>PDWI01002020.1_pt1 | contig 31333 bp, 16 predicted proteins | sample 1430891 | NCBI WGS metagenome assembly PDWI01 (sample SAMN01162508, study PRJNA174530) | Oral metagenome, whole genome shotgun sequencing project. | biome: Marine environment; feature: Marine mammal; material: Swab sample of the gingival sulcus; isolation source: swab sample of gingival sulcus... | reverse complement strand
CGTTGCGTTTTACAATTTCAAAACAAGTGCTTAAATCATTTATTGATTGAGGACGGAAAAAATATTTTACTTTACCGCCTATTCCCATGCGAGAGTAATTTCCGCTTATTTCACCGGAAGAAATTAAGTTACCGCAATCAATGTCAATTGATTTTTGATTTAATTCCATTTATCTTCAGTTATCCTCTTCGAGAGTTATCCCTGCCTCATCTCCAAGTTTCTCCATGATTTTTTCACCGTATTTGTAAATATCTCCGGCGCCTACAGTTATCAATACATCTCCCGGTTTTAATTCGCTTATAACTGTATCAACTATTATCTCGTTTTTTTCTATAAATTCAACATTGCGGTGTCCTGAATTAATTGCCGCATCGCTGATAAGTTTTCCGGTAACCCCTTCAATCGGCGCTTCCCTTGCAGGATATATCGGCGCAACAAACAAAAAATCCGCATGAAAGAAAGATCGCCCGAATGCATTGTAAAAATCTTTTGTCCTGGAATAAAGATGAGGTTGAAAAAGAACAATTACTCTTTTTTCGGTATTTGCTCGCACTCCTTTCAGGGTTGCAATTATTTCGGTGGGATGATGAGCGTAATCATCGAAAAAAAGAACACCGGATTTTTTCCCTTTAAATTCAAAACGTCTGAAAACACCTTTATAAGATTCCAATCCCTTCTTTATTTTTTCAAAAGGTATGTTCAAATCAAGACCGACTGCTGCCGCCAGCAGAGAGTTAAAAATATTATGGATGCCCATAACGTTAAGATTTATTTCACCGAGTTTATATTCTTTGTAAACAAGACAATAAGTTGATTTAAAGTCTTTCATTTTAATTTCTACGGCACGCACGTCAGCCTGTCTTGACAAACCGTAAGTAATAATTTTTTTCTTTAAGTCAGGAATTATTGACTGTACTCCGGGGTCATCAAGGCAACAAATAATACTTCCGAAAAACGGCACTTTATTGGCATATTCCGTAAAAGTGGCTTTTATATCATCCAAATCCCTGTAACAATCAAGATGATCCTCTTCAATATTGGTAATTCCGGCAATTACGGGAGTAAGCGTCAAAAAAGATCTGTCAAATTCATCCGCTTCAACAACAATATACTCTCCGGAACCCATAAGATTATTTGATCCGAAATTAATAACTTTACCGCCGACTATAACCGTAGGATCAACCCCGGCTTCATTCAAAACCATTCCGACCATTGAGCTTGTTGTTGTTTTTCCGTGAGTGCCGGCAATTCCGATTCCGTAGCTCATTCTCATAATTTCGGAAAGCATTTCGGCTCTTCTGATAACCGGTATTTTTTGGGCTGAAGCAGACGCAACTTCCGGATTATCGTCTTTTACCGCCGAAGATTTTACCACCACGTCAACATCAGTAACCGCCAAAGCATCATGTCCTTCGGTTATTTTAATCCCCAATGATTCCAAATGATCGGTAATTTCAGTCTTTTTCATATCGGAGCCGGTAATCTCGAACCCCTGATTGCAAAGAAGCTCCGCAATACCGCTCATTCCTATTCCGCCTATTCCCACCAAATGTATTTTTTTTGTTTTTCCTAACATAGCCCTAACCTTTTTTAAATATCAGCATAAATTTCATCGACAATTTTTATTGCGGCATTGCCGTGAACAGATTTTTTAAACGACAATTTTATTTCACGATAATTTTCCATTAAACTTAAAATATTTTCCTTTAATTTCGAAGTTCGATATTTATTTTGTTCCAATAATATTCCGTGGTTTCGACAAAAATTTACGGCATTGAAAAATTGATGGTTCCCGGCTGAAGACGGTAAAGGAATAATAATTCCCGGCAATTTGAATTCTTCCAATTCCGCCAAAGATAAAGCTCCGCTTCTGCTTATGACAAAATCGGATAAAGAATAAAACTTATCCAAATCGGAACTGAATCCGAAAACATGAATTCTTTTTGCATCTCCGATTAATTTTTTTATCCGTTCCAGATTATTTTCTCCCGCCTGCCAAAAAATATTCAATTTCAAATCCGTCAAAAAATCTAAAATTTCGGTAATTTTATCGTTTATAAACCATGATCCCTGACTTCCGCCCAAAATAAGCAACACAGGATATTCCGGATTAAATCCGGGAAATTCAAAATCATATTTTCCGATATTCAATTTTCTGACAGGATTTCCGGTGTACTCGGTATCGGCATTTTTCAAAAAATTTTTCCCGTCTTCCATTCCGAGAAAAACCTTGCGAGCATATTTTGCCAAAAGTCTGTTAGTTAATCCGGGATATGAGTTTTGTTCATGCAAAAAAACGGGAATTTTACCTGCAAGAGCCGCAAATCCCGGAGGTCCGGAAACAAATCCGCCGCAACCGAAAAAAAAATCAGGCTTAAATTTCTGAAGATATAAAGAAGACTTAAATAATCCGTCCAAAAATCTAAAAGGGAAAAGCAAATGTTTAAATGTAAATTTTCTGTAAAGTTTTTGTACGTTTACGGGAGAAAATTCAATACCCGCTTCGGAGATTATTCTTTCTTCCATACTGTTTTTGTTACCGATGTAAAGAACTTCTCCGCCTCTTTTTATTATTTCTTCAGAAACCGCAAGAGCAGGCGTAATATGCCCTCCCGTTCCTCCGGCAGATACAACAGCTCTCATATTACCTCTTAACCTCTGCCGAAATATTCATCAAAAGCCCGATACCGATGGAATTTACGACAAGAGATGTTCCTCCGTAAGAAATGAAAGGCAAAGTTACTCCAGTTGACGGAAGAGAAGACATAGAAACTCCTATATTTATCATAGCATTAATAAAGATATTAAGCCCCAATCCCAAAGATGCCAATTTTAAAAATAAATCATCTGCATGATATGAGATTTGAACAGTTCTGAAAAATAAAAAACAATACAGCAAGAAAACAATAATACTGCCTAAAAATCCGAATTCTTCTCCTATTACAGAAAAAATATAATCGGTTTCTGCCTCGGAAAGATAATTCTCTTTTGCCATTCCTTCGTCAAAACCTTTACCAAAAAATCCGCCGTTTGACAAAGCTATCAAGGATTGTCTTATTTGCTTATCGTTTAGATTTTCGTGTTTTACGCTTTTACTTAAACTTCTCATGTAAAGATTATATCTTTTGAAAATCTTAATCCTTGCCGATCTGTAAGATGCTCCAAAAGAAATAACTCCGAATCCGGCAATTAAAGCAACAGAAAGCATAATCAAAAGATTTAAAATTCTTACTCTCGCAATAAAAAACATGCAAAAAAGAGTAGCCGAACTTATGACTAAAATACTGAAATGCCGTTCATAAAGAATCAATAAGTAAAATATCGGAGTAAAAACAAATATTTGCCAAAATCTTTTTACCAAATCAAGCAAAGAAGCGTTTTTTATTAAATCTTTTTTATTTGCGAAAGTACGAGCCACATACCAAATCAGGACAATTCTTGCCAGCGTACTCGGTTGAAATGACAGCTTCCATATTTTTAAAAAACGCTTGGCTCCATTTATATCATTTCCGAAGCAAAGAACTGAAATCAATAGAATCAGGCATAAAAGCATCCATAACGGAGCGGTCTTTTTCAAAAAATTCAGAGGAATAATACTGAAAAAAAAGGCGGGAAAGAATGATAAAAGAAAAAACAATGCATGCTTATAAAATCTTGTAAAATTTGTTCCCACTGCTCCGATATCCTGAATAAAAAGAATACCTATAAATCCCAGAAGAAAAGCGCAAACAGGAATAAAAATATCGTAATTACGTATTGTTTTTTTCTTAGATCTTATCATAATTTACTCACAATTTCTTTAAATTTTTTTCCTCTGTCTTCAAAATTTTCAAACATATCAAAACTGGCGCAAGCCGGAGAAAGCAAAACAACCTCACCCCATTCGGCATTTTTAAAAGCCTTAAAAACGGCATCCTCCATACTGTCGCATTCCGAATATTTTAATCCGGAAAAGCAATCTTTCATTTTTTGTTTAGTCTCTCCGATCAAATATATTTCTTTGGTTTTATCTCTTAAATAAGGCATCAAAACAGAAAAATCTTCTCCTTTATCAGAACCTCCCAAAATGACGTGAATCGGAGAGTCGTAAGACATTAAAGCAAAGCGGACAGAATCCGTATTTGTCGCTTTTGAGTCATTAATAAACTTTATGCCGTTTTTAATACCTGCTTCTTCAAGACGATGCTCCAACGGATAAAAAGAATCTAAATGCGGAATAATTTCATCAAGATCTATTCCCAATCCGGAAACGGCAAGCAAAGCAGCCATGGTATTTTGCCTGTTATGAGGTCCTTTTATCTTCATATTATTCAAAGAAATATTGCGGTTGCCGATTTTAATTTCATTTTCTCCGACAGAAAATCCTTCAGCTTCCTTATTGTCCGAAAAACACATTAAAGAAGAATTTATTCTACGTAAATTCTCCTTTATGACGGGGTCATCAATAAAGACAACGGCTTTATCTTCTTCTGTTTGATTCATAAAAATTCTGAACTTTGATAAGGCATAGTCTTCAAAATCACGATACCTGTTCAAATGATCCGGAGTAATATTCGTCAAAACGGCAACATCAGGTCTGAAAGAAGAAATCAGATCAAGCTGAAAACTGCTCAATTCCAAAACGACAAAATCATATTCCGGTTCAATAAGATTACAGGAAGTAAAAGGAATCCCGATATTGCCTCCGACAACAACTTTTAACCCTGCTGATTTCAAAAGATGATAAATTAATGAAGTAACGGTACTTTTCCCGTTGGAACCGGTAACGGCAATAATTTTGGCTTTTCTTCCCAAAACTTCGTATCCCAGTTCTATTTCATTGATAATTTTTATATTACGTCTTTCAGCTTCTTTGATCGGGTTGATATTAAGCGGAACTCCGGGACTGACAATCAGATAATCGCAATCAAAAATTTTATCTGAATGCCCGCCGAATTCACAATCAAATTTTTTAATTGTGCTATCAGGCAAATTAAGGGATTCTTGATTATTTTTATCCGATAAAAATACTTTGCCGCCGTTACTTTCAATAAGCTCGGCAACAGCCAGACCGCTGCGAGCAATTCCCAAAACAGAAAATTTTTTATTGCGTAAATCCATATCTTACTCCGATTAAATCAGCGAACTTTTACGGAAGATAAAGCTAAAACAGCCAAAAACATCGCAACAATCCAGAATCTGGCAACAATCTTTGATTCCGGAATGCCCGTTTCTTCAAAATGATGATGAAGAGGCGCTTTTTTGAAAAACCGTTTACCTGCTCCGCTTTTGATTCGGGTATATTTAAACCAATACTTTTGGATAAAGGAAGAACATCCTTCAGCCACAAATATTCCTCCGATTATAATAAAACAAAATTCCTCTCTTAACAATACGGCTGCCAAGGCCAGCAATCCTCCTAAAGTCAAAGAACCGGTATCTCCCATGAAGACCTGAGCAGGATAAGCATTAAACCATAAAAAACCTGCCAATGTACCGATCATAGAAGAAAGAAACACCAGCAATTCTCCGGATTTTTTGAGATGTTCCATATTAAGATAGTCTGCCAAAAATGAGTTTCCCTTTATGTAAGCAATTATTCCGAGAGCAAATGCGGCAATCATTACCGTTCCGGCAGCCAACCCGTCCAAACCGTCGGTAAAATTAACCGCAGTGGAAAAAGAAAAGATGAAAAAAGAGGCAAAAAGAATGAAAAACCAAGCAATATTTACAGTTAAGGATTTAAAGAAAGGGATACTCAATTTGGTAATTCCTCCGTCATCTTTATTAAAATAAATAACGATTACGATGAGAAACGTAATTATAAGCTGGCTTACGGTTTTCGCTTTAACCGAAAGACCCTCTTTTCTTCCGCAAAAATTTTTCAAATAATCATCAAGAAATCCTATAACAGCGAAACCGAACATCAAAAAATAAAGATACAATATGTAATAGTTGTCCAATCGGTTCCACAAAACAGAGGATAAAAAAATACTCAGCACAATAAAAATTCCGCCCATGGTCGGAGTATTGTTCTTGCCGGCATGATTTTCCGGAGCATGAATATTTACTTTTTCAACAGCATTATTTTTTTGCAATAAACTTATAAAGCAAGGACCGATAAAAAAGGTAATCATAAGAGAAGTCAAAAAAGCTCCCGCTGATCTGAAAGTAATGTAATTAAAAAGATTAAGAGCCGATAACCTCTCTATAAAAGGTTCAAGAAAAAAATAAAACATAATTACCTCATCGCAATAATAATTCTATAAACTTTTCCAATTTGATTCGCCGGGATGCTTTCACAAAATAAACAACCGGACATGATTCGGGTTTGAAGTTTTCAATAAGTTCGTCAACGTTTCTGCAGTGTTTCTTCAGATTATAATATTTTGATTCCGAACCGACCGATATTGAATTATTTCTTTCATTTTCAGTCAGAAATTTTCCGATTTCTTCGTGAAAATATTTACTTTTTTCTCCAAGTTCCAGCATATCTCCCAAAACAGCGACATGCTTAATGCCGGCATAATTATTTCTCCAATGTTCGATACCGGCTTTCATAGACTCCGGACCGGCATTGTAACAATCGGCAATAATAATGTTTTCTCCTGCTTCAATAATTTTCATTCTGTTTCCTTCCGGGGAAAACAATTTCAACCCCTCCGCAATGTCCTCATCCGTAAATTTAAGATATTGAGCCGTTTTAACGGCAAAAGAAGCATTCAGAGCAAAAAAATCAGCAGGAGAGTTTACGGTAAAAATTTTGTCGTCCAGCATAAAAGTCGTCTCTCCGGAAACAGATTCGATTATTTTTACTCTATGCTTTGATTTTAAGGAAAATCCCACGGTCTCAACATTTTCGGCATCATAAAATTTATCGAAGTCTCCGGTTACAAAAGCAATTTCCGATACATGTTTCAACAATGAGCTTTTTTCTTTAAAAACGCCTTCTTTATTCCTAAGGAAAGCCGTATGAACATTGCCCACGGAAGTAATAATTCCTATTTCGGGCTTGCTCGCAGAAGCAAGCAACTCAATTTCTCCGAATTTATTGGCTCCCATTTCCAAAATCAAATAATCAAGACTCGGAGATAAAGCAAATAATGTTTTGGGTACTCCGACTTGATTATTTTCATTTCTGAAAGACTTTAAGACATTGCCTTTTCGGCTTAAAATATTACTCAAGATTTCTTTGGTTGTTGTCTTTCCGAAACTTCCTGTTACTCCTATTACTTTGGCTGTAAACAAAGATCTGTATTTTGAAGCAATTTTTTGATATGCGTTCGTTGTATCCTCAACCCTGACAATCTGCTCTGATTTGATATCGCAATCGGAAGCGATACAACATACAGAAGGATTTGAAATTGCGTCTTTCACAAAATTGTTACCGTCAAATACATCTCCTTTCAAGGCAACAAAAAAAGAATTTTCCGGTAAAATTCTGCTGTCTGTCGAGACATAAAACAATTGTCGGGAATTAAGAAAAGACAAATCTCCGAGCAAAAAACGAATTTCCAATAAATCTACGGGCAAAGCAAGTTTTTGACAAACATGAGCTTTTTCGAAGAGAACATCATCTCGGCTGTTTAAAATCTTTTTCGCCTCTTCCCTGTCGTCAAACCTAAACTTCTTGCCGTTAATTTCCTGATAAGTTTCATGTCCCTTGCCGGCAATAAGCACAATATCATCTTTTACGGCGGATTTTAAGGCTGTATAAATAGCGCATCTTCTGTCAGAATTGATCCAAAAATTTTCTTCCGGGTCATGATCCCCGATAATATCAGCAATAATTCGGTTGGGATTCTCCGTTCTGGGATTATCAGAGGTAACAATAGTTAAGTCGGAATACAGCAAAGCTTTATCCAACATAAAAGGACGCTTTGATTTATCTCTGTCTCCGCCTGCTCCGAAGACGGTAATAATCCTGTTTTTTTTGACTTTAGCCAGGCATCCCAAAACATTTTCAAGAGCATCGGGAGTATGAGCATAATCGACAAAAACATGAATTCCGCAATAATTTTCGACTTTTTCCAGTCTGCCCGGTATATTTATGTCCAGCAAAAAAGAATTTAAATCAAAAACGGAAAGTTCAGGATCAAAAATTTTTGCCGCCGATATTGCAGAAGCTGCATTCACGGCATTATAATCTCCTGTCAAAGGAACAGAAAACTTACCGGAAGTTTCTCCGGAGAAATTTTCAATGATAAAATCGGTTGATTTTGCAGAAGTTTGCAAAATTTTTAAATTATCTCCCGGTTTCAGACAAATTTTATCGCATGCGACTAATCCGCTTAATTCCTTTCCCGCTTCGTCTCCCGAGTTAATAATTGCATTTTTCAGACGGAAATCTTTAAACAATTTGAATTTGGCATTTTTATATTCAAACATGTTTTTATGAAAATCAAGATGTTCTCGACTTAAATTGGTAAAAATACCCGAATCAAATTCCAACCCCGTAACCCGATGCAAATCCAAAGCATGAGAAGAAACTTCCATGACAACAACTTCAATTCCGGCATTTCTCATTTTATCAAAAATTTCATTAAGCTCAACAATATCGGGCGTAGTTCTTTCGGAATTATATTTTTTCCCGTCAATGGAATAACCGAGAGTTCCTATTAACCCGGTTTTATGACCGGCATTACGAAGAATTTTTTCGGTTATTGCAGCGGTTGAGGTTTTCCCGTTGGTTCCGGTTATACCGATAAGGTAAAAATCTTCGGTAGGATCATTAAATATTATTTTGGCGCTCCAAGCTGCGGCTTCTCTGGAATTTTTGACGATAATCTGAGGAGTTTCTGTATCTATAGGGCGTTCCGCAATAATAAGAGAGGCTCCATTTTCAACAGCTTTTAAAGCAAAATCATGCCCGTCCGAAGAAAAACCGGATATACATACAAATATTGATTTTTCTGCAGCTTTTCGCGAGTCAGAGCAAATATATTCGACAGCGGAATCATTAATATTCATCGCATCAATGACATCAATATGCTTTCTGAGATTTTCATAAAATTTTCTTACAGTTTGCATTCGGCTTTTACCTCGCATATTTGTCCGGATTCTATTTTTTCTCCGGGCTTTACTGATTGCCAAACAATTGATCCGCTTCCTTTTATTGTTAAAACAGCTCCGGCGGATTTAGCTGCGGCAACAGCTTTTCTGCAACTCATCCCCAATAATTCAGGCATAATAAATTTTTTAATTTCTTCATTCTTTTTTTCTGTTATCAAACGCAATTCATTATCCGGCGACATTTGCATGTTTGCAGCCGGCATTTGCTTAAGAACTTTTCTCGAAAGATTATTTCCTTCAATTCTGTATCTAATATTTTTTCCTGCTAAGACAGATTTAGCTTGCTCTAAAGATTTGCCTGTTACATCAGGAACAGTAATTTTTTTTTCACGGCGCATTGTTTCGTTTTTCACAATATTGCATGAAGGCAAACTTAAAATTTCCTCAATAATTTTTTTAAATGTCGGGACAGCCGAATTGGATGCATAATAACAGTACGGTTTTTGAACGTCATCCAAAACAATAACCCCTGCCAACTCCGGATTATCGGCAGGCAGGTATCCCGCAAAAACAGAGTAATAGTGTTCTTTTGAATATTTGCCGTTTTCACTTTTTTCAGCAGTACCTGTTTTTCCTGCAATTTGAACATTGCTGATTTTAGTCTTTTCAGCGGTACCTTCATTTACAACTGCCTTTAAAATATTATTCAAAGTGCCTATAGAAACTTTATCGGATATTTTTCTTGCAAAGTTGTTCTTTAACTCTTTATCCCCGACAGCTTTTAAAATAGACGGTCTCATGACTTTTCCTCCGTTTGCCAGAGTACAATAAGCATTTGCCAGCTGTAATGCGGTAACCGACATTTCATGACCGAAAGATATAGAATGGAGAGAATAATACTTCCCCCAATCATCCAAATCCCTGAACATTCCCTTTCCTTCATTAATGCCTATGCCTGTTTTGTTTCCGAAACCCAAATCAACCAACAAGTTATGAAATTTTTTCCGCCCGTCTTCAGTAACAGCTATTTTATCGGCAACTCGACATATACCCGTATTGCTCGATTCAACCAGAACATCTTTAAAACTTAAAAATCTTTCGTGCTTGTGAGAGTCTTTTATCGTTCTTTCTATTTTGCCGTTTATTTTAATTTGATAGCGACTGCAATCAATCATGCTCTCAGGTTTATACAATCCCTCTGATAGCGCCTGTAAAGCCGTAAAAGGCTTCATCGCTGAACCGGGTTCAAAAAGAGACAACGCAGGTAAATTCGGGTAACCCCTTACTGATCCTGAACCTTCCGATAATTCTCTTTCTTTCTCTATACCCGCCATAGAAATAACTTCTCCGGTACGCGGATCCATTAACACGCACATTGCTTTTTCGGCATCATAATCCTTTATTGCCTCTTTAAGATTTTCTTCAACTATTTCCTGAATATCCAGATCAATTGTAAGATAAATGTCTTTTCCGTTTTTAGCCGATTGCGAAGAATAACGGTTATAACGCGAAGTTTTGTTGAGTCCGTTCTTTTTTACTTTTTCCCAACCGTTTTCTCCCTTCAAAAGATTATCGTAAGCTTTCTCAATTCCTCTTACGCCTGATAACCTGTATCGGTCTCTTCCGTCTGTAATATCTACTCTTTCAACCTTAGCAACACCAATAAGTCTGGCTGCCAATTCACCGTTGGGATAACATCTTTTGTCGACTGCGGGAGTAAAAATTGCACAATTTTCGGGGATTCCTTTCTTAGCCATTTCTGATTTTATTTCATTCATTTCTTTATTCGATATATCATCTGAAATAAAAATGTTATTATTGCCTTTACTCCTTAAATCCCTGATAACGGGTCTTAGGGCTCTTTCAGAGTGACCAGCAATGATTTTACTGAATGTTAACAGTATCTCATCATAATCCTTCTTTTCTTTTTGGGCATGTCTTTTAAGATAAAATCTTGCCGCATCCATTTGGAAACGTTTCTCGGAATAAGCAATTAAACGTTCGTTTCTGTCAAATATCTTCCCTCGCACAGGGTCAATGATATTAGTTGACGGTGTGTATCTTAGAGCATTTCCGAACCCGTAAGGATTACCCAACATAACCAGACCAAGGTATATAAACCAAACAATGATCCAGGTCGAAAATACAAAGGATAAGACAATATAACGTTTCATGAGGTCAAAACAGATCAATCTGCAAAAGGATTAAGAAAAGCCATAAAAGAGTCTTTTTCTTTAATTTCTTTTACGGAAGCTTTATCGTAATAAACCCAGGCATAATTTGCCTTTTCAAAACCTGATTTTTTCGCAAATTCCTCAATCCTGGAAAAAGACGACAACTCTTGATTCTTTTGTTTAAGAAAGTGCATAATTTCTTTTTCTGCAGCTGTTTTCTTCTTAAAGTTGTCTGTATCTTTCCTTAATTTTCCTATACCGCTTTTCATATGCATCCTTAGCGTATAACACATAACGAACAAAAGGAAAATACGAAAAAGTTTAGAAAATACGTTTTTCAACCGTAAACGCGACAAAAAAAACAACGCAAGAATGAATGCGAAACACATCAATTCAATTCCCATGGCTTACCCCTTTTATGACTAATTTTATTTTTTAACCCCGATTCTGAGCTTTGCGCTGCGAGACCTTGAATTTACGGCAATCTCACTCTTATCGGGAATGATCGGTTTTTTAGTTAAAATCTTTAAACGACTTTTTTTATTGCAAACACATTTCAAAAATTTAGAAGGACAGGTACAGTTGATCTCTTCTTCCTTGAAATACCTTTTAACGATTCCGTCTTCCAAACTGTGATATGAAATAACGGCAATTCGTCCTCCGGGATTAAGAATATCAACTGCGCTTTTCAATGCTTTTTTCAATACTTCGGTTTCTTGATTTACTTCAATGCGCAAAGCCTGAAATATCCTGGCTTTCGCTTTTTCTTTTAACGGTGATTTTACAGATTTTTCGATGAGGTTTGCCAATTGAATATTCGTCTCTAAAGAACCCTTTTTACGTTCAATCTCTATATTTTTCGCGACGGAAAATGATTCTCGTTCTTCTCCGTAATCCTTAAATATCCGTACAAGATCGGCTCTTGAATAACCGTTAACGACATCATAAGCCGATATTTCAGTATTTCGGTTCATACGCATATCCAGTTTATGCTCAGATCGAAAACTGAATCCTCTGTCCATCACGTCAAGCTGGTGAGAAGATACGCCTAGATCAAACAAAATTCCGTCTATTTTTTTTATTCTTTGCAACGCCAAATGAGTTCTCAGGTATGAAAAATTGGATTCAATTATAAAAAGACGATCATTAAATACGGAAAGCCTTTCAGAAGCAAAAGCAACGGCATCTTCATCCTGGTCAAAAGCATAAACCCGAACGGAAGAATCAGCTTTAAGCACAGCTTCTGTATGCCCTCCTCCGCCTAAGGTGGCATCTACATAAATACCTCCGGGCTTAAGGCATAAAGCGTCTAACGATTCTTTCAATAAAACAGGTACATGATAATTTGTCATAATTGATAATCCGTTTTTCTGAACTTGCCTTTTCGGCTTTCCAAACGTTCCAACTTAACTCTCCTGAATTCTTCAGGAGACCATACCGAAATAAAATCGCCTTCTCCTCGTATAACAACTTTGTCCGTTATCCCGGCAAGTTCCATCAACTCATCGGTCAATTTTATTCTTCCCGGACCTTCTATTGATTGCTCGGGAGAGGCAAAATCTCTCAAATCATTCAATAAATCTCGTTGGCGTTCATCTCCTTTTCTCAATTTTTCGCTCAGCTTCTTCCAATTGTCTAAAGGATAAACCACAATGTAGGCATCGGGACCAAAAGAACAGATTACGCTGTTCTTAGCATTTGGACCGAATTTTTTCTTTAATTCGGCAGGTATCATTATACGCTTTTTGTTAACAGAGTTTTCCCAAGTACCGAGGAATTCCGATGACATCTTGCCTCCAATTGAGGAATTTTAAGATTTATTGCAATAATTTGACTTTATTTGACAAATTATGAGTAATAGAACAAAGCAGTCAATACTTTTTTATATTTTTTGCAGGCAAAAAGGACACATTAAAATAAGAATCCTATTTATTTGAATCTAAGAGATGTTATAGTTTTTTGAAGACAGATATGACAAGACGAATATTTTGAAGTTTATCTCTAAAAAAACAAAACCTTTTCTATTTTTGCATATCAATGAGAGCAGTTTAAGCAATTTTTTGCAGAATTTTCAATTTTTATCAGAAAAATAATCTTCCCGAAAAAATATCCTGAGAATAAATTAAATTCGACAATAATCAATAAAAAAATCCTTCCGCCGCATGACGAAAGGATTCAACAATGATATCAGTTAACAGATTATGTATAAATAATTTACAAAAAAATAATTAATATTCTATTTTTTTATTAAGAATTTCATTTTCTTTACAATATTTTTCTTTTATATCCCTTAAACGCTTCAAATTCGTCTTAATTCTCCAAGACAAATTCTTATCGCAAATATCATTTTCAATTTTTTCGGCTTCTTCCAATCTTTCAATAGCCAAATTTAAATCTTTTTTAAAGCTTAAAGAATCAAAAAAAACTTTTGCTTCATCTGCTCCCATTCTTTTTTTACCGTCACATTTTCGATAAAATGCATAACCGTAACGATTCAAATTCCAAGCCAAAAGAGAGGAGTCGTTAATAACTTCTGCATAATGAATAATATCGTTGTAATATTTAAATAATTTTGAATAATCTTCATTCTCTTCTTTAATCTCTTCGTTTTTTGCCAGCGCTTCCAGAGATAAACAGGTTGCTTGCAAAGCGCTTTCATCCATAATCAGAACCGTATTTTCTTTTTCCGGACTTTTGCAACATGTCAATAAAATCAAAGCTGTAAAATAAAAAAATTTCTTCACGTCTCTCCTCCGTGTTTTAAATATTTTTTAATTTATGCAACTTGCGTTAAAATAATTTTTTAATGAATAATATCATAAGGAAGATATTTTTCCTTAACCTGTTTCATGGCAGAAAATATATTGTCGGAAACATTTATTTTCTTATGTTTTTTTTGAATTTCTCGAATAAGATTTTTTATAAAAAGGCGTTTTGTCTTATCTTCATATCCGCATTTGCGAGACAAAACATTAAGTTTATTTCTTTTAAAGAATATATTTATTAACTTTTCAGGAACCAGATAAAATGGACGAATTATTTCAAATTCACCTCCGAATAATTCCTGTTTCGGCATCATGGCAGAATATTCCCGGCTGAATATTTGATTAAGAAGCAAAGTCTCGACAACATCGTCTTTATGATGTCCCAAGGCTATTTTTTTTATTCCGTTTTCTAGAGAAAATTCTAAAATAGCCTGTCTTTTTCGTTTTGAACAAGTAAAACATTGATTTTTTATTCCGGATATTTCTTTCATAATCGGACGTTTTAAAATAATTATGCCGTTTTCAGTTTTTTGAGAAACTTCTTCGGCAAAAATATCAACCGTTACCGGAATCAATTCCAAATTAAATTCGTTACGCAAAATTTCCAGCATCGCCAAAGAATCTTTACCGCCTGATATTCCTGCCGTTATTTTCTCGCCCGGTTCAAATAAATTCCAGCGTTTGTTTGCTTCTTCAGTCAATTTTACTATTTTTGCAGTATTTTTGCTTAATACCATATTACATATCCGAGATTTTATATAAATCCGTGAGTTTTCGCAACAACTAAAGAAGCTGTAAGCGGTAATGTCAATCTAATTAAGAGGAGAAATGAAAGTTACCTTATTTTTGATTAAGTTAAAATCAATAAATAAAAACAATAAACTTATTTTATAAAAAATTATTTATCAAAATAATTATTGTCTTATTGCTTTATAAATTCTTTCTGGCATTAAATGTCAACAGGGAGACAAGAGGTTATATGTGTAAAAAAACGCTTTTATTTATTTTGCTTATTTGCTTAAATTTAGCGGCAAAAGACATTAATAACGATGAAATTTACAATGATTTTTCGGATAATTCGACAAAATACAAAGAATCAATAAATGTATCTTATAATGAAGAAACCCTAAATTCAGGCAATGAATTTGAAGGTTTTGAAGAAGAATTTTCGGATATTGACGAATGGGCAAATGAAGAAAATTACGCAAGCGCCAAAGAAACCGAATCTGTTTTGGGTTTTACTCTTTGGATCATGTTTGCCGTCATAATTGCATCCGTTTCGGTAAGGTTCAGATTTACCAGAAGACTGAAGCCTTTATTTTTACTCTCTTCGCTGATTTATCTGGGTTTTATTCGCGGAGGTTATCCCTGTATGATTACAAGCTTTATCGATATGATACTTGCCGTTTTCGGCGTAAAATGCCATTGGTCTAATTTCGTTTGGTTTCTCGGGCTTATTCCTCTTACTTATTTATTCGGAAGAGTATGGTGCGGATGGCTGTGTCATTTCGGAGCATTGCAGGAGTTTCTTTTTCTCGGCAACAGATTTCCCTTCTTAAAATCAAAAATCATACAAAAAATCTTAAAAATAAGTCAAATTTCCTTATTGGCGATTTTATTGATTCAATTATTCGTAACCAAAAGAAATTTATTTGACGAAACAGATCCCTTCGTGTCTTCCTTCAATTTAATGATAAACTCTCAAATATCACTAATCCTTTTCATCCTTTTAATGAGCAGCTCTGCCCTGATTTATCGTCCTTTTTGCCGAGGAGCGTGTCCTGTCGGACTCATTTTAGGTCTGATAAGCAAAATCCCGGGAGCATCAATTATAGACAAAGATAACAATTGCCTCGGTTGCACCCTCTGCGAAGATACATGTAAAATAGAAGCAATAAGCAGATATAAGCCGGAAAGCAAAAAAAATTACGAAACTGTATTTAATCATGCGGAATGCAATGCCTGCGGAGACTGTTTTAATCTTTGCAAAAAATCTTCAGTAAAATTCAAACGATTATCAATAAAAAATAAAACTGCCGAATAAACAAAATTATTGTTAAGAAAAAATTTAAATTGCGATCAAAATTACTGTTGCAGACCTTTATCTTAAATGACATAAGATAAATAAAATTAATCCCGTTATTATGAATACCTTTTTAATTTTCTCGACTTTGCAAAACAGGCTGCGACAAAAAAAGGCGATGAATAAATCACCGCCTTGATAAGTTTAATTTTTGATTTTATTTGAGTAAAATAATTTTACCGCTGACTTTTTCCTTGCCATTGGAAAGAGAATAGAAGTAAATTCCGGAAGCCGTCTTATTATTCAGATCATCATTAAAGTCCCAGATAACCTTATGGTTACCGGCTTTCATTTCTCCGTCAATCAGAGTTTTTACCGCCTGTCCTTTAACATTATATATTTTAAGTTCTATTTTTTGTTCCGAATTAAGATAAAACTCAAAAATACTTCCGCTTCTGCGTTCTTCCGTTATTGAAACAGGGTTAGGGAAATTGTTCACAAAACCGATCTCCGGTTCAATAATTTTTTCGGATAATTTTCTCTCGGCAAAATTAAATTTAATGTTTTTCCATTCATCTTTATTCCATGTTATAGGCTCAGATGAATTGAGAATATGTTTCTCGTTTTCGTCCGACAAGACAAAATCAACAGCATCGTTTTCTCCCGGATAGCTGATATTAGGAATATCAAATCCCATGGCAAGCAGGACATTGGTACCGTTTTTCGGGCTGCATTCTCCGATAACCGTTCCATTGCTCAAAGCATAAATCTTAGCCGAAGAATACAACTCAACATAATCAGGAATTTCAAATATAAACACCGATCTTGACTTGGACGCTTCTAAATCACTGCTATAATTTCCCTTTACGCCGGCATCATTGTTATAAGGAAGATTAAGTTCAACCTTAACGGCAGTATCAGCAATAACTTCGTAACAACGATTTTTTTCAAGGATTTCTATTCCGCCGTTCCATTTTATTCCGTCATTTACGGAAGCATTCTTTTCATCGCTTATTGCAAGGATATGAGAATATTTATCGGACGGGAAAATATCTCTTAATTTCACATCGTATTTATGATCGTAACGGAAAATATTTTTACCTTTTTTCAATTCCAAATTTTTCAAAATATGGTTATCCGCATCAAAAGTCAATTTCATGTTATCATTTACCCTGATCCAATAATCTCTATTAATGAATAAAGTATCCGAGCCTGATAATTCATCATCGGAGCTTGAATAATCATAAGGATAAACAGAAATATTAACATTTCGATATGAAGAGAATACGGAGTCAATAATAGCCTCCTCGGGAAGAGACTCGAATTTTATCAAATTTAACCCTTTATTAAGAGCGTAAGATTCTCTTGAATCTGATTCCAATTCAATATTAACCGAAAGACTGTCTCCTGATTTCAATTCTCGGCTTAATATTTCCGAAACGTAACCTTCTTTAAATACAGAGACCAAGTAATCTCCTTCTTCCGTATAATCTATTCGATATACGCCGTTATCGTCAGATTGAGTCATCAAGTCTGTTCCTTCAATTCTGATTATCGCTCCCGAAACAGGCAAGTCTGCGTCATAATCGGTAATTATCCCGGAAAGATTTCCGACAGGACGATCGGGAGACAATATGAAGTTAAGAGAATTTGACTGTCCCAATCCGACATGATAATTATTGATGCTTTGATTTTCATAATCATCATGAGAACAAAGAATATTGTAATCTCCGGATTCAATATCGTTAATAACATAAAATCCGTTTTCATCGCTTGTTGCGCTGTATGCCGTACCTGTAAAATTGACCGTTGCATTTTCTATAGGAGCAGAATTATTGTCGGTAATCAAACCGCTTAATGAACTGTAATAAGGATCAAGAACCGCATTTACGGTTTTTGTCTCAAGACTTTGCACTGTTACGCTTGTTTGATAGCTTCTGTATCCCATTATAGAAAAAAGCATTGTATAAGTGCCGGTTTGTATAGAATTTATTTCGTAATATCCGCTATCATTGCTCACCACGGATTGCCCTGTTTCAACAATTCTGACATTTACTCCGGGAACAGGATCTCCGGTATCTCTGTATTCTCCTTGCGTAATATGTCCGTTTATGTTGCCCGGTTTAGGCATAAGAGCCGTATTCAGAACAACTGAATTACCGGCACTGAATATAATATTGCTCTCATCATGATCAAAATAAGACGAATGTCGGAATGAAACGGAATAAGTTCCCGGTATAATATTGCTGATATTATAATAACCCGTTTCATTGCTTACAACGGTATAATCCGTTCCAACTATCCTGACTTCTACACCGGAAACAGGATTACCGTTTAATGAATTTGTCAGAGTTCCGCTTAAAACTGCGTGTAAAGGAGAAAGCATAACATCCTTTGTCGTTATTGAATTTGATTCGATAAAAACATTTTCCGCCGTATATTCTTCAAATCCTGATTTTGAGAATACCAAATTATAGTATCCTTCATTCAAATTATCAATCCTGTAGTAACCGTTTTGATCAGTAAAAACGAATTGAGAGCCGACGGATACTTTTACTCCGCTTACCGGATCCCCGAAATCTCTCCTGAAATTATTTTCTCTCACCGTTCCTTCAACTGAACCAGGGAAAGAGTTTAATATAAAGTCATATTCCAAATATTCGTTTATACCTACATTTAAATTAGAAAGATTTACGGTTTGATAATTTTCATGAGTTATTTCAATATTATAAACACCTTTCTTTAAATTGGTCAAATGATATGCGCCGGAGCTGTCGGAAGTTGCGGACAAAGAGTTCCCGACAACTTTTATCAAAGCATTGCGGACAGGCAAGAAGTTATTGGAAACAATATTTCCGTTTAAGGACGAATAAAAAGGAGAAAGAGAAACATTTAAGTTTACCGTATCAGCGTTGGCAACCTCAATATTGCTTTCGGTTTTATTCTGATAACCGTCTTTTCTGAATTCAAGATTATAAGTTCCGCTGACAAGACCGTTAAAAGCAAAATTACCTTCGGAATCGCTTATAGTTGAATAATCTGTTCCCGTAATCTGTACGATAACATCGCTTATCACATCGCCGTAATCTCTGCCTGAGAGATAATTTCCTTCCGTAATTGTCCCCGTAATTTTTCCGGGCAACGGGTTTAAAATAAAATCATGATTAAGACTGTCGCCGTTGGCAAACACCATATTGCTTACCAATCCCTCAGCATATCCGGCGCAATTTACAGTAATATTGCGGACACCTGCGAGAATATGCATCAATTTATAATAGCCGTTGCCTTCGCTCAAAGTTTGAGCATCGGTTCCTTCTGCAACAATAACAGCTCCTTCAATCGGATTTCCTGTCCCGGATTCTCTGATAAAACCGGACATTACAGCCGCAAAAGGAGTCATCACCGCATTAACCGTATAAGAATTATTGAGACTTTCGACGTTAACGGTCTTAACAACATCTTCAAATCCGCTCTTTCTGAAAATTAATTCATAAACTCCTGTTTGAATATTATTAAATCCGTATTTGCCGGTTATATCAGAGGAAGAGGTTTTTATTTCCGTTCCGTTAAGCCTGAGAGTTACGGTTGCTCCTGAAACAGGGTCGCCCTCCTCTCTATATTGACCCTCGGTTACAAGACCTTTAATAATTAATCTTTCCATGTTAAAATTCAATTCATAAGTCGAGGCAGGTTCAATATGAACAGGATCTGATTCAAAAGTCTTAAAATCGGGATGCGAGATTATTAAAGTATAATCTCCTTCTTCAATATCGCTCAAAATATAATTACCGTTATTTTCGGAGTAAGCGGAAATTCCCGTTCCGGAAAGCGTTATTTGCGCATTTTCAATCGGATCGCCGTCTCCTTTTATTTGTCCCATTATAATTCCGCCTACAGGAATCAAATCAACATTAACCGCCGTTGTATTTCCTGCAATGCAATTAACGCTGTTTTGCGTAAGAGTATGGTAACCTGTTTTTTCAAACTTAACGGTATAAATGCCTTCTGCAAGAGATTCAAAATAATAATATCCCGAATTATCGGTAAATGTTTGATCTCCGGTTTCAATTACTGTTACCGCAACATTTGCCAAAGAATCTCCCAATATTCTTTCATTATCTCCGTAAGTTGTTGCCAAGCTTTCCGAAGAACCGAACAAAGGACTGACATAATGACCTTCAGTTACGTATCCTCTCAGACTCAATCGATTAATTTCATAATTACTTACCAAAGAATCAGCATAATCAACCGAGAAATTAAAATCGGCATCAAGAAAATCAGGATGATTAACATTTAAAGTATAATTACCGGGCTTTAAATCATTTATAAGATAATGACCTTGATTATCAGATACAGAATAAGTATCCTTTCCGGATATTTTTAATTTCGCATTTTCAACCGGATTTCCGTTGCCTGATTCGGAAATAAATCCTGTAACCAAAGCATATTTCGGACGAAGCTCGACATTCTCGATTTTAATTTCCCCTTCAACAACAGTAACATTGACAATCTCTGTTTTATAACCGTCTAAACCGAACACGACATCATAAGTTCCCGGCGCAATCTCGGCAAACCCGAAATTTCCGTTATTATCGGTTACGGTATGGAAAGAATCAAAATCAACAGTAACATTTGCCAACGGATCACCTTGATTTCGGATAAATTCTCCCTCGGTAACCGTTCCCTTAAAGTTCAGAATATGCAGAGAAAAGTTACTGGTTTGCGTAAAATTAGACTGAATATTTACGTCTGAATTTAAGCCTGTTCGGTAATCAGGATGTTCGCATTTGACATCATAAACTCCGGGAAGAATTCCCAATATCATAAAACGCCCGTTGGAATTTGATACTGCGGTAAGATCATTTCCGTCAGGATTAACAACAGTTATAACCGCTCCGGAAATTGCTGTTTGATTACTGTAATCGGTAACCGTTCCCATCAGCATTGCCGTATTTTTAAACATTTCAACCGAAAGATCAAGAGGCGTTGAAGGATTGGAAACAACGTTTATATCAGATTCTTCCATCGATTGAAATCCGTTCTTTTCAAATCTGAAACTGTAATTTCCGTCTTCTAAATCGGTAAATCCGTATTGTCCGAAAGCATCGGAAGTATCTCTTACGCCGGTCTCAATAACGGTTACAACAGCTCCTTCAATCGGATCGCCTGCTCCTCTGAAATAGCCGCCTTCGGTGATAACTCCTCTTATATCATAAATAAACATGACAAAATTTTCGGTTTTGGTTTGATTAACCTCAACTTCCACATGTTCAACAACTATGTCGGCATAATCAATGTGAGTAACGGTAACCGTATAAAATCCCGGGTTAATATCGGTAAAAAGATAGTAACCTTGCGAGTTGGTAAAATCCGTCAGGGTTTCCGACGTTGCTTCATTTTTTATCGTCACGGAAGCATTTTCAAGATAGATTCCATTTTCGTTACTGACTCTTCCCAATAAATTAGAAGACTTGGCAATCAATTGAACATCTTGAACTTTGGAAGTTCCTTCTGTAAGCTGAACATCATCTATTGTCTCGGTTATATAATCAGATTGCGAGAAAATCAAAGTATAAAGTCCGTTCATGTTTTCGACATCCGTAAAAAGATAATATCCTCTTTCATCGCTGACAACGCTTTGTCCCGTTTCGGCAATAACAACCGAAGCTCCGACAATCGGATCTCCGAGTTCGCGTTGACCGCGTCTGCCTGCTTGCGTAACATGACCGTGAAGATTTATAAAACTGATCTGAATATCTTCAATAACCTGTTCATCTGTTAAAATTTCCACTCCGTCTTTTCTGCCGGTTATAAAATCATCGGCAAAAACAAGAATATTATACTCTCCGGCAGTTACTCCCGTGAAAGCATAATGCCCCTCGGAATCGGTAAATGCGTTGAAAGAAGTATTTTCCAAAACAACTTGCGCATTTTCAACGGGATCACCTGTTCTTTTATCGGTAACAGAGCCGCTCAAGGTTGCGAAAAAAGGATGAATTTTAATTGTTCCGATATCAGAAGAAGCAGATTCCGAAACGCTTACATAATGAATTTTAGTTTGATAACCTGTTTTAGAAAAACTTAATGAATAATCTCCCGAGGGAATATTTTTAAATTTAAAATACCCTTCATTATCAGTAAGAGTTTCTTCTTGCGTTTCCAAAATTTTAACAATTACGTTTTCAACCGGATCATTAAGATCCCTCAAGACATAATTCCCTTCCGCAACATGTCCTGAAAGACTTATATTTGAAGATTGCAAAACAAAATCAAGAGTATTTGTTTCATTTAATTTAATAATAGTCATAGCAGATTCTTCATGATAATATTCAGAAGAAACATGGACGTTCCAAATACCTTTATACAAATTATTAAATTCATAATTTCCTTCGACATCCGCAGTATCAATAAGAGTAATTCCTCCGGAAGAAATTTGAATTGTTGCGTTTTCAACAGCTTCTCCGGTATCAGAAGCAGTGATTTTACCTTTTAAAGTTCCGGGAACAGGAGTAAGATCAAAATTCAGATTTTTTTCTTCGTTTATATCAAACTCAATTGATAAAGCGGTAGAATCACGATAAGAATCATGAGTAAATTCCACGTCATAAGAGCCTGTCGGAATACCTCTAATTTCATATTTTCCCTCAGCATCGGTTATCCCGATTCCGGTTGTTCCCGCAATTCTTACCAAAACATCGTAAACAGGAGCACCTGAATAATTATCAGTTACTGTTCCCGAGAGAACGGCAGAATAAGGGTAAAGATCAATAATTCCCGTATCAAGCGTATCGTTTGCGGTTACGTTAATTCCGTACAAACTTTCAGGTTTAAAACCATCTTTTCTGATTTTTATTTCGTAAACACCGGCAGGCAATCCGCCTATAAAAAAGAAACCGTTTGAATCAGAGTAAGAAGTGAATCCTGTTTCAATCACTTCAATCTCGGCATTTGAAATCGGATCGCCGACACCTCTGTCAATAAATTCGGATTGGCGAATTGTTCCGACAATTGCTCCGGGCAAAAATTCAAGAGAAGTATTTAAATTTACGACTTCGCCTATATTGAATTCAACGTTTCTTTCAATCAAAACAGCATAAGACGGATGAGAAAATTCAACATCATAAATCCCTGCCGGTATGCCCGTAATTTCATATAATCCGTCTCCGGAAACCGTATCTTTAAAAGTTCCGACCGTAACGACCGTATTCAAAATCGGATTATTGTCGATATCGGTAACAATGCCTCGCAAAACAGCTCCTAAAGGATTCAAGTTAACATCAAGAGCAGTTGTATTATAACCGACAAAACCTATATTTTCAACTTCTTTCACAGCATAATTTTCTTTACTGAATTCAAGAGTATAGACATTTTCTTCAAGATTGCCGATTTTATAATGACCGTTTACATCGGTATAAACAGAATCGTTTGTTTCTATAACCTTAACTTTAACGTTTTCCAAAGCATCGCCCAAGTTCCTTGTTCTTCCGGAGACATAAACTCCTTCGGAAACGATACCTTCAATATTATAAGGTTTAAGATAAAAATCCCTGCCGAAAGATTCGTTATGAGGTATAAAAACAGTGTCATGCAATGTCTGATAATTATCATGAGTTACAACTATTTCTCTGTATCCCGGCAAAGCATTTTCCAAAATATAATTCCCGTTATTCCCGGAAACAGACGAAATATTCAATTCCGGAATTTCAATTAAAGCTCCGTCAATCGGCTGATTATCGGCAATATTCATCGCTGTTCCCGTAACGGAAGAAGGCGCAGGCTGCAACATAACGTTTTTAATCAATGTCTCGCCCGAGTTAATAATTTCAATTTGATATTCAGAAGCAACATAACCGTTTTTTTCATATTTGAAAGTATAAGTCCCGGGATTAAGATTAATAAATCCGTAGTCTCCGTTTTCATCCGAGCTTACGATAATTCCCGTCTCCAAAAGAGTAATTTGAGCATCCAAAGGTAAATTTTCTTCGCTTCCGGGATATTGAGCTTCGGTAACCTTTCCTTTCAATTGATAACGATCCAAACCTACAGAAACCGAATCGGAGAGGTTGATCGAAACGTCATAATCATCCATATAAAGATTTGCATAGTCAGGATGACTGAAATATAATGTATAATTTCCGGCTTCAATATCGTTAAAAGAATATTCCCCGGAAATATCCGTATAAGTTTTATAGTCTGTATCGACAAAACCGACTTCCGTATTTTCAACAGGAGAACCGTCTAAATTATCGGAAACAAATCCGTATATTTGCGCATAGAAAGGATGTAATTCTATATCAAGTTCCAAAGTCGAATCAAAAGATATTTCAACATTTTGAATAACGGTTAATTTGTAATTTTCTCTGCTGACTTCAATCGTGTAAGCTCCTTCCGAAAATTCAGAAAAAGAATAATAACCGTTTTCATCTGAAATAACGCTTAACCCGAGTTCAACTATTTTCACTTCCGCCCCGGAAACAGCATCGCCTTTATTTCGAGAATAATCTCCTTCTTTAACAATTCCTCTCAACAGACGTCTGGTTAAAGAAAAGTCATAATCGTAAGATTCATTCAAAGAAACAGTTATATCGTTTAAAGAGTAAGGCAAAAAATCAGGATGTCTTACTTCTGCCGAATATTCTCCGGCAGGTATATCGCTTAATTCGTAATTCCCCGATGAATTTGAAAAAGAGCTGTCCTCAAAAGATTCGTTATAAAGTTTTATAACGGCATTTTCAACTGTCAAAGCATTTATATCTTGCGTTATTTTTCCGGAAATCAAACTTCCCAAAGGCGTTAATTCAACATCTGCTCTCGTTTCTCCGAATTCGGTAATTTCTATATTGCTTTTAATTTTGGATTGATACCCTGCCTTAGCAAAACGAAGCGAATATATCCCTTCCGGAATATTCGTAAATCTAAATTCTCCGTTAACATCGGTAAATAACTTTAATCCTGATTCAATAATCGTAACTTCAACATTTTCTATCGGATCTCCCGGGGCTCTGTAATCTCCCTGCACCGCAATTCCGATAAGATTTACTTTCAGGCAATACAATTCATAATCTATTACATTAACATTTCCGAAACCTATGCTTACATCCAAAGAATCTCGGCGATAATTTTCTTTGTAAAAAGAGAGTTTATAATCTCCCTTAACAATATTTTTAATTTCATAATATCCGTTTTCGTCAGTAGCGGTTTGATAAGAACGCTCGGAATTTTTCAATTCAATTTCAACATTTTCAAGATTAAATAAAGTCAAAGAATCAATCACAGTTCCGCTTACTTCCGAATAATAAGGATTCAGTTCGGCATTAACTGTTTTTGATTCTTCGGCATGAACTTCCGCATTCTCTTCATAAGTTCCGAAACCGTCCAAATAAAAAGTCATCTGATAATTTCCGGGGATAATATTTTCAAATTTATAGTATCCGGAATTATCGGTATAAACAGTATCGTATCCGGCAATCATCACAGCAACTCCGGACAAAGGATCGCCTTCATTTCTAAAAGTATAATCCGCTTCCGTTACATAACCCGAAATTTCTCCTCTGAGAGGATTAAGAAAATAATTTTTTGTAAATGATTCTCCGAAATCGGCATATACAGTATCTCGCAAATCGGAATAATGCTCGGCTTCAATAACTATTACGGCTTCATTTGCCGGTATCATGTCATGCAAATAATTCCCTGACTCGTCCGATAAAACAGATTCTCCGTTCTCAACAACTCTCAAAGAAGCATTTTCTACGGGAGAATTAAAAATTTTGTCTTTTATTTTTCCGCTCATTAAAGCATAAAGAGGCGGAAGATGAACATTCTTTTCCGAATCCTCGGCTCCGTGAATTTCAATATCTTCAAATTTTGAAACAAACCCCTGTTTTGAAAATTTCACTACATAAATACCGGCAGGAATATCAATAAATTCAAAAAATCCGTTTTGATCCGTTAAAACGGTATCGACATCGACAATACCGACCTCAACACTTCCCAAAGGATCATTGTAATTTCTTCCGTAGTTACCTTCTGAAACATAACCGCTTAATCTTCCGGGAAGCGGTTGCAAATATTCGGAAAGATCCAAACTTACTCCGCCGTTAATATTAAACGGTAAAGTTTTTTCGTAATAGTTTTCATGGGAGTAACCGATGATATAAGAGCCGGCTCTGACCGAATCTATAAAAAATTCTCCCTGATCATCGGTAAAAGCTTCCAAAAGCGTATCATTAAGAGTAACTTTAACTCCGGCTGTTTTATTTTGAAAAACTTCATCTTTGATCGTTCCGAATATCGATGAATAAAACGGCTCCAATTCAAAATCAAAACTGACGCTTTCCCCTGCATGAACAACCAACTCTCCTGATGAAGATTTATAATTCTCGAGTTCAGAAGTTATTTGATAATTGCCGACCGGAACATTCTCAAAAACATAAAATCCGTTTTCATCAGTCTGAACGCTTCCCGTTCCCTCCAAGTTTACGTTCGCGCCCTCCAATAATCCGGCTGAAACTTCAGTAACATATCCGCTGACAGAACCCGGTCCGGGATGAAGAAAAATATTTTCGGCAACAGTATTTCGGGGATCAAATTCAAAATCAAACTCTTTTTCAAAATAATCCGGATGAAATAATTTCAGGTGATGAGTTCCTGCCGTCAGATCGGTAAAAACATATTCTCCGTAAGCATTTGATTGCAAAGAAACGCTGTTATCCAAAGTAAGAGTTACGTTTCCGATAACAGTATTAAAAACGGAATCCTTAACAACTCCTGCAAAATCTCCCGAAAGAGGTTCTAAAAAAGCATTATAATAAATTGTATCATTGGCAACAATCGTCAAATTGTCCGAGACATGCCCTTCAAAGCCGATTTTGTTAAAAGATAAATTAATATTTCCGGCTTCCAGATTTCTTATTTCATAATATCCGAAAGAATCGGTAAAAACAGAATCACCCGAAGAGACCGAAACCGTAACCGATTCAACCGGAAAATCTTGAGAATGCTCATAATTTTCTCTGAAAACATAGCCTGCAACCGTTCCGACATGAGCCGACAAGGCAAGAGATAATGTATCGCTCTCGCCTGCTCCGATAAATCTTCTCCCGAAATAAGAGTGATAATATTCATGACTGATTTCAATATTGTAAGTTCCGTATTCTATATTTTCGCAAAGATAATAACCGTTTTCATCTGTAAAAACAAATTTCTGATCTTCGTTCAAGCTTATTTTCGCGCCCGATACGGGATGTCCCGAAACGGAATCAACAATAACGCCGGACAATTCGGCAAAAAAAGGAGAAAGAGATGTATCGTAAATTATTTGTTGATCAGGTAAAACTTCTACATTTTGGGCAATATAATTCTTAAATCCTTTTTTGGAAAATGTCAAAGTATATAATCCGACTGCCAATGCATCAAAAGAATATTCGCCGGCTAAATCGGTAAAAACGGAAACTCCGGCTTCTTCCGCCCTGACTTCCACGCCGAGAATAGGATCGCCCAGACCTCTGGATTGATAGGCTGCTTCCAGAACCGTTCCGGCAATTCGTCCTTTATCCGAAAATAAAATTTTATTTTCCGAGTTTCCCATTTTTTGATAAGCTTCGTCGGTCAAAACATATACGGAATCAAGAGATTTATCCGAATTGCTTATGGAAATATGCAATTGATCATTTAGGTTCCAAGAAAAAAAATCTCCCATTTGCAAAACCAACAAACCCGTCTCGGAATAATATTTTGAGTTTTTAGATATTTCCAAAGTTAAAGTTTCTTCGATATTTTCATTTAAATAAAAACTAACGTCAAAAGTATTTTCTTGAGGAATAACTCCGTTTTCTTCCTGTAAATAAGCAAGTACGGGGTGAGATAATGAAGAATGCAAAAAACATAACGTCATTAAAATGGTAATAATCAATAATTTTTTCATAACAGTCTCTCTTTATTTAATTGTCATTTTTTATTATTCTGTAAATATTTCCGGGATAAACAGCAAATTCGGAATCATCGTTTATCCAAGTTTGATTATCGTTATCCCAATAAAAAATCTTATATATATTGTTTATTTCATCTCTTAAATCCGAAGAGACGGAAATATCCGGCTTATCAAGAGGCATTATAAAAATAAAATCGGATTGAGAGTTAAAATCGAGCTCAGACCATTGCGGAATACTATTCGGGTTTATATAGATTATTCTGCTTTCAGAAGGGACAGTTAAATAGGGGACTCCGGGTAAAAGAGTAAAAACGGTTTCATCGTAACCGCTTACAAAACCGCTGCTCCAAGACCCGTTGTCCCAATAAGTAACAGTTTCCAAGGATAATTCAGAAGAAGCGGAATCGCTTTCCGTCTCATTCTCATAAAAAATAAATTGTTGCCCCGTATTTCCCGAAGCATCTTTGGAAACCAGTTTTATTTGCACGGGACCTGCAAATTCGGCAGGATCTGAAATGACGGAATTACCTGTAACCGCGCAAATCAAAAAAATAATCATTAAACCGTATCTCATTATTCCTCCTGAAATTTATAAGCTTTTATCTGCTTATTTTAATTTGAATCTATTTTGTCAAGATACAATAATACTTTCTTATTTCGGCAAAATTTAATTATAAATAAGAAGATTTTTTGTATTCTTGGTCAAAAAATGCCGAATATCTTATTTTTTTTAACCCGGATTACTTTATCCCGGTTATAAAAAAACTGACCTGCAAAAAGTTAAAGTCTAAAATCTAACTTTTGAGGTCAGCCAATAATTAAATAGGGAAACGCCGTTTCTAAACTTTAAAGCGACTTATTCTTTCTCGGATTTTCACGGCAAGACTTTCTAAATTTTCGGATGAATCCAGAAGTTTTTCAGCTCCTTCGGCAGTTTCCCGAGAAACGGAATTAACCTTGTTTATGTTTTCGGAAATCTCTCCTATACCTCCGGTTATTCCGATAATGTTGCGCGCAATATCATCAACCCTGCGACTGACTTCCTCAGAATTTTCGGCAACATTATTTGTTACTCCGGAAGTTTCGGCGGCATTACGGGCTATTTCGGCAATACCTTCACCCATTTCACTTATATTTCTATCGATATTATCTGTCGATTCGCTTATTATTCCTGCAAATCTGTTTACTTGTTCGCTGTTTTGAGCAGCTTCCGCAATAGAACCGGCTATTTCATTGACAGTTGCGCTTTGCTCTTCAACGCTTGTTGCAATTGTCGTATTTATTTCGTTCAATTCTGAAATTATCTCTTTGACGCTGTTTAACGATGCAAACGTAATATTAGTTGATTTTTGGATTAGGGATATTTTTTCTTGAATTTTATTTGTCGCATCAACCGTTTGTTTAGCAAGTTCTTTAACTTCGTTTGCCACAACAGCAAAACCTTTTCCGGCTTCCCCGGCGCCGGCAGCTTCTATGGCAGCATTCAAAGCAAGCATGTTAGTCTGCTCGGAAATATCATTTATTATTTTAATAACATTCCCTATTTCATTTGCGCCGGCTTTAAGTTCTTCCATTATTTGATAGGTCTCCTGAGCTTTCATATTTGCTTCTTGAGATATCTCGCTGGCGTTAACCGTACTTAAAGCTACTTCTTTTAAAGATGCGCTCATTTCTTCGATGGCTGATGCCGAGATATTAGAGTTGTGAGATACCTCGGAAATTCTGCTGACTATCTCTCTGATATTACTGCTTACATCTCCCATTTCTTTTGCGATTGAATTAATGTTTACCGAAGCTTCTTCCGCTGCCGCAGCAACAGTATTAACGTTTACAGACATTTGAACAGAAGCCGAAGCTGAGGATCTGACACTATCGGCGGCTTCTTCGGAAGAACTTGCAATCAAATTTGTATTTTCGCTGATTTTTCCCGTTACGGAGCTTATCGTCTCAACCTGAAAAGCCGTCTCTTTTGAGGATTTATTTAATTTACCGGAAAACAAAGAAAGATCTTCGGCAGAAGATGAGAGAACCATGATATCATCAGAAAGAGATTTGATTATGGAATGAATTTTATCGACAAACAAATTAAAATATTCCCCGAGTTCCCCTATTTCGTCATTTGTCACGATACTTACTCTTTGAGTAAGATCGCCTTCTCCTTCAGCTATGTCTTTTAACATTTCTGCCGTTTTGTTTAAAGGCTTAACAATCTCTTTAGAAATAAAATATACAGTTAATCCGGTAACAATTAACATTATTGAAACCAGAACGGCAATCTTTTTTCTCATATCGGAAATTGTATTCATAAATTCATGAATCGGAGCTTTTACAATAACTGTCCAACCAGTATTTTTAATTTTGGCAAAAGATGCAATATCAGTAATGCCTCCACTTTCGTAAAAACCGACGGATGATTTATCTTCAGACACAGCTTTTTTTGCAAATTCAGCAATTGAAATAAATTCAGGATTTTCTTTAGCCAAGTCATAAGAATTAATTAAATCCTTAACAAGCTCTTCATTTTTATGGGCTATAATATTTCCGCCAATACCTAAGATATAACAATAACCTGTTTCTCCTACAACAACATCTTCAGTATATCTGTTTAATCTTAAACCTTCATAATCGCATAAAATAATCCCGATAATATTTTTATTGCCATCAAAAAGAGGAACGGAAGCCGTCAAACAAATATCTCCGGTTACCCGATCTTTATAAGGTTCAGTTATAAAATTTTCTCCTTTTATGCTTTTTTGATAAAATTTGCGATCTCCTGCCGGCATTTTTTTACCGTTTGCAAGATAAAAACAACCTTCCGTATCGCCTATATAAATTCCCATAAGACCTTCCGATTTGGCTTCTTTTTCCAAAAAAGCAGCCTTTTCGACATAGCTTATTTCAGGATCTCTTAATATCGGATTATGAGACAGTGTTTGAAGATAAGTAAAATCTCCATTAATGGCAGTGTCAATTTGTTTGGCAACATCTTTTGCCTTTTCAATAATATGATACTCAACTTTTTCATCTACGGCTTTACTTGCTATTTTAACTGCCAAAATCCCTTCGGTAATTCCTAAAATAACAGACAAAACAGTAAAAATTAAAATTAATTTTTTTGCAATTGAAAATTTTTTGCGAAATGATTCCATTTTAATCTCCTTATTTTATACTTATAAATAAAATACTTCCGTATTTATAAAAAATAAAATTAACCATAAATAGAGTTAAGCATTATAACTAATAATGATAAGCCAAAAAATATTTAATTATTATCCTCATATAAATTCGATAAAAATTTTAAAATATAAAAAAAATAATAATAATTTAATTCTTATAAATTACTCCGGCTTTAATTTTATTTTCTCCCATTCAAATCCGCTTATATTTCTTTTTTCTTCGTCAAAATTTATTCCGACAAGATAAATACTGCTTCCTTCATCAAGAAATTTTT
>PDWI01002019.1_pt1 | contig 31335 bp, 30 predicted proteins | sample 1430891 | NCBI WGS metagenome assembly PDWI01 (sample SAMN01162508, study PRJNA174530) | Oral metagenome, whole genome shotgun sequencing project. | biome: Marine environment; feature: Marine mammal; material: Swab sample of the gingival sulcus; isolation source: swab sample of gingival sulcus... | reverse complement strand
TAAAACAACAAGTGAAAAAAATAGAGTGGCTGGCAATTCTCGTTGGGTACTTCGGAGTACTGATCATCGCCACCAAAGGTGTACCATGGACGCTTCATTTTGAGAATCCATTTGGGGTTGGACTAACACTCTTCACCACCATTTTATGGGCATTATACTGGATTTTTAATACCAAAGATAAAAGAGACCCGCTGGTAGGCCTATGCGCCAACTTCTGCTGTGCAGTTCCATTAGTATGGGGCTATCTATTACTATCAACGGATAATCTGCCGCAACTTTTTCACTGGCAGGGTGTGGCGGGAGGTATTTGGCTTGGTTTATTTGAGATGGGACTTTCTTTCTTGATGTGGTTGACGGCGATGAGATTAACGACGGACACAGCAAAAATTGCCATACTTATATTTATAGCCCCGCTTCCTTCTCTTTTTTTTATTTCATTATTGCTCAAAGAACCTATTCACCCCTCCACCATTATCGGCTTACTATTTATTCTGGCAGCACTTTTTATGCAAAGAAGTAAATAGACATTAAGGGGGTATCAATACTCTTAATTTTCACCCTGTTTTAATCAAATCAAGTAAATCCTTTGCACTTATCCGGGCACTGCTATCTGTTCCCTCCAGCAAACTGCCAGCAAGCTCCCGCTTTTCATGGTGCAATTTTACGATCTTCTCTTCAATCGTATCTTTACAAACAAGGCGGTAAATAGTTACAGGTCTGGTTTGGCCAATACGATATGCTCTGTCTGATGCCTGATCCTCAATGGCAGGGTTCCACCACGGGTCCATATGTAAAACATAATCGGCAGCAGTAAGATTAAGGCCTAACCCTCCCGCCTTGAGACTGATAAGAAAAAGTTTTCCCTCTCCCGCTTGAAAGGCATCAACCCGCATCTTACGCTGTTTTGTTGAGGTATTACCATCCAGATATTGATAATGAATCTTTTGCTCATCCAGATATTGGCGAATAATAGTCAGGTGACCAATAAATTGACTAAAAACCAGAGCCTTATGGTTACTCTCAAGCAAATCAGAGATTACCTCGGCAAAAACCTTCAGCTTGGCACTCTCTATCTCACTTTGTTTGTCAATAAGCCGAGGGTTACAACACGCCTGCCGCAGGCGAGTTATCTCCGTAAGAATTTGTAGGTGATGCCCCGGTCTCTCTTTATTGTTCTCCAAAATCTCTATAGCATTCTGCCGTAATGCTTCATAGAACTCCCTCTCCTGCTGAGAAATTTCGACCTCTAAGGTAATCTCGGTACGAGGAGGCAACTCTTCGAGCACCTGAGATTTAATCCGGCGGAGCAAAAAAGGACGGATCAATTTTTTCAGGTGCAGCCTTGCCTCTCTGTCTCCATAACGCTCAATAGGAATGGCAAAATTAGTATTGAAATGAGAAAGATCTCCCAGCAAACCAGGATTGATAAAATGGAAGAGATTCCAGAGTTCTCCGAGGTGATTTTCAATAGGTGTTCCCGTAGTGATCAACTTAAACTGTGCCTGCAGTGTCATCGCCGCCTGGCTTCTTTTAGTAGCAGAATTTTTAATAGCCTGCGCTTCATCAAGAATAACCGCTTGCCACTGAACGGAGGAGAGTAAATCACTCTCCTGCTGTAACAAGGTATAGGTTGTCACCAACAGATCAAACTTTCCCAGCTCCTGCACCGTTTTTTTACGGTCTTTTACCCCAAGAAAACGGAAATTTATCGTAGGCGCAAAACGTTGAATCTCTGTCTGCCAGTTAGTTGAAACAGAAGTCGGCGCAACAACAAGAGACGGCCCCTTGTCCGCCAACTCAAGAACCACAGCGAGAGACTGTAATGTTTTCCCCAACCCCATATCATCAGCAAGACAGCCTCCAACTCCCCAATGGGCAAGACGTGCCAACCACTCAAAACCCTCTTTTTGATAATGGCGGAGTTCTGCCTGTAATGTTGAAGGGACAACAGGAGTAAAATCTCTGGTCTCTGCAATGCGTTTCAACTGATTTTTCCACCCCTCATCAGTCTCGGCACCGGACCGGGTAATGAGCTCCTCCAACTGAATTGCAGCCAGGGGATGTATAAGAATCTCCTCATCTTTTTCGGCAATATCCTGAGAAAAATCCTGTATTTCATCAAGCCGTTTTCTAAACTCCTGGGTCAGCGCAATAAACTGCCCATTGCCGATCTCAACAAAACGACTCTGACTGTTACCAAGTTTACGCAGCAGTTCCTTAAGCTCTATAACCTTTCCCTGTTCCAGCTCTAACTGCCCACTCATTGCAAACCAGTTTTGACGGTTCGTACGAATTTTCAAGTTTAAATTATCACCACTAACCTGCTGGCTAATAGTAAGTTTTTCCCCCTCCGGCCACTCTATGCGCACCTGCTCACGAATGGCTTGCAGTTCCATAAGAGCCTGGAGACAGTCATCTGGATCCTGCAGATGCCATTCTCTTTCATTTTCCTGCTCCAGATCTATAGCCAGGTCAAGTACGGGGCAAAGCTCCTCTACCTCTCGGGCCCGATTCTCCTCCTCCTCCAGATTCCGTTTGGTCTGCAGCCGCACACCATCCACTTCTGCCATAATATTTTCCATCCCTCTGCCTGGTTTAAGGTAGTGATTCCCTCCAGGAAAAGGCTTAACAAACATCTCAAGACGAAAACCGGTACCATAAGGGATAAGATGGATATAAATAGAGGTATCTGCCTCAACAAATTGAGTATCGCCTCTCTGTCTATGAACATCAGCAGCAATAACCGAATGAACCGTCATGAAAGAAGATATATTGCTGATAGCCGTTAAAACCTCTTCACTGGCGGCTTTAGGTACAGTAATACCACTTACTCCGGTAATTTCCGCAATCTTCCGGTGCTGTTCACTTACAGTAATAACCTTGATTCTCGTAGGCGTTTCCTTATAAAAATTGATTTTTTCCTCGGTAAGAGGCTGAGCAAAACAGATATGCAGATTTTCACCCCGCTCCTCTACCAGTAACTCCGGTTCCCCCTCAACAAACTCTACTGGTGTTTGCGGAGAATCTGCGAGGAAAAGATGAGGATGCCCAATCATGGCAGGAATTGCCCGCTCCATATCAAACTGATAGGTAGCATTCACATTTCCCTGATTATACTGTTTGGTGATCGCAGCACAAATCTCCTTGTCTTTAACCGAAAGATAGGGAAGCTGCCGATTCTTATAAAGGCGGGAGGGAGTAATAGGGCGCCCCTTACTCCAGCTCCCATCGGGTTGACGTTTTTGCTCCCTTGCCGTAATAGAGATTGATTTTCCTGGGAAAGTCAACATCCACCCCATGCGAATCTGCCGCCCTCCCCGCTCCTTACCCGTTGCTGAAATAAGAGCCTGCAGGCTCCTGCGCCACGGCTCCTCAGGGGTTATAAGGGGCTGCAGCGGCAATATTCCAGTGCGTTTATAAAGCCCTTGGTAACAATCGGCGTAAACACTATTTTCGGGATGAGTTACAGCCAAAAGCTCCGCCAATAAAGTAGCGACAAGAAGGAATCCATGCTCTTCTGCCCGCTTTTGCAAAGAATCCGCTAACTTTGCTGTATCTGGCGGGATAGTACTGGTTAACCAATACTGGCTAAAAGCAAAAAAGGTAAAACCAAGAGCATCGTCCCCATTCTCCTCCAGTTCAAGTTTTTCCTGATGCTCGCTGTTTATCTGTGCATTAACTGCTATTGCAAGATAGCTGTAGCTTGCAGCTTCTCTACTTTTGGGAAACAAACGAAGAGCTGTCGCAATATTCTCTGCAACAGCATGGCAATCCCCTGCCGTCTGCAGCTTAAAAAGGACAAAGAATACTCCAGGCATACCAAAAAAAGCAGAATCCCTCTCTCCAGTGAGTTTTTGCAAAAACGCAAGGTCTTCAGCAAAGGCTTTCTCAGCCTCCTCTCGTTTATGGAGTAAAAAGAAAATTGTTCCTTTTGCTCCAGTACCGTAAAAGGAGTCCTCATTCGCCGCAATAAATTCTTGAGCTTCTAGCAACTCTCCCCGAAACAGCAACTCATTGAAATAGAGCCGCTTAAAGGGAAGCTGTTCATCGGCTTCGAGATGAGTATACTCCTCGCTACTGGCAAGAAAATCGACGACACCATCATACAGGGTTAGGGTATCCCGGGCATGTTGTGATACATCATTGAGGAGATAAAACTGAAAGGAAGGCGGCAAGGTGCGGAACCAGTCAAGATCAAACGGTTGACATAAAACTCGTGCCGTCACCGGATATGGTCCCAAAAACTCTGAACATTGACTGGCAAGAAAATCTGCTGCATCATAGATAGGATCAAACTGCTGACTATAAATGCCGATTCGCACCTCCCGCATCGCCCGCCAACAGCGCGTTGCCCACTTGCCATAAAAAGAAGACGCCGGAGCTTCCTGCCTGATACATTCTGCCCAAGATGTAAAAACGCCCTGCTTCACTGCCCGTCGGCAAAGGATCTCACTGATTTCTGCTGAGCAAAGTTTCTCTTCGGTAAGAAAACCAGCCTGTTGTAACCTGAAAAGATAATGATTGATATTTGCAGCCGAAGGCTGATTGCCTCTTGGATTACGTAATTCCAATTTTTTTAGACAATTAACCAGCATCGTTGCATTTGCCGGCTCGCAAGAGATCGCCAGTAAAGTAAGGATAGCCTGCTCAAAACTACTGAATTTCTCAAAGTCAGACATCATTTTTATTGTTGAATCTCCAGTATATATGTCCATTGTCACATTTCCAGTACAAGAAAGGCAGGTCAGCCGTTCACAAGGTGCTTTACTCCACATAACCAAGAAAAAAGAGCACCCAAGATAATTAAAAATTCCGAACTGCGCATTATACCACGCTTCTACGGCAAGAAAAGATAAAAAAGATTTTGAGTATCATTTCAAAAATCAGCAGAAAAAACTTAGCACGCTATCATCTTTTCTTTTGTGCTTTTACCTCTTCCGTGATAAAGTGAAAAAGATTAGTTTTAAGTGAAAAAAGTATGCTTAAAGGGTAAGAGTTAACGCTTTGGTGGATTTTCTATCGTAGGAGGGGGTATGGAAGGACAAAAATTAACAGCAAGTCAAGAAGATTATCTTGAAGCAATTTATGAAATTTCACAGGAAAAGATGGCTGCGCGGGCGAAAGATATTTCGACGCATCTCAATGTTCGTGCTTCCTCGGTAACGGGTGCTCTCCGCACTCTCGGCAGCATGGGGCTTATCAACTATGCACCTTACGATCTGATTACTCTTACAGACGAAGGAAGAGTTGTGGCAGAGGACATCGTTCATCGTCACAATGCCTTAAAAAATTTCCTGATTGACATTTTAGGGGTTGAAGAAAAAGAGGCGGATGAGACAGCTTGTAAAATGGAACACTCCGTTCCAAAGGCTATTGTCGAGCGCTTGATTAAATATGTTGAATACGTCGAAAATTGCCCCAAGGGAACCATCACCTGGGATTCAGGGTTTGGTTACTATTGCAATGAGGAATGTCAGGAAAAAAACTGCCAGCATCAAAAATGACGGGAGCCCTCTCTGTAGAGCAGGATACTTGACAGCGTTTTCAGGTTACCGTTTTTAAATGTTACTGTGTAAAAAAACGGTAACCTTTCTTTGTTCACAGACCTTTTTTGTTGACATAAAAGTTAGTTCAAGCTAATCTTGCGGCGAGTTACGCGCTGCTTCGGTTGCGTATTATATTTTTTTGACGAGCAATATTTGTAAAAATAGTGGGGGAAGGATTATGGCAAGAAAGCAGGGACTAAGCTCAAGCATGGAAGACTACCTGGAAGCAATTCTCCAAATAATAGACGAGAAAGGAGAAGCTCGTTCTAAAGAGATAATGGAGCGGCTGGGTGTTACTGGACCTTCTGTTACAGAGGCCTTTCAGCAGTTGGGGGAGAGAAAACTCATCAATTACGTTCCCTACGAAGCAATCACCTTAACTCCCGCAGGAGAAGAAATTGCCCGTAGTGTTCTCTCTCGCCATATAGCGTTACGTAATTTCTTTGCAGATATTCTGTTAATTGATTATGAAACAGCAGATGATGGTGCATGCAAGATGGAGCATGTTGTCTCTCAAGGTATTATTGATCGTATGGTTCGCTATGCTGACTACCTGCAAACCCAGGGAGAGGAGGAGGGGTTTTCCCGCTTTTTAGAACGAGAGGAACAGAAGTGACAATCACGCCAACAGTTCAATCCCCTCCTTCTGCCAAAAGGGAGGACTCCACTGTTTCTCTGGCAACACTTGTGCTTGCGAGTTCAGTCTCTCTAGGCTCCAATTTACTGGAGGTAAAAAATGGCCGCATGGAACCGGAAACTGCCTTGGCCAATGCCCTGGTAAAAGGTACGCTCTCCTCTGCTGTTCTTGCTGGAATGCGGCCAACAACTCCCTTACGGGTAGCAGGAGGCATTTGCTTATTAGGCAGTGTTGGTTATGTTGTTGATTTTTTCATGAAAAAAAATCCCGAATCTGTTTAGGGGGAGCTTTTGAAAGAAGAACGCAGACAGTTTGTCATAGAGATAGCTCATGAGCTGGAGTGTCGCCTGCGTCTACGTTGTAGAGCGATTCGACGCATGGATTTTGATCCAGATAAGCTGGAGTCTGAGCTGGAATCCATAGCAGGGGTTTTTTCTGCTCGCTGCAATACTCCGGCAGCATCTGTTGTTGTGGAGTATGACGGATCCCGCACAATTCGGAAAAAGATACTGACCACTCTTGCAGAGATGCCGGGCTCTTTCTTTGGTCAGGCAGGAGAACCCCGGACACTGCTTTCCGCTCTTCCTCTTATCGGTAAAGGTATTCTTGCGGGTTCCTTTCTTTTTCTCCCTCCAATTATTGCGGCTCCTATTACCTACGCCCTGGTTACTCCTGTTATTATCAATGGAGTGCTGACACTCTGGAAGCGAGGGGTAAAAATTGAAGTTCTTGATGCTGCAGCCGTCCTCTTCTGTCTTATCCGGAGGGATTATTTCACTGCCGGTTCTATCGTTTTCCTCCTCTCTGTCGGAGAATATCTTGAAGAGATAAGTGAAGACCGCTCTACTGGCCTATTAAAGAGCTTACTTAAACCTCAGGTTGAAAAGGTATGGATTGAATCCGATGGGCAAGAGCTTGAGGTGAATCTTGATGAGGTACGTATTGGAGACCATGTAGTTTGCGGTGCAGGGGAGATGGTTCCCCTGGATGGAATTGTATTACGCGGAGAAGCAACAGTTGATACCAGCTCGATCACGGGGGAATCTCTACCTGTTCCTGTTGCACCCGGCGATGAAGTTCTTTCCGGCTCTGTTCTTGAGGAGGGCCGTATTGTCATAGAAGCAAGCCATATCGGTGCAGACAGTTCTATGGCACGGATATCCAAGTTCCTGGAAAACTCACTGCGTAATCAATCTGAAGCCCAAAAGAGAGGGGACGAGCTGGCAGAACGTCTTGTTCCTGTTACCTTTGGTCTTGGTCTTGGACTACTTGCAGTAACCCGAGATCTGGAAAAAGCAGCAGCTGTCTTAACAGTTGACTACTCATGTGCAATAAAGCTGGTTAATCCTGTCGCCATTCGAGTAGCAATGTACAGCGGTGCCAAACAAGGAGTATTGCTTAAAGGGGCTCAGGCAATGGATAGCCTGGCAAAGCTTGATGTACTTGTTTTTGATAAAACAGGCACTCTTACTCGTGGACAACTAGAAGTTACAGATATTTATTCAGCAGGAGAGATGAGCACGGATGAACTGCTCATTCTTGCTGCCAGTGCAGAAGAACATTACTCTCACCCAGTAGCAGATGCAGTTGTTAATGCCGCAAAAGAAAAGGGATTTACCCTAGCCCCAACGTCCCAGGTCGATTTTATTGTAGCACATGGTGTATCAGCCTATGTTGATGGTGAGAACACCTTGGTGGGTAGCCGGCATTTTATTGAAGATGATGAAGAGATTGACTGCTCAGCTCTAGATAGGGAAGTTGCCGCCCTGGAGCAGGAAGGGAAGTCTATTCTCTATGTTGCCCGAGGAGAAAAATTTGCAGGGGTTATTGGGCTGCGGGATGAATTACGGCCAGAAAGCGCCGCAGTGCTGAAAAGATTAAAAGCTTCCGGCATTAGTAAAATTGTCATATTGACCGGAGATTCAGCGGTAACCGCCCACGCCCTTACCGCAAATCTTGAGGCGGTTGATGAGGTTTATGCAGAGTTAAAGCCTGAAGATAAAGCTCGGATTGTTGGAGAACTACAGGCAGAAAACAAACAGGTTGGCTTTATTGGTGATGGCGTCAATGATGCCCCTGCTCTCGTTTCTGCCAATGTCGGTATTTGTCTTCCTGGAGGTGCTGACCTGGCGAAGGAGTCTGCACAAATAATTCTTTTGCAGGATGATCTTCATTGTCTTCTTGCCGGGCGGCATATTGCTCTTGCAGCTCGCCAGACTATTGAACGCTCCTTTATTGCGGTAGTTGCGTTGAACTCCTCCTTCCTGTTAATGGCCACGCTTGGCTTTCTCCCCCCCGTTGGGGCAGCCCTGCTGCATAACCTCAGCACAGTGGGAGTTCTTGGCTACGCCTCTTTGCGCGGCAGGAGAGATATCAGAAAAGAGCTCCTTTTAGAAGAGGGAAAAAATGACTGAGCAGCGTTATATATACACTCCCCTACTGGATGCACCTATCAGCAGAGAGCTTGAGCTCACCAGCTTTGACAGTAAAGGTCTGCAACAGTGGATGCAGCACCTTGGCCTTTTCAAGGGTTCCTGTATTATTCGTCATGGAGAGGACGTGCAATATTGTCCGGTTCGAGTCAAGGGGTCCTTAGGCGATGTTATTGTTCCTGCAGGTTTTGGCATTAAGACTATTGTTCACCTTGATGACTCAGATCAACGCTGCCCGTTGACAGAGATGCCGAAAAAGGGCCGTGGCCATATCGAAACAATCGCAGGAGGATCCGGTTTACGGGAAGGGCTCAAAAAGCTCGGCCTTATCGAGGAAGGGGCAATTGAATTTATTCACACCCTGCCTCACATGGACTATGTAACAGTTATTAATGATCGTCAACGAACCAGGCTCTCAGAAGGGGAAGCGGCAAAGATCTGGGGCGAATTTAAAGGGAATGGGAAAAAAGGTGAAGGACAATTCTACTTCTCCCGTAAGGGAGAGAAATTTTGGGTAAAGAAGATCCTCGGAGGGAAAAAATCAGAACTACATCTCGCCAGTCATGGTGTTCGGCAAGGGGATACTCTTTATATGGAAACAGTGAAACAGGCTCAAGAGATGCATAAGCCGATTGCGTCTCCTGTTGTTATCTCCGGTTCTGGAGGGTTAAGACTATATCTTTCTCCACAACAAGCGGCGGAGATCATCGTAAAGACGGCATAAGAAGCGTATATGACCGCTTCTTATGCCTGCGTTTCCCTGGTTTAGGACTCCGTTACCTCCATGCGGGCTTCATCCCACATTTCGGAGTACTTCTCTTTGGTTTTACCCAAAGAACTGTCGATATTTAGTTTTGCTTTATAGGCAGTTTTCATTGCACCTTTTATGGTACGATCAGCAAGGCTGGGCTGATCAACGCCTTCCGTCTCTGCAGTGCCGGCTTTTTTTCCGGCCTTGTAGATAAGATAACCGGAGGCACCAAGAATTGCCCAGCCGATTGGATTACTTGCCAGAAGGGGAACTGCCAGTGCGGATGCTGGGTGTGTCATTATTTTTCTCCTTTTGTTGAGGCTTTTTCAGCTTGAGGTACTATTTCTTCAGGCGGCTCTACAATACGGGCAGCAGCAGATTCTTCCTGCCCCTTTTTTTTTCCGGCTCTATAAAGGGCGTAGCCGGAAGCTCCAAGAATAACCCAGCCAAGAGGGGTTGCGGTAAAAGGTAAGTAAAACATCGTTTTTCTCCTTTTTAGTCGTGCTCCTTTTTAAGAAAGGAGCGTTACTTGATAGTAATATGAAAAGCAGCTATTCTCTGTTTTGCAGAGGGACCTTCTTTTCCTAAAAAAATATGACTTTGATGAAGTTTTGTCAACTATTTATTTTTTCGGCGTTTTTTGTTGAGTCTAAAGGAGATGTTTTTCTTTAACTAAGCATCAGCCTAAGTATTTTTTTATTTAACTCAAAGAAAAGGTTTTGTAAGGTTATCATGGCAATTCACAGTCAACAGCTCACCAAGTCCCTACTACAGCGACTTGGTGTTCGTGTAAAGCAGACAATGGCAGGCCGTCTTCGAGTTCGAATCCGCAGTTTGCAGTACATGAGTACCAACTGCAGCAGAATGGAGCAGCATATTTCCAGGCTTGAAGGAGTACATAATGTTGAAACCCGATTAGCTACAGGATCATTAATCGTCTGGTTTGACCCTGCTGTTTTAGACACGAAAAGTATTCTCGCATCAATTGCAGAACCTCTCATCATCGCAAAAAAAGGGAGGGCAAAAAACAAGGTAAGCCCCCCTCCTTCAGCACCTGCTACCTGCTCTGGCTGCGATAGCTGCGAACGAATGAGGGAAAAGAATTTTTCGAGTAAAAGAAAGAGGGTGATTTTTCTTACGGGGATTATGGCCTGGTCATTGGTGAAGTTATGGGTTTTCCAACTGCCTTTGGCCCAAACACCATTCTCTCTTCTTGGTATTGCAGCGATTGCAGGTACAATTCCTCTACTTAAAGAGGCTGTATTTGATACCGTTGAAAAGAAAAAGCTTACAGTGAAACCTTTTCTCGCTGCGGGGGCTCTTGCCACCATTGCCCTGGGGGAAGTTTTTTCCGCTGTGCAGATACTCTGGATTTATAACGTTGCAGAGTTAACAGAGGACTATGTTGCCCGAAGATCCAGACAAGCAATCAAAGATATCCTCCAGGTTGCACCGCAAAATGCATGGGTTGTCGTTAATGGCGCAGAAATAGAAACAGCTGTTTCCGAAATTCTTCCTGGAGATATTGTTGTTGCCCATACAGGTGAGAAGATTGCCGTCGACGGAGTAGTTGAAAAAGGGGAGGCTCTGGTTGATGAGTCTTCCATTAATGGACGGGCAGAAGCAATGCATCGCCGGGCGGAAGATTCTGTTTTTGCAGGAACCATCGTTAGCCAGGGGACACTGTACATAAAAACGGTAAAAACCGGAGAGGACACCTATCTCGCCAACATCATGAAGATGGTGGAAGAATCTATGTCCAATAAGGCACCGGTAGAACAGAAGGCAGATGAACTGGCCGGCCGCCTGTTGAGAATCGGGCTGGCAGCAACAGCCCTGACCCTGCTTTTCACCGGTGATCCGTTACGAGCACTGACAGTTATGCTGGTTATGTCCTGCCCCTGTGCAACAGTTCTGGCTGCTTCGTCAGCCATTACAGCATCTCTTGCGAATGCTGCTCGGCATTCAGTTCTCATTAAAGGAGGGCTATATCTGGAAATGGTCGGCCGTACAGAAGTGTACTGTCTGGATAAAACAGGGACGCTAACTTGTGAAGAACCGGAAGTAATGGCTGTTTACGGGCGCAGCGCAGACCTTGATGAAAAAAAGGTGCTTGGTTTTGCAGCAACGGCGGAGTCGCATAATCAGCATCCTATGGCAAAGGCCATTATCGCTGCTGCTCGAGAAAAGGGGGCAACAATCAGTCCCCAGGCTGTATGTGAGTTTAAACCGGGACGTGGGGTAAGCTGTACGGTTGCAGATAAGGAAGAAATTTTCGTCGGCAACATGAAATTTATGGCGGAGCAGGGGATTGATGTATCCTTTTTTGAGGAAAAATCCATTGCAGAGAAAAAAGAGGGGAATACCGTCGTTTACGTAGCAAGAAACGGCAGAGCGGAAGGTATGCTTGGTGTTGCAAACCCCGTTCGGGGTGAGACCGTGCGAGTGCTGCGCAGCCTAAAAGATGATGGAGTACGTGAGATCCATATTGTCAGCGGAGATTCAGAAGATGTTGCACAAACGATGATGCAGGTCTTCTCTTTTGACGCAGTAAAGGGCGATCTTATGCCGGAAGAGAAATCCCGCTATATAGAACTCCTTAGACAAAAATATCCAGTTGCAATGGTGGGAGATGGGGTAAATGATGCTCTTGCTCTCGCCCAGGCAGATATTGGTATTGCCATGGGGGCCGCAGGAGCAGAGGTTGCAATGGAAGCAGCAGATATCGCTCTTGCCGACTCCAATCTTGAAGGGTTGATAATGGTACGAAGTTTAAGCCATCGAACCATGCAGGTCATTGATCAAAATCATTACTTTGCGGTGTCTACTGATTTACTGGGGGCGGCGTTAGGTATGATGGGAATTTTATCGCCAATTATGGCGGGAATGATTCATATTATTCATACGGGGGGAATCCTGGTTAACTCCAGCCTGCTTTTACGGTGGGAACCACCCACTCAGTCCTTTACAGAAGAGAAGAAAAAATGAAATACACAATTGAGCCGGAAAGGAGCCGGGCATCTTTTGTTGCTTACGCTCCTATGCATAAGTTCAAAGGCTGGACAACTGACTCTATCTTAGGGCAGGTTGAGGTCGATTTTGATAAAGGGGAAATCACAAACTTCGTTGCTAAAGCAGCAACAATGGAGTTTGAGACGGGAGATGTAAGTCGTAACAAGGCAATGCAAGACTTTTTCTCATTCACCAAATACCCGGAGACCAGCTTTCATACAACAAAACCGGTAACCTTAAAAAAACGAGGGAATAAATGGCAGGGTGAGATTGTAGGAATCCTTGAATTGGCAGGGGTCCGCCGCCAGCTTCCGGTAAATTGTATCCTGTACAAGGAAGACGGCTTACCAGTTTTTGAATTCTCTTTGAAATGGTCTTTTAAAGCCTTTGGCATGAAGGTTCCCCGCCTGTTATTTTTGACAGTACGGGATATCGTTGACATCAGTGCAGTGTTGCGTTGTATTGAGGGGGAAAACCTATGACCTATAGTGATGAAGAGGCTGTTGATATTTTCCTCGACTATATGCGTTATTTTTCCATCGCACATCATGTGCCGGGGCGTATTCGAGTTAAAGCCTCTCTATTGAAAGCAAAAGAGTTAAAAAAACTTGATCCTACAGGATTTGAGGGATTTATCGACCGCATCCCTGGAATAAAAGGATACAGGGTGAATAAAGCTGCACTTTCAGCCGTAATTGAATACGATACCGCGGCCTTGCCTTTTGCGCTATGGGAAGAGGTTGTTACAATAAACTCCTGGCCAGCCAAGCACGATGAGGTGAAAGAAAAATTATTAGCATTGCTTGGATAGAGGAAAACATGGAACAAAAAAAAGGAAATGAAGTGTCCGAACTTACTGAACAGCTTGCAGCAGAGTTAATAGCCACCCGACAACAACTCGCAGCTGTGCAGCAGCAGCTCGCAGCAGAGCAGGCTGCTGCACAACAACAGACAGCAAGTACACAACAATCAGCCCAGCAGCGATACGGACAGATAGCACAATCCATTGAGCAATTTGTTGAAGGGAAAGCGACAGTCGCAGATGTTGTCAAAAACGTTTCAGCCAATATTGCCCAGGATGAGAATTTATGGAAAGGGGCAATGGTTGGTGCTGCAGCCGCAGTTTTACTTACCAGTCAACCTGTACGCAACGCCATGGGCAAGACTATTGATGGAATTTTTCCAGGACTTCGCCCTACAGGTGATGCAGAAAGTGCTACAGCTAAGGGAGCAGAAAAAGCCGCATCCTTTGCTGATAAAGGGGAGTAAAAATAAACAGGCTTTTACAACAGAATATAAATTTACTCAGGACTTCTATAAAGGATCTCAGCTAAAGTAGTTCGTTAACCGTTTTATAACAGGAGTATATTATGGAAAATACAGTAACAGGGACTCAGCAGATGGCGATGGACGCTCATCAACCAGAAGCAACACCGGTTCAAAGCGTTTCTACAGCACATCATATCATGCCTTCTCCGGCAGAAGCAGCTCCCCAGGCAATTCCTGCAACCGGGCAAATGATGGCTCCGCCACCACAGGCCCCAGCACCGCTTTACCCACAGTATCTGGCACAACAGCCGCAAACTGCTCCGCTCGAAGCCCCCTCCTCTCCTTTAACGGAAGCAATCAGTGCAGGAGCAATGGGACTGGTTATTGCCGGCACAGGTGCTCTAGGAGCTAATTTACACCGAGTAAATGATGGAGAAATGGGAATGGGAGAAGCCATCACTGACAGTATTGGTAAAGGTGCCGTAGGAGCTGCCGCTGCTGCAGGCGCAACCTACACGGCATCAACGTTAACAGCGGGAGGCCTTTTAGGTCTGGCAGTAACAGTTGCGGCAGGAACCGGAATTAGTTATCTACTAAACAAATAATAACATAAAAAAGGAGAAGTATATGGATCAGTACAACCAATATCAACAACCACAGGCAGAAGTTACAGCTACCCCCACCATCGCCCCGACATCAACCTCTCTTCTTGGGGTAAACGTACAGGATTCCCAATTCTGGAAAGGGGCTTTGTTAGGAGCTGCTGTTGCGCTGCTGGTTACCAATGAATCCGTTCAAAAGGGTGTCATTAAAGGTGTTGCAGCCCTTGGTGCCGCAGCACAAAGCGGTATGGAAGAGATGAAAGAGAAGTTTGAAGATGTGAAGGCAGAAGCGCAGGCAGAAAAAGCTGCAAAAGAGGCCTAGTTTTTCTTTTACCTCCCCCTCTTCCATAAGGGGGAGGTGCTTTGCTATGGGATGTTTGTATCTTTTTTTGGGGATTTTTGATGCCAGCCCGCTTTATTATTCGCCATCGCTGTTTTTATCGTAGTCGTCTCTACTTTCCTGTATTGAAAGGAAACCCTGGCTTTTGCAAGGAAGTAGAGAAAATAACTTCCCTTTTCCCCAATCTTGACGGAGTTGAGGCGCGCCCTCGTACAGGTTCGCTTATTCTTCAGCATTTTAAAGGATTTTCTGACTTTTCTGCCATTGCACTGGAAGTAGAAAATATACATAAAAAGTTCTCCCTCTCTTCGGCGGCATCGTCTTTTTCTCCACGAAACACTGTTAAAAAAAGCTATCATGTTTCTGGCTTAACACTTCTTTTTAGCGGGGCGTACCTTATCTATCTCTCTCTAAAAAGAGTTGTTTTCACTCCTTTATCATCTTCTCTCTTACAATTACCGGTAATGATGACACTGGTGCTTGCCTGGCCAGTCCAGCGGCAGGCGCTAGACAACTTGAAGAAAAATGGACGGCCGGATATGGGCATGATCTCTACTGGCCTACTTTACTACTCTCTTTTTGCCGGTAATATCCTCACTGCATACACTATCTTTTGGCTTTTTAATCTTTCCGGATGGTTAGAAAACCGTATTCAAAAACGCACCCGACAGACTATTCGTGAGTTGCTAATGGCAAGAGAGGAGAGTGTCTGGCTACAGAAAGATGGGGCGGAAATTGAGGTAAAAGTAGAGACTCTTCAACCAGGAGATATCGTCATTCTTCGCCTGGGCAGCGTTGTACCGGTAGATGGCGTTATTCTTGAGGGAGAGGCCTTTATTGATGAATCTATGCTCACCGGTGAAGCGCAGGCTGTACCAAGAGAAGCGGGAGAGCGGGTTCTCAGCGGAACAGTGGTCAGCGGTGGAGAAATTGTCGTTAAGGCGGAGAAAACGGGTGAAGAAACCAGGCTTGCAGGAATCGTCCGAATGGTAGAAATCGCCGAAAATGATCCAGGGGACCTCCAGCGCTTCAGTCATCGACTCTCACAAACGATGGTACCTATATCCCTGGGCATTGCTACACTCGGATTTCTGCTTACCGGTGATCTTATGCAGGCAATGGCTCTCTTTGTGATTGGCTGCCCATGTGTTTTACGCCTCTCTTCCTCTGTTGCAGTGAGTTCACAAGTTGCCCGTGCTTCACAAGAGGGTATTTTAATCAAAGGTGGACGCTATCTGGAGCTCGCCGCACAGATGGACACATTGATCGTCGATAAAACAGGCACCCTCACTGTTGCCGGAGGACAGCAATTGGAAATAACGGTACTCGACCACCGTTTTACTCAAATCTATCTACTACAACTTGCCGCTGGTATGCAGCAAACCTGGCCACACCCTGCAGGTCAATCGCTATTAACAATGGTAAAAGAAGAAGGAGGTAAGCCTGTTACGATGGAGCAGAGTTCCTTCACTGTAGGGAAAGGTGTTCGAGCAACGTTTGATGGAGAAGAGATTTTATTTGGCAGTTATTCCTTTCTAACAGAATCTGGAGTAACTTTTTCTGCCGCAAAGAAAAAAGTTATTACAGAAGCCAATAATAGTAGCGCCAGCCGGCTTTTTCTTGCCCGAAAAGGACAATGTCTTGCATTTTTTACCGCTCGCCAGGAATTTCGTGGAGGGGAAGCTCAAGCACTTGCCAAACTACGAACGGGAGGAATTAAGCATCTGGTATTGTTAAGCGGCGATACCGCTGAAAGCGTTGAGACCACAGGAAAATCTTTTGGTTTTGATGAAGTGCTTGTCGGACAAAGTCCTGAAAATAAAGCTGATTGGATTGCTGCATATCGCCAAAAACATCCTGGAGCCATCATTGGCATGGTGGGAGATGGAATTAATGATGCTCCTGCTTTTGCAGCAGCAGACATCGGTTTTGCTATTGCTGACGGCGGCTCCGACGTTATTGTCGAATATGGTGATATTGTCATACAATACGGCGGCCTTTCCCAGGTTGCCCGTTTGCAGGAATTGGCTGTTGAAACAAAAGAAAAAATTGGTCGAGGATATGTGACAGCCATTGGGTTGAACAGTCTTGCTCTCGCAGGTACTGCATTTGGCTTGGTATCTCCTCTGACAGGAGCTCTATTTCATAACGGTGTAACCGTTGCTGTGGTTGGCTATGCAGCGGCAGGAAAGAAGGAGTAAAAATTTTTATTAGTCTCTCTAAAAAAGATTTGACACTGTAAATCTTATCGGTTATCAAGAGGGAGAGAGAAGAAGCAGGGCTTTTTTTTTGCCGTCTTGCTTAGAGGATGCTAATCTTGTAATTATTCTCTAACAAAGTGGAGGAGAGATGAGTGATGCGATAATGAATTCTGATGTTCGCCTTGGTAATCTGCATATCCGGCTGGAGGGAGAATTTAACACATCTACCGCAAAAGAAGTTACCAGATATATCAGTAACGAGTGGAATGGAAGTGGAAATATCTTTATTCATACGAAAAAAATAACTCAGGTGGAACCTGCATCACAGCAGGTTTTTCAGGCAATGGTGGGATTACTTGATCTCTCCAGAGAACATATTTATTTCGTCGGTGAGTTAGGCAAAGAGCTTTGTCATGAGCAGGGCAGAGTTATTGTACCCCCGGATAAAAAACATCATCATGGTGGTCACGGCGGTTGTGGCCGCTGCAAAAATTGTACTTGCAAAAACAAGAAAGAGACAGTGAATTAGCTCCCTGCTTATCAGGCAGGGTTGTATGACAACTCCTTCCCCATAAGGGGGACGGGGTATATTTGATACTATCAAGGAGAAAAATTATGGCAAAAGCATTGATTGTTTATGGTTCAACTACAGGAAATACTGAGGCGGTCGCCAATCAAATCGGAGAAGTTATGAGCGGCAAGGGCGTTGAAGTAACAGTAAAAAATGTTACTGATGTTGCTGTTGCCGAACTAGGAGGGGAGTATGATGTTACCCTTTTTGGCTCTTCCACCTGGGGTGATGCTGAAATTGAATTCCAAGAAGATTTCCAGGAGTTTTTTGACGACGAAATTGACAAGGCTGAATTAAAAGACAAAAAAGTAGCTGTTTTTGGCTGCGGTGACAGTTCTTATGAATTTTTCTGCGGAGCGGTAGATGAGCTTGAGGAAAAAATGAAAAGCCTGGGAGCCAACAACGTCAACGTTCCTCTGAAGATTGATGGGGATCCTGGTGATGTAAGCAGTGACATTGATGAATGGGCAGAAGAAGTCGTCTCTGCACTATAAAAAAGCAGGCCATAGACGCTACTTAACGTCTATGGCCTTTTTTTGTACGAATTTTTCATCGTATTGACTCCAAAATCCCCTGAGAGACAACTCAAGCTACTCAGGATTCTTCTTTCTCCCTCGCCTCAATAGCGGCTTGTCGTTTTTTGGCGGCAGCTTGAGCTCTTTTCTTTTCAGGTTGATAGAGCGTATGGTGCCAAAGGGCGAAACCCGCGAGCAACACGCCTGCTCCCGTGTGAATGTTCTTGACCGTCCTGTTTCTTTTCAGAAAAGGCGTTGTGAAAACGGCAACACCAAGAGCCGTTGTCATCCCAATCTTCGCCACTTCCTTCCTTACTTCTATATCAGGTTTTTTTCCGGGCATTTCGCTTTTGTCTTCGTTTTATTGTTTTTTTGGTTCCTTTACCTGTCTCAACAACCAACGCACAAGTAATTGCTCCGGCAATACTGCAAGCAATGGGGATAAAAGGTGCCATGTTTTTTCCTCAGTTGCAACAAAAGATATTAAATTTAGCAGAATTACACTCTATTCACCCAAAAAAAGCATATTAGCGACTTCTAAAAGGTTGGTCAATGAAAAACTGTTATAAATTTTGGCTGGAGGTAAATTCTTTTCCTGAGTCCAAAAAAAATACATGCTATTTATCGTTGATTATACGCTTTATTTTCACATTGGCATTTTATCAAAAATGGAGTATTACAAGCCTTGCTTAAATTATTTTTACTCATTGATTTTATTGATTAGAAAAATAAGAGGTATATATTCATAGTGATACAATTTTAATAGTAGCACGAGACATCTCTTAAGCAGATCTTTAAGCAACTGAAAAAGGAGCTGACATGAAGAAAACAACATACTCTCTCTGCGGAATGTGTACTGTGCGCTGCCCGATCAAGGTAGAGAGTGAAGGCGACCAGATAACCTGGATTGAAGGCAACCCCCACCAACTTAATGGCGCAATTTGCGCTAAAGGCAGTGCAGGTATAGCATTACGCGATGATGAACAACGTCCACAGTCACCCCTTATTCGTACAGGAATTCGTGGAGAGGGGCACTGGAGGGAAGCGAGTTGGGAGGAAGCTTTTGCTTATATCGCTGAAAAATTACAATGTATTCGTGATAAGTATGGACCAGAATCGGTTGTCCTTTCCAGCCGAGGAGGGCCATGGCAGAGCTTATATAAAAGTTTTATTCACGCTTTTGGCTCTCCAAACTACACCAATCACGATTCTGTCTGCGGTAGAAATACACACCATGCCAGTCTTTCTATCAATGGGGTCGGTCGTAAAGGATTTGCCTATGACATCAAAAATGCCAAGCATCTGGTCTTATTTGGACGAGATATGTTTTCTTCCTTACGCATTGCCGAGAACCTGCAAACCCTCGATATGCTTGATAGAGGAGGTCGACTGACCTATGTAGATGTGCGACAGACAATGACAGGTGTAAAAGCAACCCGCTTTTTCCAGGTTCGCCCTGGTACGGACTATGCTCTTGCCCTTGGCATCATCCATGGCGTTATAAAAAAAGGCTATTACGACCAGGCATTTCTTGAAAAATATGTCAGTGGTGTCGATGAACTTTTTGCATTTGTCGAGGAGTATACTCCAGCATGGGCAGCCAAGGAGTGCAATGTAAAAGAAAAGGAGATCCTCGCTTTTATTGAGGAGATTGGAGAAGACCGCCCCAATGTTATCTTTCACCCTGGATGGAACCTTGCCCGCTATAAAGACTCTTTTTATGCCAGTCGGGCACTCCATATCCTCAATGTATTAATGGGTAATATTGAGATAAAAGGGGGACTTTTCATCCCTAAAGGAGCTGGAGATTGTAGGAAAAAAGGAATCCGCTCCATTGATGTCCCCAAACCGGATATAAAACGTGCTGATGGAGTAGGGTGGAAATACAAACATTTTGACAAAGGGCCAGGTCTCGTACATCTTTTTTATGATGCTTTACGTACAGAATCGCCCTATCCCATAAAAGCATGGATTGCCATGCGACATGATCTTTTCTCCGGAATGCCCGATCCAAACGAGCAAAAGCGTCTATTGGATCGTTGTGAGCTCCTGGTTTCCATTGATACCAACTATAGTGAATTTGGCTGGTTTTCTGATGTTATTCTGCCGGAATCAACCTACCTTGAACGAGATAGTTTTATTATACAACAAAAGGGGCTAAAACCTCGCCTTACTCTACGTAAAAGAGTTGTCCCTCCCCGTTATAATACAAAAGACGGCTGGGAAATTTTTCGTGACCTTGCTCGCAGCCTTGGGATGAAAGATTTTCTGCCTTTTGATACTATTGAGGAGTTCTGGAATTGGCAGCTTGAGCCTACCGGCTATAGCATTACTGATTTTGATGAAAAAGGCTTTATTGAACTCACAGATACCCCCATATTTTTCGATCAAGACAAACTTGATGGTAAATTTAAAACTCCCAGTGGTAAAATTGAGATTATCAGCGAAAAACTGACAAAAGCAAACTTACCATCCTTAAAACCCTTTACTGCTCCGCAAAAGGTGAAAGAAGAGGGCGTTTTCCGGCTTATTTTCGGTAAAGTTGCCGTTCATACACAGGGACATACCATAAATAACCCTCTCCTTTCCGAACAAATGCCTACCAACTGTCTATGGATAAACACCTTGATCGCCAAAAAACTCAATATTAACGATGGTGATCTGGTGGAGGTTTCATCCGTGAACGCCGGTTATAGCGGAACGATAAAGGCTCATATTACTGATTTTATCCATCCAGAAGCAGTCTACACCACCCATGGATTCGGAAAAGAGATTCCACGCCAAAAACGCAGTTATCATAGTGGATTAAGTGATCAAAAATTGATGATCGGCTCTCTTGATAACTGGGATCAGGCTGGAGGATGCGTCAATCTGTGTGAGAACTTTGTACGGGTACGAAAGAGTATTCGTAATTCCAGAGAAATTTTTGTGTTTTAGAGAGAATACCATGAAACATTATGCGCTTCATCTCAATACTCGCCGCTGTATTGCCTGCCATGGATGTGAGGTTCATTGCAAGGTAAACAAAGGATTGCCGGTTGGGCCGCTCCTTTGCAAAATTACTACGGGTTCTTTAAAGAAAACCAACACAGTACCTCGATTAGAAATCACTTTCTCCCATTGCCGTCACTGTGAACAACCTTTCTGCCTTACAGCCTGCCCGGTGGAAGCTATAACCCAACGAACAGACGGCATTGTAGTTATAAATCAAGAAAAATGTATTGGCTGCATGGCTTGTGCCCGTGCCTGCCCCTGGGATATACCCATTAAAAACCCGGCAAACGGCAAAGCAGTTAAATGTGATCTTTGCTATGATCGTATTGATGCAGGTCTCCGTCCGGCATGTGTTACCAAATGTACAACGCATGCGTTGCAGCTTGTTCAACTTGACTATTTTTAATATCGTTTTCCTGGAAGAGCCAGTTGCCTGTCCAGGAGAGAGAATTACCAATGACCAGCAAGACGTTTTTAATAAAAGAATTTTTCAGAGTGACAGCTACGGGAATTGGGGGAATTGTTGTATTATACGGCTTTTTTTCCCTGTTCCTTGTTGCTCCGACCATGATTGTTTTACAACCTTTTATCACCGGGTTTAATGGTGCTGTAAGCGGCTATAATGTTGTCGATAAAACAAGAATATTTTCTGGATTATGGAAAGGTTATTCTGTAATTGCACTCTTTTTTAGTGGGACAGGCACCCTATGCCTCTATCTTTTTTTCCCGCATTTTTTTATAACGGAGTGGATAAATGCTATCACTTTTAGCACCATTTCCTCTCTATTTACAGCTTTTGGAGGACTCTGTTTTGGCTGTTGGGTAGCGAAAAAAGCTTTTAGAACTTCACCTGAAAAGGAGGGCTTATCTCGGCAAAACAATAAGGATATATAAACCGTAGAGGAGTGGGTGTCTAAACAGCCAGGCTCCAACCTTTTTTGTGCGGTTATAACAGAAAATTTAATGTAAAGGAGGAATAATGAAATTATCAACTGTGTTTGCTGCATTTGTGTCACTTTTTATTTATGCCGGCACCGCAACAGCGGTAACAGATATTTCCACAAATGGTAAAGCTGGAGATACAGTTAGTTTTTCCGGACAGATTACTCCGGGAGAAGATCTCTATATTACGGTTGCAATGAGAGAACAGTATAAACCTACTGATTCTACTCTGCCCCATGAGAAGAAAAAATTTGCTTCTTTGGTAAAAAAGAAAGGATTTACAGAGGAAACACTACTGCCTCCTCTTTTCTATGTAATTACAAACAACCCGGATGCTCTGGGGCAAAAAAAAGATATCCGTTATGGTGGCCCCTCTTTTATTTTCGATAAGGGCGAAGGTATCTATTCAACAACCAGTTATGAACTGAAAAAAGATTTTGCAGGCCTTGGTCCTGTCGTTCGAAACGCTCTTGGTCCAATCAAGGATAAAGCCCAATGGGATTTTATGAAGTGGGCGCACGAAAGTTCTTATGGAATTAACACTATTGTCAAGGAAGGAAACCGTGTTGGTGCCGTGGTTATCTTCTCCCGCTCAGTTATCACCGATGAAAGCAGCGGCAACTATTGGGATAAAGGAACAAAAGTCAATTTAGATAAAGCTACGGGAAAATTCACCGCCTCTTTCACATCCTATCGTCAAACATCTCCGGGAACAGTATTTGATGTTTATGTTAATGGTACAAAAGAGGGTGACTTTACTTTGGAAGGCAACGGCTTCTGGCTGGAAAAAGCACACCGCTACATGAACCCTCTCTGGATCGTTCTTGGCGCTATTGCTGTCGGGACCTACTTCTCCATGATCGGAGCCGCAGGCGGACTCTTGATGTCCGCGTTCCAGATTCTTGTCGTACACACAGCAGGACCTGTGGGCATTAATGCTGCTAATGTCTTGAAACCTTCCAATATGGCCTTGACTCTCTTCTCCCCTCTTGGCTCTTTCTATCGTTTTGCGGTGGTAGAAAAACGGGTTGCCTGGCCGGTTGGGATCTCTTTTGGCCTTGGTATCTTTATCGGTTCCATCTGGCTGGGAAAATATGTTTCTGCAATGCTGCCAATGAAGCAGTATAAAGAATGGCTCGGTGTACTGGTACTGCTTATGGGAATCAAGACCTTGATGGAGATGACCCCCAAGGCTATGAATAAGCGCAAAAACATCAAGGCGATGACCAAGAAGTTCAACGCCGCAGTAAAAGAGGCAAAAGAGAGCGGTAAGGCAATGAAAATGGGTTCCATTGAACCTATCAAGGTTGGACTTACCGACTACCGTTTTAAGTTCTGGGGAGAAGAATTCAAGATCAATCCCCTGCTTTTTGCTGTTATCGGCGTTTTGATTGGTATTGTCAGCCGCGCCTTTGGTATTGGTGGTGGATTTTTACTGGTTCCGGCAATGACCACTATTGGTGCGTTACCCATGTATGTTGCAGTGCCAATTTCCTTGATTGGTACCTGCTTCTCCTCTATAGGTTCCTTTTTTGGCTATGCCATTCTGGGCTATTGGCCAGACTGGATTTTGGCCGGGGCAATCATCATCGGAGGTTTTGTCGGCGGTATGCTTGGCAGCCGGGCGCAGAAGTTTTTTAGCGAAATGCAGTTGAAAGTGGTGCTAGCATGTACCCTTTTCTTCTTGTTTTTCCGCTTCTTCAAACTTGAAGTATGGATTTAATATCTTCTCTATAACACCACCGTCTTTGCATTTCGTCCATAATGCAAAGACGGTGGTGTAACTGCTCTTCTCTTTTCCTCTTTTTTCCCATGGCTACTTTTGATGCAATACTCGATCAACTCTGGCTGCTGATCGTCTCTTTTTTTACCTTTATAGGACATATCTCTTTTACGCTTACCAGTCTGCTACATCCCTTTGGTCCTGCAATAACTATCTCGGCTATTGCTTTTTTAGCTGTCCCTTTAACCAAAATACTTAATAGAGTTATCATCACCCAACGGTATATTAAGCTGGAGAAGGAATTTACCCACTGGCATACGCTTCGGCAGGAAGCAATTAACTGTGAAGACAAAGAAAAAGGTCAGCGTATGGCGAGAAATATAGATCAAGCAAAGTTGAACAAGGCATATTATGACTATTTTTTTGAAGGTCTGTTACTTGGAATGGCTCGTAAGGTAATCCCCATCTTTTTCTTTTTTGCCTTTGTTAATGAAATGTATCGTCCGGAGCAGTTAGAAATTCTTTTTGGGCAGGGATATGTGCTGGTATTATCTCTACCGGGAAAAGAGCCGCTGATGTTTGGTGCTGTTTTCTGGTTTTTTATCTCTCTTATTGGCGGCTATATTGGCTGGTATGCCATAACAAAAATTTTACGATTTTTTTCAAAAAACAGGCGCTCCACATCTTCATCCTCAAGCAGAAATTAGACATAAACCCAATCAAAAATTCCGCGCCAAAGTGCTTTCGATGATTAGTTTGTCCAAAGAAAAGCACCCCCTTGTGTTGTGAAACAGAGTTGCAGGTGGTATGTTTTCTAGCAGGAGTATCCCCTGATATTGTGGGGTGATATAAAACAAAAATTTCACCATGGAGGAAGTATGACAAATATCTTTATGCAAAGGGAGTGGAACTGGCAGTTAAGCGGTGTTGCCTTGGCTTTGGGCTTTCTACTGTCGGTAATATTGGTAAAACCCATTGGAATATCAACTCAATTTGTTATTCTGGACGGCATTATCTGGAATAAAATTTCACCCGGTATTGTTGTCGAAAATCCGGAAAATAAAAGCGGTTATGGCAGTAGTAATGCCTATTTTAATAAAAGCGGCGGCAAATACGCGAAAAGTATTGCCAAACCAATAAACTATAGCTTTGTTTTTGTATTGGCTATGATTGTCGGCGGATTTGCAGCCCGACTTCTACGCAAAGAAAATGAACCTTATCTTTATGCTCAATCTGGTATAACAGATTCTCTTGACTCTCTGACAATACAGCGGATTTTTCGGGCATTTATTGGCGGCATCATTGTCCTTTTCGGAGCTCGGCTTGCAGGAGGCTGCACCAGCGGACATATGATGAGCGGAATGATGCAAACTTCTTTAAGCGGCTATCTTTTTGCTGCCAGCGCCTTTGCTGCCGCCATCCCAACGGCAATCATCTTTTACGGGAGGGAGGACTAAAATATGAACATTACATTGGCTATTTTTCTTGGTTTTTTCTTTGGCTTTGTTTTACAAAAGGCAGGAGCTGCATCCCCCTCCAGAATTATTGATATGCTCCGTTTTAAAGATCTCCACCTGATGAAGGCCATCTTACTGGGGATTGGCTTGAGCAGCGGCATACTTTTTCTGCTATTAAAAGGTGGGTTTGCTGATTCTGCTCATCTTAGTGTTAAATCTGCTTATATCGGTGTTATTGCAGGAGGCTTACTTCTTGGATTTGGCTGGGCATTTGCCGGTTTCTGTCCAGGAACGGCAATTGTTGGGCTGGGAGCTGGACGTAAGGATGCCTGGTTTTTTGTAAGTGGAGGACTTATTGGTGCCTGGCTGTACTCCTTGCTTTACGGCAAAATCGCCTCTTCTGCTCTTTTTGCCGATATTGGAGGAAAATCAACCCTTGCTGCAACGGGAAACGCCAAATTCCCCGTTCTTATTGACCAATATGCAGGAGAACTAGTTGCCGGAGGAATTGCCCTTTTATTTATAATTATTGCTTTTGCGTTGCCTCTACTGAAAAAAAGAGGATTATAAAAATAACAAAAGTAAAATAAACGCTACTCCTCAAAACTTCTCCTGCGAGATCCCTCTTACGAGAACTACCGCATATTCTTTTTTTAAACCATAATGTTTTATCAATGGTTAAAAAAAGAATATGCTCCTTTATGTCCCTCCACTTTTCTCTCGAAATTTCATATAGATTTTGCCTTTATGCAAAAAATACGATCAATAGTAATCCTGGAAGATCTCTCATTCTTCCAATTTTTTATACATTTTTGATTCTTTTGCGTGGAAGGCATTGTCTAAAAAGGGCGTAAATGTCCTTTTTGCGACATTAAAGGACATTTAAGACAAAAAAAAAGGCACCTAGCGTAAGCTAAGTGCCTGATATATGGCGTCCCCAACCGGATTTGAACCGGTGTTGTCGGCGTGAAAGGCCGATGTCCTAGACCTGACTAGACGATGGGGACAATATTTTCTGGTGGGTCGTGCGCGGCTCGAACGCGCGACTCTCTGATTAAAAGTCAGATACTCTACCAACTGAGTTAACGACCCGAGGAGCCGTCTATATACAAAATCGTAGGGTAGGTGTCAATCTTTTTTTTCATTTTTTTTACAATCTTCGTAAAAAAGAGCCAGTGCTCCGAAAAGCACGAATTACAATCTTGTAATCCTTTTGTAAGAAATACGCAAGAATTATCTGCTATAATTTTATGCTTAGATACCCATTCCACATAATGCCATAAAGGAGAAAAGATGAAAGGGCAACAAAGCGAGATATACGAAAATATTCAAAAAATCAGTAGCCACATTGAAGAGAGTTCCTCATGGGTTCCTTCTCTACGGGCAGAACTTGATAAAAAAATCATCGGTCAGAAGCATCTTGTAGATAGACTGCTTACAGCAATGCTCTCTGGAGGACATATCCTGCTAGAAGGCTTACCCGGGCTCGCCAAAACACTAACAGTAAAAACACTGGCACAGGCCATTCAAGCCGACTTTAACCGAATCCAGTTTACGCCGGATATGTTACCAGCGGATATTATCGGCACCCAGATATACAATCCGCAACAAACCTCTTTTGAAACCAAGACCGGCCCCATCTTTTCATCAATCATTCTCGCAGACGAAATTAACCGCTCGCCGGCAAAAGTTCAGTCTGCATTACTAGAAGCAATGCAGGAGAAACAGGTAACGATCAGCGAAAAAAGTTACCCCTTACCAGAGCTCTTTCTGGTTATGGCAACACAAAATCCCATTGAACAGGAAGGCACATACCCGCTTCCTGAGGCACAGCTCGACCGCTTTTTATTCAAAGTTATAATTGATTATCCTGATAAAGATGAAGAGCGGGCAATTCTGGACAGATACGACTACAATAGCAATACAAACGAAACATATCCCGTAGCCACCCCGCAGGATATTCTCACATCAAGGAAGATTGCCCGTACCATTTATATGGATGGTAAAATAAAGGACTACATTATCTCCCTTGTCCACGCTACTAGAGAACCACAAAACTTTAATCTGGATATCAAGGAATATATAGAGACGGGCGCATCACCCAGAGCCTCCCTCGGTTTAAAGACAGCTGCACAGTGCCACGCCTATTTGGCAGGGCGAGGATTTGTTACCCCGGATGATGTGAAAGCAGCGGCGCTTGATGTAATGCGGCATCGGGTACGAATAAGCTACGAAGCAGAAGCAGAAGGGCTTTCCAGCGAAGATATTATCCGTAAGGTTCTTGATACCATTCCCGTTCCTTAAACCCGCTTTTCAGCATTCACAATACAATGGAAAAACAGAATAAACTATTGTCGGCGGAAGCAATGGAAAAGGTTCGTCAGATTGAGATCCGCACCAGACATCTGCTCAATAATACCCTGTCGGGAAGATATCAATCTGTCTTTAAAGGGCAGGGTATGAACTTTGAAGAGGTCCGTGAATATATTCCCGGAGACGATATCCGCACCATCGACTGGAATGTTACCGCAAGAACCGCTGCTCCCCATATCAAAAAATTCACAGAAGAGAGAGAGCTGACCCTTATGCTGCTCATTGATATAAGCGGCTCTGGGGATTTTGGCTCTACCGCTCTCTCCAAAAGAGAATTTATGGCGGAGATTGGTGCGATGCTCGCTTTTTCCGCCATCTACAACAAGGATAAGGTGGGACTCACTCTTTTTACAGATTCAGTGGAACTTTACATTCCACCCGGCAAAAGCCGACATCATATTTTACGGATAATTCGTGAAATTTTATATTTCCAACCGCAGCAGAAAAACACAGATATCAAAAATGCACTCAACTTCATCAACAGTGTCAGCAAGCAGAAATGCGTTGCTTTTCTTATCTCGGATTTTCTTCTGCCAGGCGATTTTTATCGCCAGCTTGAAAAACTACGCCCACAGTTACAAACCACCAGCAGGCGTCATGATCTTGTCTCCTTTGTTGTTTCTGATCCACGAGAATACGAACTGCCAGATGTTGGCTGGATCACCCTGCAAGATGCTGAGTCAGGAGAACAGCTGGTACTCGATACCTCTAATGTCAAAGTGCGAAATGAGTTTAGCCAACAGGCTTTTACCAGAAAAAAAACTCTGCTGAAAACACTTCATGCCACAGGCTCAGACGCTCTTGATCTCTCAACAGATTCTAATTGGCTGCCGCCTTTACTGCAGTTTTTCAATAACCGCCAGCGGAGGAGTGTATGAATAATCAAAGTATATCACAGCAACCAACGGCATTATACGATATTTACGACCCGATCCAGATTAATGATCCATCCCACTCCCTACTTTTGATTAGTGGTATAACCGCAGTCTGCCTGGCAATACTAATCCTCTTTTTCTTTCTTATACGAAAAAGAAAAAAAGCTGCACTCCCTTACTGGGAAAATACATTAAAGCAAATTGAGGAACTACAACCTCTTCAAGAGAAAGATCCCGCTCTATATATCGAAAAAACACACTCACTACTGCGAAGCTATATAGAAATCCGCTTTACTCTGCAACCAACCCGACAAACTACCAGTGAATTCTTTCAAAGCAAAGAGCTGTTGAAAAACAAGACGTTAAAGAATTTTCATAATGAATTACACGACCTGTTTGATCAAGTGGATATGATGAAATTTGCACATATGCCGCCAGCACAGAACCAACTTATGCAAATGAAAAAAACTATTTGCTCTTTTATACAACAGACAATTCCCGATTTGAAAAAAGGAGAAAAACCGTGAGATTTTTACACCCAGATATTCTCTGGCTACTCCTCTTTCTTCTGCCGTTGGCTTTTCTTTTTCGAAAAAAAGACGCTGCTCCGGCACTGCGTTTTCCCACAGTTGATATTGCCAAAACTGTTGTAAGAAAACAGAAATTCCAACTGGGAAAAGCCGGTTTTTTACTGCGGCTTTTAGGGCTATCTCTACTTGTCATCGCCCTTGCCCGACCCCAATATGGAGAATCCACGACGGAGATCAAGGCTAGCGGCATTGATATTCTTCTTGCAGTAGATCTCTCCAGCTCAATGAAAGCCATGGACTTTCAACTGGACAACAAACCAGTTAACAGACTTACCGTTGTTAAAAAAGTTATTCGGGCTTTCATTGAAGAACGCCCCAATGACCGTATAGGTCTGCTGGCATTCAGCGGTTTACCCTATCTTGTTTCTCCCCTCACACTCGATCATCAGTGGCTCCTGCAAAGACTTGACGCCCTGCAAATAGGAAACATCGATGAAGAGGGCACTGCAATTGGTTCTGCCATTGGTGCTGCTGTCAACAGACTCAACAAAAGAAAAGCAAAATCAAAAGTTATTATTCTTCTTACCGATGGCGTCAACAACTCAGGCAAGGTTCCGCCCCTCGTCGCCGCGGAAGCAGCAGAGGCATTAAAGATAAAAGTGTATACCATCGGAGCTGGAAGTAAGGGTGATGTCCCATTCCCCGTAAAAGACTCTTTTGGACGACAACGATTGATTTATCAGCAGGCGGATATTGACGAAGAAACTCTGCAACAGGTAGCAAAAACGACAGGTGCTCTCTACTTCCGGGCAACAAATACAAACTCACTTGAAAAGATTTATAACGAAATTAATTCTATGGAAAAGACAACAAAAAAAATTTTCAAATTTGAAAATTATAACGAGCTATTTCCTTATACTATCTTTCTCTTTTTTCTTGTAGCTGCAATAGAGACATTTCTTGCAACACGACGTATTCCTTAACCAGGTTCTTATAATGAAACTCCAATTTGCGTATCCATACTGGCTTATAGTCGGATTTTTCTGCTCGATTTTTATCGCATTTCTGTTGCGTAAAGCAATGCTGTATAAAAAAAACAAGCTCAAAAAATTTGCTTCAGCCCAACTTCTTCATCAACTTATCTGTAATTTCTCGCAGAAGAAACTGCTTTTGAAATACTCCCTGTTGGTTATTACCGTATTTCTTTGTTTTGTTGCACTTGCAAGACCACAATTTGGCTACAAGTGGGTTGAAGTAAAACAGAAAGGAGTTGATCTCCTCTTTGCCATTGATACATCAAAATCAATGCTGGCAGAAGATATAAAACCCAACCGTCTGGAGCGGGTAAAGCTTGCCGTTTATGACTTTGTTAGTAAACTTGAGGGAGACAGAGTTGGTCTTATCCCTTTTGCCGGTAATGCCTGGTTTATGTGCCCCCTAACGGTAGATTACCAGGCTTTTTATCAAAGCCTCAACAGCCTTGATACCTCTGTTATTCCACAGGGAGGTACAAACCTTGCAAAAGTAATTAATCATGCCGATGCAATTTTACAGAAGGGTGAGAACAACTATAAAATCCTTATTATTATCACCGATGGAGAAAACTTAAGCGGTGATATTGAAGAAGCTGTTGTAAAAGCCAAAAAAAATGGCCTTACCATTTATACCATTGGTGTTGGTACAAAAGAGGGAGAACTTATTCCTTTACCTAATGGAGATGGATTTGTAAAAGATACTTCAGGTAAATTGATTCAATCAAAACTTGATGAGGAAGTTCTTGCCCAAATTTCCCAAAAAGGTGGAGGGATGTATGCACCTTTAGGAAAAACAGGTGACGGACTCAATTTTATTTACAATAAAAAGATAAATCTTCTCCCTAAACGGGAACATAATCAAAGGCGGAAAAAAGTTCCTTATGAGTATTTTCAATGGCCTTTGATTGCTGCGCTGATGATTTATTTACTGGAACCTTTTTTTACCAAAAATAAAGAACAAAAAAGGGCAGCTGATAAATCAGTTAAATTTAACAATAAAAATGTCTCATACAAAAAGTTTTTTATTATTTCTACTTTATTTCTTCTTATGGGATCAATATACCGCCCGTGTATGGCTGATTTGGGATCAGAAGCTTTTATAAAAAAAGATTATCTACAAGCAGAGAAGCTATACAAAGAACAGGTAGAAAAAAGAAAAGATCCAGTCTCTTATTATAATTATGGAATAGCAGCCTATAAAAACAAGAAATATAAAGAAGCTATTGATGCTTCCTATAATGCTTTAAAAAGTGATGATTTATTACTCCAGGAAAAGGCATATTTTAACAGAGGAAATGCCTACTTTATGCAAGGAAAAAAACTTTCAAAAAGTGATACGGAGGCAACAATAAAAAATTGGCAGCAATCCATTCAATCTTTCAAGGCGGTAATAAATCTGAACCAAAAAAATGAAAGAGCAAAAAACAACCTTAAATTTGTAGAAGAAAATTTGAAAAAATTACAGCAACAGCAACAGCAACAGCAACAGCAACAGCAACAGCAACAGCAACAGCAACAGCAACAGCAACAG
>PDWI01002018.1_pt1 | contig 31339 bp, 28 predicted proteins | sample 1430891 | NCBI WGS metagenome assembly PDWI01 (sample SAMN01162508, study PRJNA174530) | Oral metagenome, whole genome shotgun sequencing project. | biome: Marine environment; feature: Marine mammal; material: Swab sample of the gingival sulcus; isolation source: swab sample of gingival sulcus... | reverse complement strand
TGGTTGACCAATCGTCTTAACCCCCAAACGCCTTTATGCTCCCCTTTGAGGTCGGCACCAATAAAGGTTATTTGAGGCACATGCTCAAAAAAAGGTTTAAAGAACGGTTTGCTCAAAACGTAAACGCGATTTTCGGGGTGTTGTTCCAATAGATTTTTGACTACCGGAACGCTTAAAACCACATCGCCCATGGCTGAAAACCTTATAATTAGTATGTTCTGAGGTATTTTAGACAATTGATCTTTGTTAAAAATTAAAGCAAATTAAATACAATTGGAGAGTTATTGCAAATATTATATTTTTTTGTTGTAAAAGCCATATAATATTGTGTTGGGGTAAAAAAATGATAAATATTAGATTTTAAACTATTAAAATTCTTATTTTTGCCGCTCAAAATAATCCTAAACTTCGATATTTTTATGTCAAAAGACATTCGGATCCATAAAGGACTCAATATCAAGCTCAAAGGTGTCGCAGAAAAAAAACTTTCTGAGGTGTCTTTAGGTCAAGAGAATTTTACGCTTTCACCGTTAGATTTTCATGGCATTGTACCTAAATTGACTGTTAAGGTCGGACACACTGTTAAAGCCGGTGACACTATTTTTTACAATAAGATGAGTGATAAGGTTAAGTTTGCCTCTCCGGTAAGCGGTACCATATCTGAAATCGTCAGAGGAGAAAAGCGAAGAATACTGGAAGTAGTTATTTCTCCCGATGTTGAGCAAACACACAAAGATTTTGGTAAGCATAACCCTATGAACATGGAAGCAGACGCTGTTAAGTCACTGCTTTCAGAAGCCGGTTGTTTACCTTTTATCAAGCAACGCCCTTATGATGTCGTAGCATCACCGGATACAGAGCCGAGAGCTATTTTTATTTCCGGTTTATCTACAGCACCTTTAGCGGCAGATGTTGCTTTTTTATTGCAAGGCAGGGAAGCCGATTTTCAAACCGGTGTCAATGTGTTGAGTAAACTAACCAAAGGTGGTGTTCACCTATCTGTAACCGGAAAAGAGCAGACATTCCTCGATAAAACAGAGCATGTGACCTTACACAAAGTGTTTGGGAAACATCCGGCAGGTAATGTAGGTGTACAGATCAATAAGATTGCGCCTGTCAATAAAGGTGAAGTCGTATGGACAATTGCTCCGCAAGATGTAGCTGTCATAGGCGCCTTGTTTAATACGGGACATTATAATCCTACCAGAGTATTTGCCTTGGCAGGAAGTGTCGTCAATCAACCACAATATTTCAAGGCTTTACAAGGTCAAAGTTTGAAAGACTTATTGCATAAGCATGTGACAAGTGATAATGTACGTGTCATCAATGGAGATGTGTTGACAGGTGTCAAAACCTCTAAGGAAGCTCATGTAGGGTTTTATACCAATGAAATGACGGTCATTCCCGAAGGAGATTATTACACATTCTTCGGTTGGTTGCCATTTACGCAGAATAAAAAATTCAGTATATCCCGTACATTCTTTTCCTGGTTGATGCCTCAAAAGACTTATGATTTGGATACCAATATGAATGGTGAAGAACGCGCCATGGTAGTAACCGGAGAAATGGAATCGGTCATGCCTATGGATATCTATCCTATGCAGCTGATCAAAGCCATCTTGTCCGGTAATATTGATGATATGGAGAGTTTGGGTATTTATGAAGTCGCTCCTGAGGACTTCGCCCTCATTGACTTTGTGAGTTCTTCAAAAGTTGAAGCACAATCTATAGTAAGACAAGGTTTAGATTTAATGATTAAAGAAGTAGGCTAATGCAATTTCTCAATAATTTTATGCAAAAATTCCGCCCTGACTTTGCAAAAGGCGGTAAATATGAAAAGTTCGGTCCTGCATTTTCAGGATTAGATACTTTTTTATTCACTCCAAAACATACCACACATACCGGTGCACATATAAGAGACGGTGTTGACCTCAAACGGGTGATGATTACTGTGGTATTTGCCCTGATTCCGGCAACAATTTTTGGAATGTGGAATATTGGTTACCAACATTTCGTTCAATTAGGTATTGAAAAATCGTTCTGGGCATTATTGGGTTATGGTGCATTAAAATTCTTGCCCATGGTTGTTGTTTCTTATGCTGTAGGTCTTGGAATAGAGTTTTGGTATGCCATCAAGCGGGGTCATGAGATTAATGAAGGTTATCTGGTCAGTGGATTGTTAATTCCATTGGTTATGCCTATTGATTTACCTTTATGGATGCTTGCGCTTTCAGTCATCTTTGCAGTGGTTATTGGTAAAGAAGTCTTTGGAGGTACAGGGATGAACATTCTCAATCCGGCATTGTTAGCAAGGGCTTTTGCCTTTTTCTCTTATGCGGGAAGCATGAGTGGTGACAAAGTATGGGTCGCCGATGCTGCTGCAACTGACGGGGTTTCAGGTGAAACTATCCTCGGTACTCTGGCTCAAGGTAAAGAGATAGGATACAGTGTTATGGAAATGTTTATGGGATACATTCCGGGTTCAGTAGGTGAGACTTCTGTATTGATGATTTTAATAGGTGCAGCCTTGTTGTTATATACCGGTATAGGCAGTTGGAGAATTATGCTGTCAACAATAATCGGTGGTGCACTAACCGTGATGTTGTTCAATGCCTGGGGTGCAAATGCCTTGATGGATTTCCCATGGTGGCAACATTTGATGGTAGGAGGTTTCTTGTTTGGAGCTGTATTTATGGCAACCGATCCTGTGACTGCAGCACAAACCTCTACAGGTAAGTGGATCTATGGTTTACTCATTGGGGTTGTTGCAATGTTGGTAAGAATATTTAACGGGGCTTATCCGGAAGGTATGATGATGGCCATCTTATTGCTCAATGTCTTTGCACCATTGATTGATTATTATGTCATTCAAGCTAATGTTAAAAAACGATTGAAACGTATAGCTAAAGTAGCTTAATTAAGATAAACAGAAAATTATGAATACAAATTCAAACGCTTATACATTTATTTTTGCCATTATTATGGTAATTGTCGTAGCGGGTCTTTTGGCATTTACGTCTATGTCTCTAAAAGACAAGCAACAAAGTAACGTGCGTAATGAAAAGATGCAGAGTATTTTATCCTCTATCGGTGTTGATGTTGAAAGAGATGCTGCAGAAGCGAGTTTTAAAAAATACATCACCAAACAATTGGCTTTAACAGACAAAGGAACCGTAGATGAGAGTGTTGATGCTTTTAAGATTAACTTAAAAAACGAGATTAAGAAAGATCCTGACCAACAACGTTATCCTATGTATCTGGCTGAAAAAGAAGGCAAGCAAATTTATATTGTACCCTTACAAGGTAAAGGTCTATGGGATGATATCTGGGGGTATCTGGCTTTAGACACTGATAAAAATACGATTATTGGTGCTTCATTTGATCATAAAGGTGAAACACCCGGTCTGGGTGCAGAAATCAGACAATCCTGGTTTGAAGATCAATTTATAGGAAAAACAATTCTAAAAGAACCGGGTGATTTTTCGGAAGCTAATTTTATATCTGTAAAAACCATCAAAGGTGGTGCTAAACCGGATGATGCTCATGGGGTAGATGCTATTTCTGGAGGTACTATTACTTCTGATAAATTATCTAAAATGATAAGCGAACGTATGGCAAGATATTTACCTTACTTTGCTAAAAACTAATTTAGAAATCATAGAAAAACATACATATTATGTCACAAGATAAAGAAGGATTATTTTCTAAAAATAATGTAAAACTCCTTACAGATCCGCTAGATGATAACAACCCGATTACGGTACAGGTTTTGGGGATTTGTTCAGCTTTAGCGATTACCGTACAATTAAAACCTGCTATTGTTATGGCAATTGCTGTGGTTTTTGTATTGGTGTTTAGTAACTTGATTGTGTCTTTATTGCGTAATCTTATTCCCAATCGTATTCGTATCATCGTACAGTTATTGATTGTTGCCTCATTGGTAATCATCGTTGATCAGGTACTTAAAGCTTATGCTTATGATGTAAGCAAGCAATTATCTGTATTCGTAGGTTTGATTATTACAAACTGTATCATTATGGGACGCCTTGAGGCTTTTGCTCTGGGTAATGGTCCCTGGAAATCAATTCTGGATGGTTTTGGTAACTCTCTGGGTTATGCGGCTATATTAGTTATCGTAGCATTCTTCAGAGAACTGTTAGGCTCAGGAAAATTGTTGGGTTATGAAATTTTAGGTCATAAAGCCAAAACAGTGGCTGAATCTACAGGATTATATGCCTTAGGTTACGAAAACAATGGGTTTATGTTGTTATCACCCATGGCTCTGATTGTCGTAGGTTTGATCATCTGGGCACAACGGGCGAGAAATAAAAAACTCATAGAAGATTAGTAAAAAATTAATTAATGCTGAATACAGAGTTCTGAATTCAAAATTCGATATACAATGTTAGAATATATAAATCTTTTCATCAAAAGTATCTTTATCGAAAATCTGGTATTTGCCTACTTCTTAGGAATGTGTTCCTATCTGGCAGTATCAAAAAAAATCAAAACAGCCGTAGGTCTGGGAGCAGCCGTAATCTTTGTGATGTTCATCACGGTTCCGGTCAACTATTTACTGGATACCTATTTATTAAAGCCCGGGGCTTTAGTATGGCTGGATGAATCTTTGGCTCATATTGATTTAAGCTTTTTAAGTTTTATCATGTTCATCGCTGTTATTGCATCCATGGTGCAGTTAGTTGAGATGATTGTTGAGCGTTTTGCACCCGCATTGTATAATGCGTTGGGTATATTCTTACCCTTGATTGCGGTAAACTGTGCAATCCTTGGTGGTTCATTGTTTATGCAACAAAAAGATTTTGCTAATGTAGGTGAATCTGCTGTTTACGGCTTGGGTTCAGGAATTGGTTGGTTCTTAGCGATTGTGGCGATTGCAGCTATTCGTGAAAAAATAGCCTATTCCAATGTCCCTGCACCGCTTAAAGGTCTTGGTATTACATTCATTATTACCGGGTTGATGGCTATAGGATTTATGAGTTTTGCCGGTATAGAATTATAAAATAAAAACGAACGATTAGATATTAAAAAATAAATTACATGGATACTATTTTAATCAGTATTGTCATATTTCTAATACTTATCTTACTATTGGTTACGGTATTATTGGTAGCCAAAGCCAAGTTAATCCCATCCGGGAATGTCAGTATCAAAATAAACGATGAAAGGGACGTTGAGGTTCCTATGGGTAGTACATTACTCACAACTTTGGGTAATCAAAAGATATTTTTACCTTCTGCTTGTGGTGGTGGCGGTACCTGTATTCAATGTAAATGTCAGGTTTTCGAAGGTGGTGGTGAACCATTGCCTACAGAGACACCGCATTTTACCCGTAAAGAGTTAGCGCAAGGTTGGCGTCTTGGTTGTCAGGTAAAAGTCAAAGGGGATATGGAAATTGGTGTTCCTGAAGAAATTTTTGGGATCAAAAAATGGGAAGCAACCGTGGTTTCCAACTACAATGTGGCGTCATTTATTAAAGAATTTGTTGTGGAATTACCGGAAGATATGGATTATAAAGCCGGTGGCTACATTCAGATAGAAATACCAAAGACAGAGATCAAATATTCAGATATTGATATCACGGCACACCCTAAAGAACATCCGGGTGAACCTGAAAAATTCAAACTGGAATGGGATAAATTCAACTTATGGCCATTGGTCATGAAAAACAATGATAATGTAGAGCGGGCTTATTCTATGGCGTCTTATCCTGCCGAAGGTCGTCATATCATGCTCAACGTACGTATTGCCACACCGCCCTGGGATCGCAATAAGAATACCTGGATGAATGTTAACCCCGGTGTAGCCTCTTCTTATATTTTCTCAAGAAAACCGGGTGATAAGGTTATCGTTTCAGGACCTTATGGTGAATTCTTTATCAATGAATCTGATGCCGAAATGCTTTATATTGGTGGTGGTGCCGGTATGGCTCCTATGCGTTCACACTTGTACCACTTATTTAAAACCCTGAAAACGGGTCGTAAAGTAACCTATTGGTATGGTGGTCGTAGTAAACGAGAGTTGTTCTATGTCGATCATTTCAAAGACTTAGAGAAAGAATTCCCTAACTTTAAGTTCTATTTGGTCTTGTCAGAGCCTTTGGAAGAAGACAATTGGCAAGTGAAAGCAGATGTCGATAGTCCGGGTGATGGTTTTGTAGGATTTGTCCACCAGGCAGTGATTGACCAATACCTCAACAAACACGAAGCCCCTGAAGATATAGAGTTCTATTTCTGTGGACCGCCAATGATGAATAATGCTGTCGTTAAGATGTGTGACGACTTTGGTATCCCTGAAGAGAACGTAAGGTTTGATGATTTTGGAGGGTAGTAGTTATATTTAATATTACTAATCCCATCATTGTAAGCAATGATGGGGTTTTTTTATGGGATTTATGTTGACTTTTGTGATGTAAATACCACAAAAGGAGATACTACCGGGATACTACCCCCATAGGCATTAGGCCATTAAAAAAAAGACTATTCAACATGCTGAATAGTCTTTTTTTTAATCAGTTTTTTGATCTGTTAGAAGGGCCAAAAGTTATTGTCATTCCATATGTCTTCTTTAAGCGCATCATTGAGCTCGTGAAGCATTTTGGAGTGATCGCCTTCCCATAAAGCGAGAATACGGTATAATTCTTTTTCATTGGGATCTGTTGCTTCTTTGGCACGATCAGAATAGAGCTTAACAGCTTTAGCTTCAAAATCTATAGCCGATGAAATTGCGGCAGCTTCAAAACTGGCAGCGTTGACCTCTTTTTTGATTTTATCGGTTAGTACCTTCAATACTACTGCTTCTTCCGGATCTTCTTTGGGTGCATCGGGTTTGATAAACGCATGTTTTTTGGTGTAGTTTTTAAATTGTTGGCTTAAAAACTTGATGTGTTCATCTTCTTCTTCAGCCATCATTTCAAATATCTTTTTAGCTGATGGGCTGTCACATTTTTCTGCTACATTTTTGTAGAATGCTTTACCTCTTGTTTCTAACAAGATGGCTTCTTTTAGAATGTCTTCTGCGGTTCTTGCCATGATTAAAGTAATTAATTAGTTGTGAACAAAGTTAGATTTTTTTTACCAAATAAAGTTGATAGATATCATAGATTGATTAAAAAACTTCTTAAAAAATTAAAAATGAGTGTTTTATAAATTTTGTAGAGCTTGTTTTTAACACGTTGTAAATTCTTCCGACGCTTTAATTGACTGATTGACTGTGTTTGTTGTAGTCATAATCCGCATATCGTGACTTTTACAAAAAGTCTCGAAAGGCGGGTTCACAATAAGCTGTGACATATACATGTCTGTAATTCTAGGTATAAAAAAAACCACACCGTTGCGGTGTGGTTTTTTTATAAAGTTTAAGGCTTGATTACGCTAATGCTACACGTTTAAAGCCTGTAACTGTTACATCATTACCAAGTGTTTTGACATAGTCAGCAACACTTTTCTTGCTGTCTTTGATGAAATCTTGGTTGACAAGTGTATTGTCTTTAAAGAAACGTTTTAGTTTACCTTTGGCAATATTATCAAGCATTGCTTCGGGTTTACCTTCCTGACGCAATTGGTCTTTGGCAATTTCTATTTCTTTATCAATAACAGACTGGTCAACACCTTCTTCATTAAGAGCTACAGGGTTCATTGCCGCTGCTTGCATTGCTACGTCATGAGCAACTGTTTCAACACCATCTACATTAGCAGAAACACCCACGAGTGTAGCCAATTTGTTACCGGCGTGGATATAAGCATTGACATAAGGAGCTTCTAACAATTCAAACCCACCGATTTCGATTTTCTCACCGATAACACCGGTTTGCTCGATAAGTTTTTCAGCAACATTCATTTTATCGTCATAAGCTGAGGCTAAAAAGGCTTCTTTGTCATTAGTGTTAAGGGCAATTTGAGCTAATTTTGTTGCTACTTCAACAAAACCGTCATTTTTTGCCACAAAGTCTGTCTCACAGTTGAGCGATACGATAGCACCTTTGGTTTTATCAGCGTTAACAGTGGCGATAACAGCGCCTTCAGATGAATCTCTGTCGGCTCTCTTAGCAGCTACTTTCTGACCTTTTTTACGAAGGATCTCAATCGCTTTTTCTTGGTCACCATCGGCTTCTACAAGGGCTTTTTTACAGTCCATCATACCGGCACCGGTGATTTTTCTTAAATTATTTACTTCTGCAGCAGTGATTTTTGCCATGATTTTTGTTTTTTATGTATTGTGTTTGTGAATAATTTAAACGTTTATGCTTTGGCTTCTTCAGCTTTCTTTTCTTTTTTGGCTTTTTTATCGGCCAATCCTTCAGCAATAGCTTCAGTAAGATAACTCAAAACTTTCTCTATAGATTTTGAAGCATCATCATTTGATGGAATGACATAGTCTATAGGACGTGGGTCAGAATTGGTATCTACCATAGCAAAAATAGGAATATTGAGCTTGTTAGCTTCTGCCACAGCAATGTGTTCTTTCTTGATGTCAACGACAACGATAGCACCCGGCAGACGAGTCATGTCAGCAATAGAACCCAGGTTTTTTTCCAATTTGGCACGTTGACGGTCTATTTGTAGTTTTTCTCTTTTTGACAATGCATCAAAAGAACCGTCTTGTTTCATGCGGTCAATGTTTGACATTTTTTTAACCGCTTTTCTGATGGTTTGGAAATTGGTTAACATACCACCCGGCCAACGCTCGGTAATGTATGGCATATTGACACTCTCAGCATTTTTCGCAATACTTTCTTTGGCTTGTTTCTTGGTAGAAACAAAAAGTACACGACGACCGGAAGCAGTGATTTTTCTCAAAGCTTTCGCGGCTTCTTCCATTTTTGCAATAGTTTTGTAAAGGTCAATGATATGTACACCGTTGCGTTCTGAATAGATGTACTTGGCCATGTTAGGATCCCATTTACGGGTCAAGTGTCCAAAGTGAACACCGTCTTTGATTAAGTCTTTTACGTTTAATTCTGTCATTTTTATATTTAATTTACGTTCCGTTGAATTAGCAATAATCAAGTAGCACTTCTCAGTTTTTGAAATGGTCTCAACTATTTGGATGCTAAATTAGTCTCAACTAAACAGGTTAGATTGTATTTAAGTAAATAATTGAAGGTAGTTATGAGATATTTTAAACCAATAGCTACCTTCAAATATCCATAGTGGATTAACGTTTTGAGAATTGGAATTTCTTACGGGCTTTCTTCTGTCCGAATTTCTTACGTTCTGTCATACGGGCATCTCTGGTCAATAAGCCTTCCGGTTTAAGAACCGCTCTGTACTCAGGATTGATTTCAGACAACGCTCTGGAAATAGCCAATCTTATAGCTTCTGCTTGTCCTTTGACACCACCACCTTTTACGGTAACCATGATGTCAAATGTGTTTTCGTTTTGTGTCAAAGTGAGTGGTTGTTTCACTTTGTATTGTAGTGTAGGTAGTGGGAAGTAGTTTTCGAACTCACGGTTGTTGATTTCGATAGTTCCATTACCTTCTTTTAAAAAGACACGTGCGATAGCTTTTTTTCTTCTACCTATTTTATGTACAACTTCCATATTATCTTAAATCATTTAGGTTCAACAATTGGGGTTTTTGAGCGTCGTGTTTGTGCTCAGGCCCTTCATAAACATACAGGTTGCGGTAAATCGCATTTCCCAATTTGTTTTTGGGTAACATACCTCTTACAGCAATTTCTACCATTCTGATGGGATGTTTATCCATCAATTCTCTGGCAGTTCTACTGCGTTGACCTCCGGGATATCCGGTATGGCGTAAATAAATTTTATCTTGCCATTTGTTGCCGGTCAATTGGATTTTTTCGGCATTGATAATGATAACATTGTCACCACAATCTACGTGTGGTGTGAAGTTGGGCTTGTACTTTCCTCTCAGTAGCATAGCTACTTTTGATGCAAGACGACCCAGGGTTTGTCCGTCTGCGTCCACCAATACCCAGTTTTTGTCAACTGTTTTGGCATTAGCCGACACTGTTTTGTAACTCAAAGTATTCATGTTGATCTTTGGTTTTTTGTGTGTTAATAAATTAATGAACTAATTAATCCCTTTTTGTAAGGGTTTGCAAAAGTAAGAACATTAAGGGAATAAAAAAAGCACTTTCACGATTTTTTGTGTAAAAGTGCTTGATTTTAAGTGTGATTCTTTATTAATCTAATGGCGGAATACGTAAAACCTGACCCGGATAAATCTTATCAGGATCTTTTAACATAGGTTTGTTGGCCTCAAAGATTTCAGGGTATTTCATGGCATCACCATAATAATTTTTAGCGATTTTGCTCAAAGAGTCTCCTTTGACTACCGTATGGAACTGTGCCTCAGGTTTTTGCTCAAGAACAGTCATGTTGTCTTCTACAGCGGCAACGCCTTCGGTGTTACCAAGAACAAGTACAACTTTTTCGCGGGTTTCCTGATCTTTAGCTTGTCCCCATACTTTTACAGTATCACCTTTTAACTCTACGTTTAGATCTCTGACATCAAAGCCTAATTTTTCAATAGAGTTGTAAAGTTTGTTTTCGTGTTCTCTTGTTTCTTCTCCAGTAGTTTTACCAATACCAAAAACTTTGGCACCGGCATTTTTAATAAATGAAAATAATCCCATAATTATTTAGAATGTTTAGGTGTTAATAGCAAGTGTAAAGATGCGATTATTTTTTTAACCTTGCAAGAGTATCAGCATAAACGTTTTAAGGCAAATTCACGATTGGTATTTCTGTACGATTATTAAGAGATTCAAGATCGTATCGAAGTTTTTTTTAATATTTGGCAGCTTGTATTTTAAATTTTACTTTTAACCCCTGATTCATTGATACAGTTTTAAACCCAATTTTAAGTATGAAATCAAGTAAACTTTTACATAAGCGATTCTGTCTTTTTTTGTTGTATTTAATGTTTCCTGCATTGATGTTTTCCCAGATATCGGGTTACGATGTGGGTGATACCGTTGATGATTTTACGGTGACAGATATTAATGGCATTACCCACAATCTCTATAGTATTACCGCTCAGGGTAAATATGTTTATTTGGATTTTTCATATACACAATGTGGTCCCTGTCAGACGGCTGCTCCGGTTTTCAATGAGTTTTACGATACCTATGGGTGTAACGCCGGTGATGTTTTTTGCTTATTAATCTGCGGAGTTAATGGAGATACCGATAATGAAGTTGTAAGATTTGAAAACAACCATGGGGGTGATTTTCAGCATGCCCCGGCAGTAAGCACCGAAGGAGGGGCAGTAGACGTGCATAACAGCTTTAATCCTGACAGCACACCTACAGTATGTGTCATAGGACCGGATAATAAAGTGGTGGATACACGTGTTTATCCCATCACTGGTATTGCAGATTATGTCAACGATTTTCCCGAAGGATTCAATCCTTCGACTATGCCGTGTTCTACCAGTGCAATATCAGAATATGATATGCTCCCCAAAGTTATTCTTTACCCTAATCCATTACCTGAAGGTACACCGCTTAAGTTTAGTTTTCCGGTAGATACCGATGGTCACGTACGTGTGAATATATATAATTTTATAGGTCAGTTAGTAAACAGTCAGAGTTTAGTTTCTGAAAAGCAGATGATTAATGCAGATTTGAAACAGGGCGTATATATGGTAGAATTCATGTATCAAGAACTTGTTTTTACAGAGCAATTGATTGTAAAATAGAATCTGTCTAATCATCATAAAGAAGTAGGTTTTTTTAGATTTTATTCCTGAAAGAAGTTGTCAATGATATGGGTTGAAGCCGTTTTAATCTGCTGTATTTGAATGTGAAAACAGATAACCGGGAGTGCTGTAGCTGTAGAATTAACAAAATTATAAGTCTGGAAACCTTAAAAAGAATAGAATTATTTAAAATTTTTCTATTTTTGCAACATAATTAACTATAAACACAAGATATTATGTCAGATATTGCATCAAGAGTAAAAGCTATCATTATAGATAAATTAGGTGTTGATGAAAACGAAGTAACACCGGAAGCAAGCTTTACTAACGATCTAGGTTCAGATTCTTTGGATACTGTAGAGCTTATCATGGAATTTGAAAAAGAATTTGATATCCAAATCCCTGATGATCAAGCTGAAAACATTGCTACAGTAGGTCAAGCTATTAAGTATATTGAAGAAGCACTTAAATAGAGTTGTAATCAAAACATTAAAGCCTACTTGTTGATTTTTTATAATTAACAGGTAGGTTTTTTTTATGTTATAAAATATTAGATTATTTTTACGTTTTAATACAAAGTCATTATCGTATGGAAAAAAGACGTGTAGTAGTTACAGGATTGGGAGCTTTAACTCCCCTAGGAAATACAGTTTCGGAATATTGGGACTCATTAGTCAATGGTGTGAGTGGGGCTGCTCCCATAACATTATTTGACGCTTCAAACTTTAAAACGCAATTTGCCTGTGAGGTAAAAAACTTTAATCCTAAAGACTATATGCATCCTAAAGATGCCCGTAAAATGGATCGTTTTACACAGTTTGCTATGGTTGTTGCTGATGAAGCGATTGTTGATTCACAGCTGGATTTAGACGTGGAAGATCTCAATAAAATAGGTGTTATATGGGGTGCCGGTATAGGTGGACTTAAAACTTTTCAGGATGAAGTCACCGGTTTTAACCAAGGTAATGGCGTGCCGCGCTTCAATCCTTTCTTTATCCCAAAAATGATTGCAGATATAGCGCCGGGTCAGATTTCTATAAAATACGGTTTCCGCGGACCCAATTTTGCAACAGTATCTGCCTGTGCTTCGTCTTCAAATGCCATTATAGATGCGATGAATTATATCCGTATGGGTTATGCTGATGTTATGCTTACCGGTGGTTCTGAAGCGACGATTGCAGAAGCAGGTGTGGGAGGATTCAATTCATTACAAGCCTTGTCAACCCGAAATGACGATCCTAAAACAGCCTCTCGTCCATTTGATAAAGACCGCGATGGTTTTGTTCCGGGAGAAGGTGCCGGTGCTTTAGTTCTGGAAGACTATGATCATGCCGTGGCTCGTGGCGCAAAGATTTATGCAGAAATAGTAGGCGGCGGATTATCAGCAGATGCGCATCATATTACAGCACCTCACCCTGAAGGCTTAGGGGCTAAATTAGTTATGGAAAACTGTTTAAAAGATGCCGGATTGAACCTTGAGGATGTTGATGTCATCAATGTTCACGGAACTTCAACGCCGTTGGGAGATATAGCAGAGGTCAAAGCTATTGTAGACCTGTTTGGAGAACACGCCTATAACATCAATATCAATTCTACTAAATCCATGACCGGACACCTGTTGGGCGCAGCCGGAGCCATAGAAGCTATTGCCTCCATATTGACCCTGAAACATGGTGTGGTACCACCGACAATCAATCATTTTACAGATGATGAACAGATTGATAACCGATTGAATTTTACATTTAACAAAGCACAGCAAAGAAAAGCGCATGTAGCCATGAGTAATACCTTTGGTTTTGGTGGACATAATGCTTGTATAGCTTTCAAAATCATCTGATAACTCTTGGGAATAATAAAGAAAATAGGAATTTCATCGATATGGGAAAAGGATGACGAATTTACCATCGCCATCAAAAACCTGGTCGGATTTAAACCCAAAAACATTCAAATTTATAAAACTGCTTTTACGCATAAGTCTGAAATAAAGAAAGCTGAAGACGGTTCTATAATTAATTATGAACGACTGGAGTTTTTGGGAGATTCACTCCTTGATGCTGCGATTACTGTTTTTCTATATGAAAAATTGCCCGATGGCAATGAAGGCGATTTGACCCAAATGCGGGCAAAAATAGTGAGTAGAAAACACCTCAATGAAGTAGGAAAAGATTTGGGTTTAATACAATTGGCCAAAAAACCGGACTCTAAACGAAAATTCAGTTATAATGCTAATGGCGATTTGTTTGAGTCACTATTGGCTGCCATTTATCTGGACAGAGGTTTTAGAATGATGGATAAGTTTGTGAGAAAGCGCTTGATTAATCCCTATGTTGATTTAGAGAAACTACAAGGTAAAATTACCAGTTATAAGAGTTTGATGATAGAATGGTGTCAAAAACATCATTATGATTATGAGTTTGAAGTCTATGAAGATTCAGGAAAAGATCACAATAAGAATTTTGGTGTCAAACTCTATGTGAAAGGCGAAGTAGTCAGTAAAGGACGTTCTACGTCCAAGAAAAAAGCTGAAGAAATTGCCAGCAGAAGAGCTTACTATTTGTTTCAGAAAAAAATAGAAGCCGATTTTTCAATGCACTGAATAAAATCGTGAGCGGAATGAAGACGAAAATTCACAAACTCATCATAGATGATGTCGATGAAAACGACTGTCGTTTTATAGCCATTTACTCTGATGAGCCCGGTTACCGTATGGCGTATTTACTCAATTACCATTTTGACCTGAAATTGGTGAAGTCCAATAGTATATTAACAGTAAGGGCGTCAATACAGACAGAATTTCCGGTGTTTGAATATATGGACGAGACGTATTACAGAGAATTTAAACTTATCACCAACCAACAAAACATCAAGAGTAAACGAACCATCAATGAAGGTTTGTTTGAGAATTTTGAATCAGTCGTGGAGGAAAAAGTGTGCTATTTAAAAGATTGGCCGAAAACCAGTTTTATTTTAAAAATAGGGGCAGATGAATCTGATAATTATTATGTAAAATTTATTGAAAAATTAAAACAAATTTCACAAGTCTATACAGCCGATTTTATAGATTTGGCGCAAATAAAAAATAAGAATTTATTGAAAATTTAAACAAGCTCTATAACCATATTGGTATTTTACAATTTGATATACATATAGTACAAGCTTTAAGATAGAGCGTATGAGAAGAACTCCGGGAAAGTAGCTCCGGCGGGTTAGTGTTAACAACCGTGCTGCTGGCGTTGAAGCGTTCTCAAAACATATGTATCCGGATACCCTAAAGTCATGATACGGACTATTAGGTAGATGAGACTTTAGAGGTGTTGAACATTAATGTAAAATTCAAAATGAAATGCCTTGTATAAGTCATCCTAACGATTAACCAACGACTGATTTATGAGTGTTTATAAACGGGAATCAGTCATATTAACCTTATAAAATTAGATCAATGAAACAACAACCTAAAAAAACAAAAATTGTAGCCACGTTAGGCCCTGCCACTTCAGAAAAAGAAATGATTAAGGACATGGTAAAAGCCGGTGTCAATGTGTTTAGAATTAATTTTTCACACGCTGAATACAAGGACGTTACAGAGAAAATAAAATTCATCAGAGAGATCAATGATGAATTGGATATCAATGTTGCGATTTTAGCTGACTTGCAGGGGCCAAAACTACGCGTAGGTGAGATGGAGAAAGGGGTCAAACTCAAGGAAGGTAAGACATTTACATTTACCACGGAAAAGTGTATGGGTACAAAGGAAAAAGCCTATATGACCTATCAAAATTTTCCTCAGGATGTCAAAATAGGTGAGCAAATTTTGGTCAATGACGGTAAATTGCTCTTTGAAGTCGTTGAAACGGATCATAAAAAAGAGGTTGTAACCAAAGTTTTGCGGGGTGGAAAATTAAAGTCCAAAAAAGGAGTGAATCTACCCAATACGGCAATTTCTTTGCCGGCACTGACTGAAAAAGATAAAAAAGATGTGGCTTTTGCCATAGAGCAGGAGGTGGATTGGATTGCTTTGTCATTTGTGCGAACTGCTGAAGATGTCAAAATCTTAAGACGCTTTATCGATGAACGCAGTGACTATAAAATTCCTATTGTAGCAAAAATAGAGAAGCCGGAAGCGATCATCAATATTAAAAAGATATTACCCGAATGTGATGCCATTATGGTTGCCAGAGGCGATTTGGGGGTAGAAGTGCCTATGCACAAAGTACCGTTGATACAGAAAAAACTGGTGAGAAAAGCCAAGATGATGCACAAACCGGTGATTATTGCGACACAGATGATGGAATCGATGATTGAAAATGAAGTGCCAACACGGGCAGAAGTCAACGATGTGGCTAACTCTATTATGGATGGTGCCGATGCCGTCATGTTATCCGGAGAAACTTCGGTTGGAGAGTTTCCATTACAAGTGGTGCAGCAGATGTCTAACATCATCAGAAGTGTAGAAGATTCACCTGCGGTCAATACTTATTACCCGGACGTTGTCGTTGTAGATGAAAGATTTATCTCCAAAACCATCTGTCATCACGCCGTGTCAGTGGCAGAAGATATAGAAGCTAAAGTGATTTCCACCCTGACCAATTCCGGTTATACCGCTTTCCAGATTTCGTCGGGACGACCACATTCTGTCATATTGGCTTTTACTTCCAACAGACGTATTATGACCATGCTCAATCTGTTATGGGGGGTTAAGGCGTTTTATTACGATAAAGAGAACAGTACCGATGAAACAGTTATAGATATCAATCAAATAGCCAAATCTAAAGGCTATCTGAAAAAAGGTGATTATGTTGTCAATCTTACCTCTATGCCTCTAAAGGATAAAGGAATGGTGAACACCTTACGGGTTACTAAAATAAAGTTTGATTAACGAATACTTAAACTCATGAATTTATCAACAAGAGCCTTCAAGGCCAGAGGAGGATTACTTTCATCAAATGTTGGCGATACAACATTTTTTCCAAGTTTTTTGAATGTCAGATTGACCGCTTTTGAGGCGCCTTGTTGATGGGTTGTTTTCGGGACTTTGAGTTCCGGAACCTTGTCCATATCCAATGCTTGAATCATTTTTTTGATTTCTTCATTGTCTTTAGCCGATAATTTCGTGTCATTATACTTATTCTCGGGATAGATTTTAACCCTGAGGTTGCCGTCTGTCCAGATTATTTGTCTGTTAAAACCACGTGTTGCCGTTTCGTAAACGACTTCTTTGACCGGAATAGTATGCGTCATGGTCATTTGTGTAGGTGTAGTGCTGTGTTGTGTTTCCAAGGCTGTAGGGTTACAGGTCACGATTAGTTTGTTGTCAGCGTCATAGATGCTGAGTTGATTGTCTGTGACTTTGTAGGTGTGAAATTGGTTGATCAGCGAGAGGAAATGCGCTTCAAGTTTGTTGATTTCTGGCGAGGCACAGGCTCTTTTAGTGACCATCAGGGGCTTGGTAGCGATATGACCATCATCAGATAGTTTGACCGGCCCCCCAAAGTTGTTGCAGCCGGAAAAGCCGTTGATTCTACTGTCTGTAAGGGTAAAATACAATTCGGGTGTATTTTTCAGGTTGAAATCCTTAAGGGATTGTACAACCCATTTTTTTTGTTTTAAAATATCATTATCAGGTTTGTCGGGGTATCTGGTATTCACTTGTTGAGAAATAATTTTTACGAGTTGATATTGGGTGTCCGGTGAGTAGTTGGATGAGTTTTGTTTGACCTTTACTTTCAGTTGATAATCATGCCCGGCCTTATAATCGAAGCCTTCTATTTGTCCTTCAAATACCGCCCATTCATCTGATGGTTTTTCCTTGATCAGCAAACAACCTGTAGATTTGATGCTGTTGCATTGCGTATAATGATTGGCTATAAAAATAGTTTTTTCTGTCGCACAAGAGGTCAGTAAAGCAATGATAAATAGGTATAAAAAAGGGTACTTCATGATGCTAATGTTTATATTATATGCAGTAAAGATATAAAAAAAACCCTACATTTTGATGTAGGGTTTTTTGACTAATTTAATTTTGCTTTACTTTTTTTTTACTTCAATATGGTACTGAAGGTATTGGAAACTATCCCGTTCTATGATTGAAATCCATTTTTTATATTTCATGAACCATTTCAGACGAATCGAATTTATACCTCTTTTCAGGAAAGCACCCACAAACGGGTGTACATGAAGTGTTATGGTTTTATAATGCCCCTTTTTCACAAAGGTGTCCAGCTCTGTTTCAATCTTGTCGATTAATACAATGGGTGCTTCAACTTTGTTGTCAGGGTTAGGGTTAGGTTCTTTGGTCTCAATGATGACTTCTTCCCGTACGCGTTGTCTGGTTATTTGTATAAGCCCAAACCTGCTTGGGGGCAGAATTTTGTGTTTAGTTCTATCCAGAGACATTTCTTTTTTCAGGTGGTTATAGAGTGCTTTTCTATCATTAGCATTATGCATATCGATAAAGTCGACTACAATAATACCACCCATATCTCTCAGTTGTAACTGTCTGGCTACTTCAGTAGCCGCAATCATATTGACTTCCAGGGCTGTTGCCTGTTGAGACTTTGCTTTGTTTGACCGGTTCCCGCTATTGACGTCAATGACGTGCAAAGCTTCTGTGTGTTCTATCACAAGGTAAGCGCCGGTACTCATAGATACGGTTTTGCCAAAAGATGTTTTTATCTGTTTTTCTACACTGTGCTTTTCAAAGATGGGTATTTTAGATCGGTGTAGTTTTACTATAGATGTTTTATCCGGAGCTATGTCTTTGATGAATTCTTTAATGTCATTGTATAATGCTTTATCATTGACATAGATTCCTGTAAACGTCTCGTTTAACAAGTCTCTTAAGAGGGTAAAAGTTCTGTGAGCTTCACTGAGTACTTTTACCGGTCTTGATTGTTTTCTTGGCAATTGTTCACTGAGTGTTTTCCATTTTTCCAGTGATTTTTCCAAGTCTTTTTGCAATTCTTCGATACTCACATTTTCTGCGACAGTTCTCAGAATCATACCAAAGTTTTTAGGCTTGATGCTTTTGGCTAATTTTTTAAGACGATTTTTTTCTTTGTTGTTTGAAATTTTCTGCGATACTGATACTCTGTCTGAAAAGGGTAGCAATACCATGTACCTGCCGGCTATGGACAGTTCGGCACTCAATCTTGGCCCTTTCGTGGAAATAGGCTCTTTGACTACCTGAACCAGAATATTTTGTCCCGGTTTGAGTACTTGTGTGATACTACCGTCTTTATCAATATCTTCTTGTAGTTGAAAATTTTTAAGTAGATAATCTTTGTTCTTTCCGGAAGAAACTGCTTTTAAATATTTCAACATGGATTTGAGCTGAGGTCCTAAATCGTGGTAGTGTAAAAAACCGTCTTTTTCATCGCCTACATCGACAAAAGAAGCATTTAGACCTGAAAGTACTTTGCCTACTTTGGTGAGAAAAATATCACCTACGCCTACGCTTTCAGTGTTGCTTTCTTTGTGAAGACCTACTAATCGTCCGTCTCTAAGTAATGCAAAATCAATATCTGTTGAATTATGTCTAATAATTAATTCTGACTTCATATTGATTTGTTTAAAAATTATTAATAGTAAGGGTAAATTAATACTTGCTACAAACAATACATGTTTTATGATGCTTGTCTGTTATGCTGATATGTCAAAGAACTTTTAAGCTGTATTCAGCTTTTAAGAAAATTAAAATCACACTGTTTTGTCATCATATGATTTAAAACAGTATCATCAGGGTCTTCTGAATAACACTGAACTATTTTGATATTCAGTTGTCTGTAGCCTGTGTTATGACACACTGGATTATATGACAATCCGGGTGTTTCTGTGCTTTTCAGCAGACCCTGATGAAGCATGTAAATGGTTGAACTCACATCAACTTTCACTTAAATTATCAATCACAACCGACTTTTATGGTCTACATTCTCCACACATTGTCGATACAGTAAGACGTTTTTGAGCAGTTCCCCGTTTTTAACACGGGTTCGGACTTATTGAACAGGTTGTTACACCTGATCTTTTATTGCCTTTGAATAATCACAAAATCTTGTTGATAACCTAAGATTTAAGGTTTATTTTTTCTTTTTGTGTCTATTCAACCTGCTTCTTTTCTTTCTTTTGTGAGTGGCTATTTTTTTACGTTTCTTCTTTTTACCGCTTGGCATATGCTATTGGTTTTAAGTTATTAATTAGGCTTTTACGTTCTTTTTAACGCCGTTTACAAAAACTTTTGCAGGTTTAAATGCCGGTACATAGTGTGCCGGAATTTTTATAGTTGTATTTTTAGAAATATTTCTTCCCAATTTCTCAGCACGTTTTTTTACGATAAAACTACCAAATCCTCTTAGATAAACATTTTCATTGGCTTCCAAAGATGATTTGATTTCTGTCATAAAGGCCTCTACTGTAGATAGAACCTCAACTTTATCAATACCGGTTTTATCTGAAATTTTGGCTACAATTTCTGCTTTTGTCATAATGTTCGTTTGTTTTAATTAAACTGTTTTAGTTTTTAGAGAATGCAAATATAAAAGAATATTACAAAACACAACATCAAAACAGCTTTTTTATCCTTATAAAAAGCTAAAAATAAGGTGAATAACACCCGTGTTTTTACGGGTTTTTAAAATAAACCATGGATAATAGAGTCTATCTGATCAATGATGAAACCTAAATCCTCCTGTTTGTCTACTATATTCAGGTCGTCCATATCTATAATCAGTAGTTTACCCTTATCATAACCTGAAATCCAGGCTTCATAACGTTCATTGAGGCGGCTGAGGTAATCTATACTGATTGAGTTTTCATAATCCCTGCCACGTTTGTGTATCTGATTCACTAAAGTGGGGATAGAAGCTCTTAAGTAAATCAACAAATCCGGAGGGGAAACCAAACGCTCCATCAGGGTGAAAAGTGAACTGTAATTGTCATAGTCTCTTTGAGGCATCAAACCCATAGCATGAAGATTGGGCGCAAAAATATGCGCATCTTCATAGATGGTACGATCCTGAATGATATTTTTCCCACTATCTCTTATCTCGAGAATCTGACGAAAACGCGAATTGAGAAAATAGACCTGTAGATTAAAAGACCATCGTTCCATAGCCCCGTAAAAATCATCCAGATAAGGATTCTCTTCTACTGATTCATAGTGAGGATTCCATTGATAATGTTTAGCCAATAATCTTGTAAGCGTTGTCTTACCGGCACCTATGTTTCCTGCTATTGCTACGTGCATATTTGAGTTTTTTATGATCTGGTCAAACCAAAAGTAATGCCTTTTACAGACTGTTTGACATGTGTTTAAAGTATTAAACCTATAGAGGTCAAAAATAGTATTTTTTTAAAAAAGTATCATGCCGGTTGTTGTTTTTTTTGGTTGTCCTAAAATTGCTTATTTTAAAATAAATTTGATTTGCTTTTAATGGCTTAAGATTAGACAAGGTTCAATATTAACTTATTATTATAAGAGCTTTACCTGAAAATTTATTAACTTTAATGTATCAAAACAGTTGATAGTATGTCGTTTGAAGTATTCCGACCCTTAACGTAAAGGTTAGCATATAGGCACCTTATGTGTTGTTGTGTAACTTAAAACATTCCCCAGTCATGCTTGCTAATAAATCTTCAAAAGCCAATATAGAAGGCTGTACCAAATTATTTCTAATGATCGGCCTGGTTCTGACATTGCTAGTTGTTAGTGTGTTAATTAACCATAAATTTAAAGATGTGACATCAGATGAAGTCATGAGTCAGACGTCCAGAGTCATCATTGACGAGACCTTTATTCCGGAGACTGAAATAGAACCGGAAGAACTAAAACCTCAACAACAACAGGCTCCAGTACCTATGCCAATTCTGGAGAATATAAAAATAGTTGAGGATGATAAGTTGATTCAAGAAACAGTCCTTACTTCCACGGAGACTACATTGGACGAGGCTGTAGTCGCTCAAAAAATAGACTATACACAAGTTCAGGAGGAAGTCATAGAAGAGGAAATTATAGAAGACGTGCCGTTTTTTGCCATAGAGAAAGTGCCGGTTTTCCCGGGGTGTACAGGAGATAAAGAAGCTCTCAGGCGGTGTCTTGAGGAGCGTGTCCAACAACATGTTTCTAAGAATTTTAATGCCTCACTCTCTGAAAACTTGGGTTTAGATTCAGGTATTCAGCGTATTTATGTGACATTTATTATTGACCAAAACGGTCAGGTAACAGAGATAAAAAGCAGGGCGCCTCATAAATCGTTACAACAAGAAGCCGAGCGTGTCATTAATTTATTGCCTGAAATGGAGCCCGGTGAACAACGGGGTAGACCGGTAAGAGTAAAATATAGTTTACCCATTATTTTTAAAGTGGTAGATTAGCGTTTTTTGGTTGTTTTCGTAAGTGTCAGAAAGATGTTTCCGGTGTTGTGATCCTAGTGTGTCTCAAGGATATAAAGATGACATTACGTGGGTTAGTTGTTATTCAATTGCTAACTGTAAAAACATCTCAGAAAAATAAGAGATATAAAAAAAGCTGTGTTTTAAAACACAGCTTTTTTATGGGATTAAGCAATAAAATCTAGTATTTGATTTCGATGTTATCCAGTTCGTAAGTACCGTCAAAATCTGCATTACCGTTTCCGGTATATTTGAAAGCAATATATATACTACCTTCGGCACAAGATAAATCTACGATTCCGGAGTCATACCAATCACCGTAAAAAAACTCATCCGGGACAATTTTCGCCGCAGGTATAATACCCCAAGTAGCAGATGCAATGTTTTCAGGTGTTCCATCCCAGTCAGATGAGTACAGGATTTCTAAATTACTGCCATCTGCGTAACTGTTAGACGTTTTGAATGTTAAGGTTTCACCTTCTTGAGCGTCAAGATCAATCAGCGGTGTGATTAACCAGGCAATACTTGAATCATCATCGGAATTGTATGAACCAATACGGGCAGATACACCGATAGATGGGTTACTTCCTGTGCTTGAGAAAGCTTGCCAGCCTTTAGATCCTTCTTGTATGTAGTTCGTCCATCCGTCTGCGCTTATTAATTCATTTGGATTCTGATCTTCAAAGTATTGGGTTAAAAGATAGGTTGAGCCTTCTGTATCGGCATATCCGCAATCTATTGATTCAGGATCACAACGCTCGTTGTCAAACATAAAGACCTCGTCATTATTGACTTTCAGGACAAACATATCATCACCATAGTCTCTGGTTATGATTCCGTCAACGCTTCCCATACCCATTGGTAGTGGACTGTTTTTAAAACTGGCGTATGAACTGGTTTCCAATTCTATGGTGGAATTGTCCAAACAACAGACGAGTTTACGTTGAGTATCGTATGAATCATTGGGGTCAGTGAAATTCTCGCCTAAGATATCAAGTTCAAACATCACAGTGTTCAGACGTACATATTTACCTTGAAGAGTGCTGTTAACAGCTAATGGAGATTCTACCGGAACAGGCGCGATGGTCTCTTTTTCAGGGCCTTTAACAAAATGAGTTTTTGCCACATTTTCTCTGATGTATTGCGCTAACTGACCGTTTTCTGCTTCTGATAATACAACTTCTCCTGATTGATTTTTACCAATGGCCAAACCTTTCAGGTAAATATACATCTTTCTACCTACTTCATATTTAGTGTAAAGGCTTTTGATATTGACATTGACTTTGATAGCTGCATTAGGAGCAGCAAAACTATCCTGAACAAAAAGTTCTTTGTAGAAATTACCGTGTTCATCACTGGAGGTAACATATACGGCTATATAATCTTCATAATCATCATCAAAAACCTTGACTTGTTGGGTTTCTATATTGTTTTGCCATTCTGTCAAAACGTTCTCCAGACTTACTTCATTTCCGGTTAATTCAGGTTCCGGAATGGTTATTTGAGGAGTATCGTAGTCTGTATCATTGACACAGGAATTAATTGTCATCGCTAAGATCAATAGACCTATGATGCTGTAAATTGTTTGTTTCATTTTGTTATATTTTTTTGTAGGTGTTAGTAATTGTAATTAGAATCTGTAGTATAGGTTAAGGTAGTAGGTGGTACCTCTGCCATACCAGTATTTATTGCCGAATAATGGTGTGTCCAAAGACATGTCTTCATGCAATTCTGTGTAATTGGCTTTACGGGCTTGTTCAAAACCACCGGTTTTATAGACCTCTCCGAGAAGATTATTGACACTGGCAAAAAATCCTATATAAGAGTTCTTAATCTTCCATGATTTTCCACCGACCAGATTGACGATAAAGGCATCGTCAAAACGTTCCTGAGTCAATATTTCATCAACTTGCTCTTGTTCCAGTCCTTCGATGGGAAGACCGTCAAACGGATCTAAATAAAAGTTATTCGTGCGTCTGAACTCAGACAAGCTGATGTAGTTGTGGGTTAACAGGTTGGCATTGGCGCTGATCCACCAGTATTTAGGGTCTCTGTATTCAAAGCCCAGAGAATAACCCCGTTGTGGTGTTCCGGACTGGAAGTAGTTTCTCAAATAGGATGATCCCAATGGTTGATTGGCTACATTTTCACTGATGGTCGTGTACATTTCCGGGTTGTTGTCATAGGTATATTGTCCTATAGAAGCCGCACCGGTAAGTTTAACCGTAGGAAGAATCTGAACTTCAAGACCCAGCTCAGCACCCATGTTTTTAAGGTCCATACCGGAAAGCGCAGTGGCTAAGAATTCTGAATCCTCATTTACGTCATTGATACTTACCCCTTGCACAAAATAATAACTGACTTTGGTAAGATCTTTAAACGTGGTGTAATATCCTGTAAGTCTTGCATTGACACCCGGTCTTCTGTAGATGTAGCTCACATCACCGGAAGTGATCTTTACAGGACTGACATCGGGAACAAGACCGTCGAATACGCGTACATTAGAATAAGTATCTCTTATTGAGGGAGCCTTTGATATAAGAGCAGCATTGGCGTTAATCAAATGTCTTCCGGACAATTTGTAGGTTAAACCACCTTTAAGACCATAAGTTAAGAAGGCGGCTTTTTCTCCTTTACCGTAAGAGTTGTTGGGGAATTTTCCGCTTTTGTATAAACCGTCTCTTTGATAAGCGGTTTGTCCAATATTAGCAGCCAAAAACAAATCTATTTTTTCGTATTTAAATTCAGATTGGGCAAAAACTTCAATTTGAGAGGCATCAATGAAGTAATCATAAGAAAATTTATCCCCTTCGACTACTTGTCTGCCGGTGTTATTTAAGTTGTTCTCAGCATTCTCGCCGGTTTCAAATTTATCTGTATCCGATTGGAAAGAAGCCCCCAGAAGATCCATCATATGGGCATAATTCTCAGAACGGGTGTTTTTATACAAAAATGAACCGTTGAGCGTAATATTATCGTTGACACTGGTGTTGATGATACTGTTGATTGCCCAGGTCTCATCATCATTCATATCTTCATACAGATAATAAATAGCTTCACCGTCATCTTGACTGCTGTTTTGGCTGTATAAATCTCCCCAATCAACCTGACTGTTTACAGCGTCGGTTAAAAAGTTTTGAGTACTCATATAAGCGCTGGTATAATCATTTTTGAGCAAATGATAACTGGGAAGTTTTTGATAATATGTAGGATCCGGATTATCGTGGTTATCATAACCAATCCGGCTGTTACCTATGGTCCCGGTTTGGTACATGATATTGGTGTTGATATTGGTCTTAGGATTGACATCCCAATAGTGACTTAAAAAGAACGTAGGCTCTTTGATTTCTTTCATACGAGCGTTACGTTTGTCTCCTGATTGCCAACCCCAGTAAGCATTGTATTTTGTGCCTGCCAGATCATAAACTTCCTGTGTGTTTGGCGAATTCTTGCCTCTGCGGTTAGGGGTGTAAAAAGCTGTGAAATTCAGGCTGTGTTTAGGGTTTAATTGTTTTTCTATAGCAGCATAGACACTCCAGGCATTGTATGAGCTTCCTTCCATATAGCCTTCCTGAGCAAAACGTCTGGAACCGAGGAAAGAATAAGCCCAACCGCCTTTGAGAACTCCTGAATTATAAGAAGCCATGGCACGGCCTTTATAGTTGGCATTGGTCGATGCGTATGAAACACGTCCGCCCGAACGTTGTTCAGAGGCTCGTGTGATATAGTTTGTGCTTCCCAAAACACCGCCGAAGGTCGAAGATGCGGGATTGATTCCCGATGCAAATTCGGTGTTACGCATCATATCATTAATGCCACCCCAGTCACTCCATTGAGGACGATTGTTGTCAAATTTATTCATAGGAATACCGTTGAATAAAATCTGACCGTAACCGGAATCATAACCCCGTTCTCTAAAAAACACCTGACTGAAGTTATAAGCTACAGCGCGTTGGTAAGGATCTTGAGAGGATAGTAGAAGCCCGGCGATATTGTCAGAGTCTCCACTTTCATCATTACTTAATTCGTCATCTGAAATTATAACCACTGCAGGATCATTCATTTGGGTGAGATCGATAAAAAGCATTACTTCACCCAGATCCACAAGACTACCTGTGGTGGTAAAAGGTTGATATTGGGTTTGAAAACCTTTTTTTTCAATGCGTAAGATACGGTCACCGTCGGGGATGTTTGAGAGTTCAAATACACCTATGCTATCGGTTTCTACCAGAAGTTTGGTGTCCTGAACAAATACCCGAGCCCCTTCTACGGGCGTGTTATCTTGCATAGAAATGATTTTTCCTCTGACAGTATTTGTAGTTTGTCCAAAGGCTGATGTTGCCATAAGGATTAAAACTCCAAATATCAAGAAAACTCTTCTCATATATAACTAAATTTGATTAATAAAAAGTATTGTAAATAATACGGAAAATTGATTGCCTGCAAAGGTAACGAATAAAAATCAAGAAACCTTAATATTGTTTGATTTTAACGGGAAATACCTGTTTGAATATATGAATCTCTAAAAAATTAATTAGTTCTCTGATTTAAAGGCGTTTATCTAGGTTGTTTTGTCCACTTGGGATTTAGGAGTGCTGTGATTCATAACCCATAATGAAGTTAAGGGTTTCTGAGGCTTAGTTATGAAAACTCTGATTTTTTATGAGTAGGTCTGAAAGAAATAAAATAGATTAGAAAAATAGTAAGTGTTAAATATTCTACAGCCGTGTAAACGGTGTAATAATCCGGTATATCAGCCGATTTTAGTACGTAATAAATACTGATTTTGATTAGAAGCGGAATTAACAGGAGTATAAAATTGACAAGCGTACGTTTTTCAAAATTGAGTTTTGCTATAAAATAAAAATAAAATATAAAGGGTATTAGTGAGAAAATCAGTTTGTTGAATATCTGATAGCTATTGATGTATTTTTGCGGAAGCAGAAGATTAAAAATCCATTGGGATAACAATAGTACAACAGCAATAACTAATAGACTACCTACAATAAACATCAGGTAGGATTTCTTTTGGTGATTGTAAATCCATTTAAACTGGGTGGTAATGATGGAGGCAAAGAAAAATTGGGTAAAGTCCAGCATAGTCCGTGATACGGCAAATAAGCTTAGATTATCCGGAGTCGCATATTTTTCCAGAAATATAATTTCTACCCTACCCATCACTGCGATAAGAAATGACAGCAGGATAAAGTATTTGCTTTCATGAAATGATTGGGTAATAGCCGCGGTAATCCCTTCCGGATGAACGAGCTTTATTTTAAAGTGGATTTTACGGGTCAGTAAAGTATAATTAAAATAGAACGCTATACAACCTGCTGCTAACAAGCTGAGCATAACCAGCCATAAGTGCCAGTGTTGTGAAGGTAGTAATAGATACAGACTGCCCAAAATAACAAAGCGTAAGAGTATTTCTGTCAGGGATATTTGCAGGTCATTGCGTGAGAGTTCCCGACTACGAGCCAGGCTTTTTAAGAGCTTGGATGTTGAGTTAAAAAAGATCACCAGACTATAAATAATACCGGCTATAAACAACGAAGGTTTGGCGACTAAGAAAAATAACGATAGTATCAGGATGACCACTATAGAGTTGAGTGTTCGCGCCGTAAGGTATGTGTCTAACTCCTTTAAATCATTTTGTAAGCCTTTGTTGAATATTAGGGTAGAAATACCCATGTCCATAAAAACAACTGCCCATAAAACAATGGTTGAGACATAGCTGTAGTGAGCATAGCCTACCATATTGAGGCTGTTCATGATAATCAAGGCATTGACAAATGCCAGTCCCATGGCTACCAATTCTGCAAAAGGTATAAGTGCTTTTATAGTTTTATTATTCATCAGACGTTTTGGTTTTTCTAGTGGCTAAAGTGTTGACCAATAATCCTAACATTATAAAAATTGACACTGCCCGGTCTTGTGTAAAAATAGCATCAGAGGTGCTGTCTATGATTAGGAGGAATAGAGCGAGTAAAGCCACGACCATGGCATAAGGTTTATGCTGACTGTTGTGTCGCAGTAGTTTTAAGAATAAAAAAATAAAAGCCACCATGATGAGCATATAAGTCAATAAACCGAAATAGCCAAACTGCCCCAATACCATAGGCCAGAACTGGTCGGCAATGAATGCCGGGTTGTCAGCAGTAATACCCCAAACCTTGTCTATACCGTATTTGGCATATACCCATGAATAATATTCTCCGGAAAAATAGCCCGCATACGTTCCAAACCCCGTACCCCATGGAAAGTAGTCATTACCTATATCGATGCTCTTGACTAAGAGTACACCTCTAGACCAGCTCATCCTTAAATTTTCTATAGAAAAGAACATCAGGATGCGTTCTTTGAAAAGAATGAAAAATAATAAAAATAATAAAGCTGCATAGATGAAAAACTGCTGGCGGGGAATACGCTTGATGTAATCTTTAAAGTAAAAAATTAAAAAAGCCAATGTTACAAACCCAAAATATTTAACCCTTAGGGATAATAGACCCACCGCCAAGATTATGAAAAGAAACCATGTTTTACGGTTGATGTATTTGCTGAAAAGACTGAGGAAAATAAAACTGAAAACAAAGCTGTATCTTGACGGATGCCCAAAGAACAATTCGATAGATTTTAAACCATAACGTCTTTCCCGCGGATAAACTACAAATGCCAAATCATAGATGACAAATATGAGCAATATAAAGAATAGGATTATGGATAAATTGGCGACTGTCTTTAAAATCCATTCGGAATCAATAAATACATTGAACAACCTGATGCCAAAATAGACCAGATAACACTTGATAATCACTATAAAATCACTGATGATAGCCCTTATATCCGTAGGATTGTCCGGTAAGGTCATATAATTGGACAAAAAACCCAGAACAGTCAAAAAAACTAACAGGTAAAACACATATATTTCTTCTTTGTAAAGATGTATTTTTCTTTGCGATAAAATCATAACCAGAATAGCTCCTGAGAATAAAGTTGCAAATGCTTCATCATAGAAACCCAAGGCCTCATTGAACGGATGAATAAATACAGTCGTAATAAACAATGAGACTATAATAAGTAAATCTAAAAGTCTATGTTTTATGACAGGCATAAACTGTCTGGTATTAATTGTGTTTTTCTTGTGAATAAGATCTATTCAGAAGTGCTTTTCTTATTATAATTGTCCAGGTAATTGAAAAAAGGGCGCCTCAATAATACTAAGGATGTTAAAAGTAAGAATAACAGCGGAAACATAGTAACCGGATTTCTGTAGAACTCTTTAGGTGCAACACCCATAGGCTGTAATGGGGTAGCGAGATTGTAAATATGGCGCAAATTGTTTTTCTCCAACAAAACAGAATCCAAAGATAAAACAGTCTTTTTATAGTAGTCAAGCAGGTTGACATCCGGGTCTGTATAGATGTTTTCATGCTCTTTGTACATTTCTATCATCACTTTTTTATCTCCGTTTTGAGCTGCTGCCAGTGCTATGGCTTTATTGGCTATTCTTACACTATCTATATCCATTAATAATTTTCTCAGATGCTGTTCTTTTAAGGTCAATCGCTCCAGAGTAGACTGTTGTTTTTCTTTAAGTTCCGGGTTGTTTTCCAAATCTTTAAGTAAGTCTTGTTGGATGTTTTTTTTCAACTGACTATTGGTCAAATAAAGATACAAGGCGTAATACTTCGCATTATAATCAGAAAAATCCTCATTGGCATAGTCTTCAAATTTGATTTGCCTTAAAGTCAAAGTGTCTTTTCCTCTGACGTATTTGTCAAAACTGTCGTAGAGGGTTTTGGTGTTTTCTTCTCTTTTGACCTCAAACTTTACAAGACTTTGAGAGTCTTCATCGGATAAATTAAACAAATGATTGAGGGTTTCTGTATTACCGCTCCCGATGAGTTGGTTGTAATATTTGACCTTGTCTTTGATAAGATAAGCGCTTTCATAATTGGGTTCCAACAGCATTTTATAGTAATAAACCGGCGACATTTCTTTCTTAACGACAACGCCGGCAACTATACCCACGATTAAGGCAATGGTTAGTGGGATAAAGTGCTTGCGGTAAAAAATAACCATAAGGATAAGCAAGTTGTAAATGCCTTTGAGTACACGACCTAAAAAGGCAAAAAACTGTTTCATAAGTTTGATTAACTGATGAAAAAAATTCCCCAAATCTATATCTTCTTCCGGTATGGGTTTATGTGTTGACATATATTATAATGTTTAATATGGTTTTTTGGTGTTCGATGATATCGGCTACAAATTAACGATTTATTCCCAACATTATTGAGCTAAACCTCAGGATGCTCAAATATTTGTTCCAATATTTTTTGGGTGATAAGATAGGTAGGTTTAACCCCCGATGTTCCTAAACCTCCCGATGCCAGTGTGCTACCACTTTTCAGCGGGTTATCTGAGGCATAGTAGGCATAACGTACCTTGACTTTTCTGGAGATATTACCCCGTATTTTTGACGCCGATTGTATGGCTTTTTGATAATGAGCGCCTTCCATTTCCAAACCAATCACCCGCCAGGTCGAGTCGTGGAAAAACTGTAGGATGTCCTTGTTTTGTAAAGAAGTTCCCAGTACGGTTACCATTGCGCCTTTGATAACCGGAATATCTGCATGATCAAAATCACTTTTGCGTAATTGGTTTTTGAAAGGGTAATTGTCTGCCGTGCCCTCAAAAATATGAGCCGTAGGGATCATTATATCGCCTTTGTCGCCATCCAGAATACCTGCTTTACCCATGATGGAAACAGAAACCACATTCAGATACAACTTCTCGTCAGGGTGTGGCTTGTAGGGTTTTAAGAGCTCGTCCATCGTCTCATATGCCTGTTCTCCAAAGGCGTAGTCCATCACAATAATCACAGGTTTTTCTGCATGTTCAGGCGTTTCAAAAGTTTTTGACGTTAACTTTGCCGTGTCTATGATTTGTACATGGATATTGGTGCCGGAGGTGTCTTTAATATAGTGCAGACCATTTTTAGCTGCGTATACTTTGACTGTTTTCCTTAAATCTTCTTGTTTGTCATCGCTCAACGTGTTGTAGAGTTTAAATGGGGCATTGCTGTCCATAAGATTGGGGAGGGCATCCTGAGCATACAAGGTATTCATGACAGAGTGCATATTGGCACTGATGATGTGAATAGGGCGGTTGATGAGTTGTTCTTTGTGCAATACTTCCTTGATACGGTTTGCCCATTTTTCACCATAGATATGATGACCTATACTGTCCCTTAAATCAGAGGTG
>PDWI01002017.1_pt1 | contig 31341 bp, 25 predicted proteins | sample 1430891 | NCBI WGS metagenome assembly PDWI01 (sample SAMN01162508, study PRJNA174530) | Oral metagenome, whole genome shotgun sequencing project. | biome: Marine environment; feature: Marine mammal; material: Swab sample of the gingival sulcus; isolation source: swab sample of gingival sulcus... | reverse complement strand
GTATTCTTTAACTACTTTTATTTTTAACTCTTTACTATATTTTGGCATAATAAAAACCCCTTTCTCCATTTGTCCGGATTTAGGGGTTCATATCATTTTAAGCTACTCTTTATTTTTTTATCTATTTTTATAACTTTCTAAACCTTTTTTCAAAATTTCCATAGACCTAATTAAGTCTGTCTTATTTAATATATATGCTAATCTTACTTGATTTTTACCTACTCCCTTTGTAGAATAAAACTTTTCAGTTGGAGTCATCATTACAGTTTCTCCGTTATCAGAAAAATCAGTTAGTAAAAACTTTACAAAATCCGTAGCATCTTCTACAGGTAGATCTGCCATAAGATAAAAAGCACCTCTAGGTTTCACGCATTTTATACCCTCTATCTTCATCAAATGCTCAAATAAAATATCTCTTCTCTCTTTATATTCTACTAAAACAAAATCAAAATAATTAGAAGGTAGTTCATATAACGCTCTAGCCCCTAACTGCTCAATAGTAGGTACGCATAGTCTTGCTTGACAAAGTTTCATGATAGAATTTATAAGTTCAACATTAAATGCAGCTATATTACCTATTCTAGCTCCACAAGCTGAAAATCTTTTAGAAATAGAATCAATTATAATAACTCTATCTTGCAATTCTTTTATAGTTGCTACACTTCTAAACTCATCTCCATCATAAATAAACTCTCTATAAACTTCATCACAAATAACATATAAATTGTATTTAAAAGCTAATTCTTTAATAATCTCTATTTCTCTTTCATCAAGATTTGAACCTGTAGGATTACAAGGATTAGAAATTAAAATAGCCTTAGTCTTATCTGTTATAAGTTTTTCCCATTCAGAAACATCAGGTAATTTAAATCCGTTTTCCGCTTTAGTAGTTATAGATTTTATATTAACACCACAAGGTGTTGCAAAACCATTATAGTTTGTATAATAAGGCTCTGGTATTATAATTTCATCGCCATAATCAGTTATTGCAGTAAGCGTTAAAGATATAGCTTCAGAACCGCCATTTGTAATAACTATATTTTCTAAATTAAAATCTAAATTATATCTTTTATAATATTTTATTATTGAACCAATTAAGTCTTTATCTCCCCTAGAATTTGCATAAGCTAAAATATTCTTATCAAAAGTCTTAATTGCATCAAAAAAAACAGAAGGTGTTTCTATATCTGGTTGACCAATATTTAAGTGATAAACCTTTGTTCCTTTTTCTTTAGCAGCATCAGCTAATGGAACTAGATTTCTAATAGGTGATGCCTGTAAATTTTGTATTCTTTTTGAAACTTGCATAAGTCCTCCTTATTATAAATAATAAATGAATTTTATAACCTAAAATAAATTCAAAAATATTATAAACTTTTATTTAAAATTTGTCTATAAAAAAACATTATTTTATTGACAAATTTTTAAGTAGTTCTTCTCTAGCCATATTTTCAAATTCATCATTCAATTTACATAAAGAAACGTCTTTATTACGCTTTTCTAAAGCTTTTTTTATTATAAAATCTGCAAGTTCAGGATTTTTAGGAAGCAAGGGCCCATGTATATATGTCCCTATAGCATACCCATTATAAAACCCTTCATATTTTGATTTATAGTGATTGCCATTTCCATAAAGTACAGTCCCAAAATAATCAGTTTCAACTCCATAAGTTTGACCACCATGATTTTCAAAACCAAGTACTTTAAAAGTTATTCCATCCAAATTTACATCAATGTAAATATTTCCTATACATCTTTTATTATTCTCAGATTTTTCAGTAGCATAATCAAAAAAACCTAAACCTTCAATTTTATTTCCTACAGAATCAATATAATATTTCCCAAAAAGTTGATACCCACCACAAATTAAAAGAAAAAATGTTCCACTATCCAAGGCTTTTTTTAGACCAACTTTTCTTTTCATAAGGTCAGCAGCTATAATTCTTTGTTCTTTGTCAGCTCCACCGCCCATAAAAACCAAATCATATTCTTCATAATTTGCATCATCATCTATTGTAGAAGTATGATATATAAAATTTATATTCCTTTTTTTACACCTATATTCAAGTGTTTTAATATTGCCTTTATCTCCATATAAGTCCATAATATCGTGATAAAGATGTAAAATTTTCAGTTCCATATTAACTCTCCAACTTACTTTTATCAATTAACTTTTTTCTAATTTCAAACAAAGCCGTATAAGTAGCAATTACATATGGTTCATATTGAGAATTTAAAATTAAATCAATAGCTTTATCTTTATTTTTTTCTACAACTATCTCAACACCCATATCTTCTAACTTAAATCTTATAGCTGCCTCATAAGCTCTCTTGCCTGATAAAATTATCTTACTTAAATTTTCTATATAATGTAAATCTATATCCCATATCCAAGATGTATCAGTGCCATCTTGTTCATTATCATTTAAAATAAACATCATTACTTTTTCATTTTTAGATTTATTAATCGACTTTATGATTTCATTAAAACCTGTAGGATTTTTAACTAGATTTAAAAGTAATTCTTTTCCCTTTATATTTATTGATTCCATTCTCCCTATACCGAGCTTAAATGTTTTAAAAGTTTCATCAATAAATTTATAATCTACACCTAAATTTAAACATACAGATGCAGCAGAAAGTAAATTGTATAAATGATAAATATCATCTATTCCATAACCTAATTTAACAACATTATCAATAGTTTTTATAGAAATAACTTTGCTATCATAATCTATATCTATTAACTCAAACAATCCTTTTTTTGATGCAAAATCACAATTATTACAAATAAATTTCCCTATATGAGAATAATGGTAATATTCATAACAGAGTTCATTTAAACAAAATGGACAAAACTTACCCTCTTTAGCATCAAAATTTTCACTTTTTGATAAATTCATTTTATCAATTGAAAAACCGATAACTTTTGCATTACAAGATGCTTTGTAAAGCCTTTTTACATTTGGATCATTTTCATTTATAAACAAATTATTATTATAACTAGACAAAGCTTTTTCGATTTTAGAAATTACTGTTTCCATTTCCCCCGCTCTATCTAATTGATCTCTAAAAAAGTTTGTAATAACAATATCAGTAGCAACTATATATTTTAAATACTTTGCTAAAGTTAATTCATCTATCTCTATTACCAAAGCCTCTCTTTTAACGTTAAAAAACAAGTTAGAATTTTTTATTAATAAACTAGAAATACCATATATGATGTTATCCCCTCTATTATTTGAATCTACATTTTTCCCTGACTTTTTTAAACTTTGATAAATCAAATTAGAAGTTGAAGTCTTGCCGTTTGTCCCCGTTATCAACACTACAGTTTTAGGATACTTAAAGTATTTTATTATATCACTACAAAACCAAAGTGCTACTTGACCCGGAAAAGAGCCACCATTTCTACCTAAAACTTTTAAAATTATAAAAACTAATTTTCCAAAAATAAGTCCTAAATATCTCATGAATTCTCCTTTAATTTTACAAATTCTATCTAATAGAATAAACTATAAACTTATAAAAAACTCTTTAAAAAACGCTCAAATATTTTGAGCGTTTTTTTATTATCTTTTTAACTTATAATTAAATAAGTACTTAGCAAAATCTGAATCGCTACTTATAACAACCCTTGCATTTTTATTTAAAGATTTTTTATAAGTTTGTAAAGTTCTATAAAAACTGTAAAACTCTGGATCTACTTTATAAGCATCTGCATAAATTTTAGCAGCGCCAGCCTCGCCCTCACCTTTTATTTTTTCAGCTTTAGCATAGGCTTCAGTTTTAATTATACTTGCCTTTTTATCTGATTCTGCTTTAATTACAGCATACTGCTCATCGCCCTCTGCCCTAAGTTTATTAGCCATTTTTTCACGTTCTGTTCTCATTCTCTTAAATATATTTTGATTATTTTGTTTTGGAAATTCAGTTTTTGCTATCCTTACATCTTTTACAATCATTCCATATTCTAAAATTGATTTATTTATATTATCCTTAATTTCAGTAGTCATACTATAAACATAATTTTTATCAGATATAAGTTTAGAACCTTTAGTCTTACCTATATATTCTCTAATTTGTGAAAACATCAAATCATCTAACCTAGTATTTCCATTAGTTATAGACTTCATAGTTATCCTAAATAAAGCAGGGTTCACTATAGTCCACTGTGCATTATTATCCAAAACAATTTTTTTCTTATCTAAAGTCGTAACTTCGCCCGGTCTTGTTTTATAAGTTATAAGTTGAGACGTGAATTTTTCTACATCGTCCAAAAACGGAACTTTAAATTTTAACCCTTTACCTTTTATAACTTTAATTCCAGAAAATTTATCACTTTTTTCAATTTGCTTTTTCACTAAATCATAGTCTTTTGAAACAACTACAGCTTTTATTTTGCCAAATCTCAAAACTATAGCCGACTCCATTTCATTTACTGTATATGTAGCCTCTGTCAAAAATACGACAACCAAAAATACAATAATCAAAGGAAGTCCAAAAAACTTAAATACGTCTTTAAAAGAAGGCATTTTTACATTAGATTTTTTCTTATTAATAGGCCTACCATTTTCATCTACACTTACAAATTCTTTACCTACAAATTCTTTAAAAATTGAAGAAAATTTATCTTTATCAAACTTATTCATCTTAATCCTCCTTTTTTTCAGATTTAGAAGTATCAATAGGCAAACTTGAATTTTTTGAATTCAAAGGTAATAATTTAAGCATATTGCCATTTTCTTTACTAACAACTATATCAACATCTTTCAAAACTTCTTCCATAGTTTCTAAATAAAGTCTCGATCTAGTAATATCTACACTATTTTTATATTTATCATACAACTGAACAAAACTAGCAACATCTCCCTTTGCTATATTAATTCTTGATTGCTTATATGCCCTAGCCTCTGATAATAATTTAGATGCCTCTCCTTTAGCTTTAGGTATAACTTTATTTTCATAACTTCTAGCCTCATTAATTCTTGACTCCTTATCTAGTTGCGCCCTTACTATATCTTTAAAAGCATTGTCAACTTCTTTAGGTGGGTCAACATCTTGTAATAATACTTGTGTTATAAGAATACCCAATCCATAATCATCACAAATTTTTTGAAGATCTGTCTGTATCTCTTGCATAATAGCATTTTTATTATCCGCCAAAACATCGTCTAATTTATTATTAGCAACCGACCTACGTATAGTTGATACAGAAACAACACTAAGAGTTCCAATAGGGTCATCTACGTTAAATAAATATTTTTTAGTATCAATAATCTTATACTGTATGCTAGCCTTCACATTAACAAGGTTTTCATCCCCTGTTATCATGAGAGAATCTGTTACTATGTCTTTATAAGAATCGACACTTTCTAATTTGTTTTCATCCAAAGTTTTGTAACCAAACTCCATTCTTCTAACTTTAGAAGTGTTTATTATATATTTTGCGTCTATATACGGAATTCTCCACTTTAGACCACCGCCTACTTCAGTTTTATAATACTCACCAAACCTAGTTATAACAGCTTCTTCTCCATCCTCAAGCTTATAAACTCCTGCCAACAACATAAAAGCACAAAATATAAAAATCCATATACCAACTTTTATTTTTTTCATTTTACCCTCCCCTTTGTATCAAAATATTTTAAACTTTTATTACATAAATTCTTTTCAATATTTAGAAAATTACAAAAGATTATATGTAGTTTCAAATTCTTTACTAGATACAGGTTTCGCCCATATATAACCTTGAATTTGATCACAACCTAATTCTTTTAAAACATTTAGCTGCTTTTCACTTTCTACACCTTCAGCAATAACTTTTAAATTTTGAACTTTACCCATATCAATTATAGATGAAACTAAAAACTTTTCAAAACTTTCATTTTCTATATTATCTACAAGTTCTTTAGGTATCTTTATTCTATCTAAATCTAATAATGACATATTTTGTATAGAAGAATAACCTGTACCAAAATCATCAATGGACAATTTTATGCCTAACTTTTTAATTTTATTTATCCTAATCATAATATCAGAATTTTTATCAATTTCACTTTGCTCTGTCAATTCAAAATCAATCATACCATAATTAATATTACCAAGACTTTGAAATTTTTCTACAAAACTATCCATAAATATATCATTGTTTAGCAATAAAGGCGACATATTTATTCCAATTTTAAATTCATCATCTAAATGTTCTTTCCACCTAGAAATATCATCTAAAATAGTATTCGCTATCCATATACTAAGTCTAAATATATCCCCTGTTTCTTCAGCAATAGGTATAAACATAGCAGGAGATATAAACTTTCCATTTCTAATCCAACGAACTAACGCCTCTGCGCCAATTAGTTTTTTAGTATTTATATCAAACTGCGCTTGATAATAAACAGCAAAATCGTCAAAATTTGTTTCCTTTAGATAGGTTTGAATTTCTTTTTTATACTTTAAATCTAAAAGAACACTTTCCTGTTTTTCATATTCAACTGAATAAGTAGAATCAGCATTATATAAAAATAGCTTATTGTCAATATCTTTAAAAATATCACTTGAATTTTCAAAGGAAACTTTATTAACTATTGCAATTTTAACCACAAGCGGAACTTTAAATCCTTTAGACTTAATCTCTAAATTAGATATATATTTTATATTTCTATAAAATTCTTCCGCATCTTCATTCTCATCCTGACTTATATAAGCAAATTCACTTTTAGAAAGTCTATATATCTTATTTTTAGCACCAAAAATTTCTGATAACCTTTCTAAAAATAAATTTGTAAGCTCATCTAAAAATTTAAGCCCATATAAACTCCTTAAATATTCGTAACTCTGTATATTTATAACTTTAACACTAAAAAATTTATTGTTTTCAATAAAATCATTAATAACTTCTATAAAGTTTGCTCTATTTGGCAAATTTGTAGCTCTATCATGCATACTATAAAATGAAATTGTTTTATTTAACTCTAGCAACTCAAGATTTCTGGAACTTATAATATCTTTTATAACATTTTTCTGCTTTTCTTCATTTTCTATTATTGTATAATTTGAAATTTTATTTATTATCTCCCTACTTATCACTTGATAAAAACCAGTTAAAATTATTAAAAATAATGCGTGATTAATTTTAATATAATTAAAATAATATAATATAAAAATTATAAAAATAAAAACAACAAAAAATAATACCAATAAAATCTTTTTAAATTTATCCATTTCATATAATTCTTCATAATTATCTACATATTCAACTATAGAAATTTCTTTTAAATGTTTAAATGCATCTGTTACTATAACTAAATTTACAAGGATAAAAAATAATACAATATTATTAAAATAAAATTTATTTAAAGGAAATATAATTACATATACCATAATAGAAATCATAGACATAGGTACAGCAAATATAAATTTATTTGGTAACTTAAATGTGTACATATATTTAAGGTAGTATATATAAATTAAAAATATAAAGCATAAATTAATAAATGTCATTATGGAAATAAATATTCCAACCCCAAAATATTTTTTGAAACTAACATTCATAATAAAATCAACGCCATAAAAAGTCATTAAAACACTTACAATTATTAATATATATACTAAGTCCACAATTGCATACTTAATATACCAAACTCTATAATTATCAGATATTTTAAAAATCAATGAAAAAAGTATAAATATAGGAGGCGCAAAAAGAAGACCTAATATAGGCAAAAGTGCATATAATTTTAAAATAACCGCTAAATAGTTTAACATAATTATAAAACTACTAAATAAAACTAAAACTCCCATTGAAAAAATATTGTTTGAAAAAAGCAATGACTTTTGAGAATCTTTCATCATATCAAAACCTAAAATCATTATATTAATAGCGAATATTAAATCTAAATTAATTTTAAATATAAAACCTATACAAATATAAAAAAATGCAAGCAAAATATGTTTAAAAATACCTAAATCAAAACTAATCAACTCTAGTTTATTTTTCATATAACATCTCCAAACAGCCTTTATCTTTAATAGTTGTGGACCTCATAACATAGGTTCCTTCACAATAAGTAACACCGCTTTTTTTAAGAATTTCAAATTTTGTTACTCTATCTATGTTAGTTGCAATCACATAAGCGTCAAACTTTTCAGCAATTTTTATAATAGATTTTACAACACTATATTCAGTCTTACTAATATCTACATTTTCTATTAACTCATTAGCCAATATAAACCCTTTAACTCCGCATTTATTTATAATGTGTAACGATGTAAATCCAACGCCAAAATTCTTCAATACAAGTTTTATATTATTCTCTTTAATTATATCAAAGATATAAGTATATTCATCATAAACTTTTTGTAAAATAAATGAATCTATATAAATTTCAAGTGAAATTTTTTCAATAAAATCTTTATTAATAATTTCATCTAAACTAGTTATAATAAGTATAAATTCGTCTATATTAAAATCTATATATATACAAAGTTTTTTAACAGAATTTTTTTGTAAAAGCATGCTAGTATATATATTCATAAATTTTTCAACATAAAAAACAGCAAGTTTTGTACTTAAACCTGTCTTTTTTATAGCTTTTATAAATTCATCTGTGCTAAGATCATTTAAAATAGCAACATTACTTTTTAATTTAACACAAATTGCATCTATCGTATCATTAGAAGAAACTCTATAACTCGTTTCTACATAATAATCTTTTTCAATTACACTTTCCCTAAGTTTAGATTCAATTTTAGTTTTAAAATTCAAATCATTAATAAACTCGCTAGAATAAAATATAGTATTTTCTACAGAGTTACTTTCCTTTCCCTTATAAAGAGAAATCATTGCAAGCTGTAATAGTTCATAAGGATTTTTAGAATCAATTGGAGACCTAACAACCGAAATATTAGGTCTTATAAAGAATGAATTAGATAATATATTAAATGACTCTTTAAAAATGTTATGAATTAAATTACATACATCTTTAACTTCATCTAAACCTATAGCATCAAACATAACTATAAACTCATCACTAAAAGCCCTAAATAATTTAAAATCTTTTGGTAGTTCACTTTTTAATCTATTCGCTACTGCTATTAAAACCTTATCTCCAAAATCGTAAGAATAATAATTGTTAATATTTCTAAAATTACTTATATTTATAAAACATATACTTACACCGCTAGTTGAAATTTTAAGCATTTCATCAAAGACAATATAATAATGTTCTATAGAACTAAGACCTGTTAAGGGGTCTTTATATACTTCATTTAGTAATTTAGACTTTACTTTTAAAAGTTTATTAGTTTGTTCAGATATATTCTCATTTAAATTCCTATTCAAAGTATAAAGCCTATTGCTATAAACTTTTTTACAACGTTTTGAATATACATATATATTAATATTAAGGTCAATAAACAAAACTACAGAAACTAATAATAATGAAAAAACGCTTACATAATCAAAATAAAATAAAAATATAATTGCAATTGTTGGAATTATAACGTGTTTTGTTTCCATAACTGTTGCAAAAGTTGTGTTTTTATTATCCTTTATTTTAATTAGATTCATATTATTATAAAACTCAATTATATATACTGCCATATATATATATATGAAAGATAATAAAAATTCAAAAATAAATAAATCTATAAAAAATACAATTCTTATAAAGCTTATAAAATTAATTGCAATATAAATACTTATACAACCCATAATCATGGTATATTCTTTTGTATTCTCAAAAAGTTTTCTAAATTTAAATATATAAACCAAAACACTGGATAAAATAACTGAATCCATCAATATATATATGTATAAAATAAAATATGTTAAGGGCCCAATAATCTCTTTATCTAGTAAAACTTTAATAAGCGGAATACTAAATACAGCTAATATAGTTACCCATGATAAAATATCAAACAGTATAGAAAATTTATATTCATCAATTTCTAACTTCTTATATATATTGACAAGAAAAAAAAGTATAAAAAAGCTAGGTATAATATATAAATTAAACACCTTAAAATTTGCTATATTTAAATTTTGAACTGTAAATAATTTCTTGTATAAAACAATATTAAAAAAGTTCCATGAAAATATAGACATAAAAAAAATAAAAATTTTAGTATTCTGATATTTTACTTTTTTTGTTTTAATTAAATAGCTAATATTTAAAGTGGTAAATAATATAAAAACTATAAATGCATATTTTCTATTTATAAATACAACGCTAAAAGCCACCAAAAATAAAACCAAATTCAAATATTTTAAAATTTTATCACTCATACTTATCCTTTAATCTTCTATACCTTATAATAACATAATTACTTAAAAACAAAAGACAATACTAAATAAATAATATACAGTCCTAGTAACAACACTCCATGCAACTTACTTAAAGTTTTTTCCGAAGTCTTAACACATAATCTAAACACAGATAATATAATAATCATAGCCGGAAATTGAACTTTATAAAAAGAAATAGGCACATTCAAACCACTACTTGTAACAGTAGCTGACATTCCCACTACAAAAAAAACATTAAGTATATCAGCACCTATAACATTACCAATTGCTAACTGTCCCTGCCCTTTTTTCACTGCAGAAATTGAAGTAACTAGTTCAGGTAAACTAGTACCAAAAGCAACTAAAGTTGCCGATATTATACTTTTAGGTATATTAACCCTAATAGCTAAAACTTTAATTGTAGGTATTAAAAATTTTGAGGCTAATATAACAAAACAAACTCCAATAAAAAATTTAAACAAAATATATATCAAATTTTCATTTTGCTCAAACTCATCTTGCAAAATTAAATCATCTTCTTTTAAACACTTTACCGAAAACAATATGTATATAACCAATAAAACCAAAAATAAAATACCTGATAATTGACTGATTTTACCACCAATACTTAAACCTGAAAAAGGTAACGCCACAAAAACAAGTAAATATCCTGCAAAAAGTTGAATTCTACCTTGTACCTTAATAGCTTTACCCGTAATAGGAACAACACCTAAAAGTACAGCAAGCCCTAATATCAACCCCGTATCAGTTATGACAGAACCAACAGCATTACCTAACGCAGTACCCGGCTCCCCATTAATTGCTGCAATTACAGAAACAGTTACTTCCGGAAGAGTTGTACCTAAAGATACAATAGTAGCACCAACTATAAGCTTTGGAACCTTCCATATATAAGACAATGTAATTGCTTGATCTACTGCTAAATCAGCTGATTTACCTAAAATCCATAAAATCATAGCTAAAACCGCTAATAAAATAAAAGTATTAAATTGATTAATAAAGCTAAATATAATTTCGTCCATCTATCCTCCAAAACAATTTTAATTAATTTATAAACTCATTTTTTAATTAACAACTTTTTATTCAATATATATACACACTTAAATTTGAGTATTCAATATTTCTATAAAATAAATTTGCTAAATTATAATTACTACATAAGCACAATAATATTTGCAAGATAAGCAAAATAAACAATAATATTTATAATTTCCTTAATACTATAACATAAAATACTATACTCTACATTATAACATTTACTATAAAACTTAACAAGTCTTTAATTAAAACAAACATTTTATTATATAAAAATTTAATAAATGAAAAAAGGTTATAATCCATAACCGAACTATAACCTTTTTTCATAATATTTTTTAATCTTTCTTAACCCTTAAAAAAGGCATTACATCTACTTGACTTTTTCGCTGTGAAACTATAGGTTCTTCTTCGACTTCCGTTTCCATAGGCTCCTCTTGCTTTTCATTTAGCTTAAAACGATTTTCTTCTTCTGCCTTTTTATTTGCAGTATATTTCCAAGAATCATTTGCTGAAACCATATTATTAAAAGAAGGCTTACTAACTTCTACTTCACTTTCAAGTTTTTCACTTTTTTCAGAAAAACCTGTAACTACAACAGTTACCCTGATTTCATCTTTCAAATCTAAATCTAAAGTTGTACCGACAATAATAATCGCCTCTTCAGTCGCATATTTTTTAACTGCTTCAGTAATATCATTGTAATCATGTAAACTAAGATTTGGTCCACCTGTTATATTAATAATAATTTTCTTGAAGTTATTTATGCTTGTTTCAAGTAGTGGAGAATGTAAAGCTCTTTCAGCAGCAACACCTGCACCACCATCTTCTCTAGTTGCAAATCCAATACCCATGTGAGCATATCCACCATCTTCCATTACAGTCTTAACATCTGCAAAGTCTAAATTTACAACACCAGGAACTGTAATTAGATCAGTTATACCTTGAACACCTTGTTTTAAAACTGAATCTATAAGTGCAAAAGCCTCTAAAATAGAAACATCTTTTGGTGTAATCTCAAGTAACTTATCATTAGGAATTACAACTAAAGTATCCACATTATTTTTCAAATTTTCTATACCCTTTACAGCATTATCCATACGAGTTCTTCCCTCATTTGTAAAAGGTTTTGTAACAACACCTACCGTTAATATATCTAATGATTTTGCAATTCCAGCTATCACAGGGGCAGCACCTGTTCCTGTTCCTCCGCCCATACCAGCCGTTATAAACACCATATCTGCATCTTTTATTGCATTTTCAATGTCTTCTTTGCTTTCTTCAGCAGCTTTTTCACCAACTTTAGGGTTAGCACCTGCACCAAGTCCTTTTGTTAATTTACCGCCAATTCTTATTTGGTTTTCAGCCTTAGATATTTTAAGTGCTTGATTATCTGTATTTACCGCTATAAATTCAACACCTGTAACTCCCTCTTCTATCATTCGATTAACAGCAGAATTACCGCCACCACCAACACCAATTACCTTTATTCTAGCGAAATTACTTTCTTCTCCCATTTCTCCAAAAATATTAGTGCTTTGTTTTTTAGTTGATTTAGTAGTACTCACATTGTCCTCCTAACTATACTATATCTACAATAATAGTTTATACTTATATATACATATAATATACCACAAATTATTTAAATTGTCATCTATATATTTATTTTTTTTATTATTATTTTTTATTATTAAATTTTTTTTACTCCGTCCAAGCCTTATAAGATACATTATTGGGAACAGTCAAATTAATAACCCCTGAACTAACACCTCTCTTATCAGCTAATTCATTTACTATATTAACCATTTTTTCAAACTTTTCCCTTATATTTCTACCGTCGCCATAATTAATTACGTACTTATCATTTAAAAATTGAACCAAATTATTATTTTCAATCATTATTTTAGTTTTTTTAGTTTTATTATTTAAAAGTTTTATATTAATAGCAGATTTATTTAAATTCATAAGTTTTACAAGCTCTACAGCAGCTGAAAATTGATAATTATCTTCTGTAACAATAGGATGGCCTAACTTTGCCGACTTAATAATAACATTATTAATAACATCTAATTTTTTAGCATTATCAGATATATCAATCACATATCCTTCTTTAGCAATTAAATAATACTTCCCGGCACTCTCAATAGCAACTATAGGTTTTTTCCAAGTAACTTTCAAAAATATTTTTTTTGAAAAAGCCTTTTCAACAACAACATCTTCTATAAGCCCCGTATCTAACAACTCTTTTCTTTTACTATCAACATTTAATGATATATATCTACTACCTTCAAATATATCATTAAAATCAACTCTCTCATTTTTATATATTGGATTCACATGCGTAACAATAGGTTTAGCCATTTTTGAAATTGATAAAAATAGTAAACCAAATGTAACTAAACCAAAAATAAAAAAAGCAATTTTTTTCTTATTCATAACTTACCTCAAATGATAATCATAAACTAAAGAAACGATAGCTCCCAGTGCATTTTCTTTAAAATCAGAGTTATACTTATTTCTCATAATTGCCAACGTATTATCAGTATATAAAATATTTTTTACAGAATCCGTTAAACTTTTTTTATCAAGATAAGCCTCTTCAAGCATGATACAAGAGCCCTCTTTAGCAAAGCTCATAGCATTATACCTTTGATGGTCATTAGCAACATTTGGCGATGGAATAAGAATCCCAGGTAAACCAATAACCGACATTTCAGCTAAAGTAATTGCCCCCGACCTACAAATCATAAGGTCAGCCGCTGCCATTAATTCAGGCATATTTTCTGAATATTCAAGAAGCGTAGTCCTATCTGAATATTCATGTTTACCATACTTTTTTTGAAATTCTTTGACTGCATACTTTCCAATTATGTGAATATATTTTAATTTAGCGTCCTTGCTTACAAGCTCATCTAAATAAATTGATATTTCATTAAATTTTGTAGCACCATTACTACCCGCCATAGTGATAACCAAAAATTCATCTTCTTTTATCCCTAATTTCTCCCTTGACGCTAATCTATCAACATTTACAAATTCTTCTCTAACAGGATTGCCCGTGAAATACAAGCGATTTTGTTTTTTAAAATAAGGTATAGATTCCTTATAACTTATAAGAACCCTATCTGCAAAATTTGATAAAAATTTAGTCGTAAATCCAGGAATATGATTTTGTTCATGAATCATAGTATCTACACCTAAAATGTGCGCAACTAAAATAACAGGACCTGTAACGTATCCACCTGTACCAATCACTAAATCAGGTTTATATTTTCTCATTATATTAAAAGTTTGCCAAAACGACTTAAAAAGTTTCCAAATAGATTTACCCCAAGTTTTCATATTTCTTCTATCAAAACCCATAACGCTTATTTCTTTATAAGAAATTGTATCATCATTTACAAAAAGATGTTCTTGTCCATTTTCACTACCAATATAAAGAGTATCACAATCGGGAATAGCAGTTTTCAACTTTCTATACAAAGCAATAGCAGGATATATATGGCCACCTGTACCACCACCACTTATTATAAGTCTCATTATTATCTCCTTTGTAAATTACTACTATATATATTCAAAACTATACCTACCAAGGAAAGCATTACTATAAGAGATGTCCCACCAACACTTATAAAAGGTAAAGGTATTCCTGTAACAGGTATTACAGCTAAAACTACGCCGATATTAACAATAACTTGTAAAGATATAAATATTCCTACTCCGGCTGCTAAATATACACCTAAAGGATCCTTACATACCATAGCAATTTTAAAAATCCTATAAATTATAAACCCATATAAAAACAATAACAAAAACGAACCTAATAATCCATAAGTTTCTGCAAATATAGCAAATATAAAATCTGTAGATGCTTCAGGTAAAATATCATATTTAAAAACACTATTTCCTACTCCCTGACCCGTTATGCCACCGTTAGATACAGCATATATACTATTTAATATTTGATTCCGAGAGTCTGAATATATAAATTCTTTATCAAAAATAGTTTTTAAATAAACATCTAATCTACCAATTCTATAGGCTTGACTTTTAAAAATTTTAGGAATCAAAAATAAATACGCACTACCAAAAACAGCCAAAACACCACTAATAATAAACAAACCCCTTAATCTAATATTAGCAATAAATAACATACAAAGAACAAACACAATCAAAAGAGCGGTAGTTGAAAAATCTTTTCCATAAAGAATAAGAGCTAACATAATAAAAGCAAAAAATGCCCAAAGTTTTTTAGTTTGAAATTCTTTTTTATCTAAAATAGATTCTTTATATTTTAATATAAAAACAGACATTCCCAATATAAATGCAAACTTTACTATTTCAGAAGGCATAAAATTACCTATCCCAAAAAATGGTAACCATCTTTTAGCATCTCCACCTTTACCAATTCCAAAAAACGGAAGTAAAGCCATTAAAAATAAAGCAAACATCCAAATCTGTTGAAATCTCTTTTTAACTAACAATTTATAATCAATTAAAGAAAAAACAATCATAGAACCCAATCCAAACATAGCGTATAAAAAACTTTTTTTAAAAGTAGATAATGGTGATTTTTCAAAAACTACAACAGATTGATAATAGGTACTATCATAAATCGTTACCAAACCAATAGCGACAATTAAAAAAATTGAAAACATAAGAATTGGATCGGTTTTTAATATTTTTTTTGCTAATATACTTTTTTTAGACGATTTCATTTTTCCACCTATATATTAATTCCTTAAATTCATTACCTCTTTGTTCAAAACTCTCATACATATCCCAACTTGCACAAGCGGGAGAAAGAAGTATAGCCTCTCCTTTTTCAGCTATCATTTTAGCCTTTTCGACCGCCTCTTCTAAAGTATTTACTATAGAATAATTACTAAAACCTTTTTTTATTAATACCGTTTCTATATCAAATTTAGTTTCTCCAAAAAGTATAACATATTTAACCTTTTTAAATTCATCAACCCAAACATCATAAGAATTCCCCTTATCCATACCACCTGCGATAAGAACCGTATTAGTATCCATACTCCTTAACGCAGGTATAGATGCCTCAGGATTAGTCGCCTTTGAATCATTATAACATTTTACACCATTAACCTCTAACACAAACTCATTTCTATGCTCAACACCTTTAAATAAAGTTAAAGACTCTTTTATAAATCTATAATCCACTCCTACTAAATATGCAATATATGAAACAGCCAAGGCATTTTCAAGATTATGTTCCCCTTTTAAAAATATATCATTCCTATTTAAAATTTTATAATTATCAAAGGAATTCACTATAAAATCATCTTCAACAAAGAATTTCGCATTTTTATTAGTTATAGAAAACGTCCCAACTCCATCTATTCCATTTGAAATATATTTTGTTATATCATTGTCAAGATTTAATACAATTCTATCCTTATTAACTACCTTTTTAAAAATTTTCTTTTTCATATCAGTATATACTTCCATAGTTTTATGCCTGGCAAGATGGTCTTCAGTTATATTTAAAATAACGCTAGCAACCGGACACAAACTTTCAGTTCTTTCTAATTGATAACTACTAAGCTCTAACACATAATAAGTATCTTCGGAATCATTTTTACAAACAACTTCTGAAAATGCAACCCCTATATTTCCACAAGCATACGCCTTTAAGCCCGCTCTTTTCAAAACATCCTCAACCCATGCAGTTGTTGTAGTTTTTCCATTAGTTCCTGTAATAGCAATAACTTTTCCCTTTATGTATTTTAAGCAAAGCTCTATTTCACTTATAACTTCAATCCCGCTTTTAATAACCTTATTTGCAAACCCCTTTTCAGGATCAATACCAGGCGCAATAACACAATAGTCATAATCTAAAACTTTTGGTTCATCTCCAGATAAATATAATTCATTCAAGTACTCTAATTTATCCAATTCTAAACTTTTTTGAGCTTTCAAATCATAAGCATCAAATTTAATTCTTTTTAAATTTAAAAATTTTGCGACAGATAAACCCGTTTTACCAAGCCCCAATATTAAAACCTTGTGCATAATTCCTCCATAATATTAAAATCTTATAAAATAAAGTATAATAAAACTTATAGTACAAGTAATAATCGTTTGACATACTGCAATAAATACAACCTTATTTTCACTATAACCTTTATGTTCTAAATGATGATGAAAAGGTGCCATCTTAAAAAATCTTTTTCCCGTTTTTTTAAAATAAGCAACTTGTATTATAACCGATACAACTTCTAAAACATACCAAAAAGCAAATAAAGGTATAAACCAAACTATATCAAGCATGATAGAATTTAAAACAACATAACTACCAATGGCAATTGAACCAAAATCACCCATCATTACTTTAGCAGGATACTTATTAAATTTCAAATAACCAAGTAAAGATGATGCAAATATTAAATTTATATAGTAAATATTCATATCATATCTAATAAGCGAACACAAACTAAAAAATATAGAAATTATAAACGTAACACTAGCCAAAAGTCCATCTAAACCATCTGTGAAATTGCTTGCATTTGTAACAGCAGCAAATAAAAATAAACAAAACAAGAAATTAACAGCAATAAAATTTATATAAATTCTTTCTCCAATAATCCCGCTAAAAGGTATATGTAGATTATATGTTCTCAAAAACAAATAATAAAATAGACAGGTAATCATTATAATAACAAACATCTTACCTTTAGGACTTAATCCGTCATTTTTTTTGTTTTTTATTTTTTTATAGTCATCATAAAAACCAACGCCTGCAAACAAAGTAATTCCCATTACAAAATATAATGCATATTCAAATTCAATAGCTCCAATAAAAACAAAAACTAAAACCACAAGTATAAAGGATGCCATAAATATAAGCCCGCCCAACGTAGGAGTCCCAGCTTTTGCTAAATGTGATTTTGGGCCATCTTCCCTTATATATTGACCAAGTTTCATAAGTTTTAAAAAGTTTATCCATCTTTCGCCGGTTAAAACAGCTACAAAAACAGGCAAAAAACAAGCTAATATAAAAAATATAATCTGCATTTAATCCTCCAAAATTGAGTCAGCCAATCTATATAGACCAATAGAAAAACTAGCTTTTATTAAAACCAAATCTTCATCCTTAATATATTTATTTAAAGAATTTATCAATTCATTAAAGCTAGAAAAATATTCTTTTTCTCCACAATATTCATCATAAGCATACTTCATCATATTACCATAAAAATACACTTTATTAAAGTTATATCTCTCCGAAATTTTTTTTCCTATGTTTTTATGCGACTCTTGCGGAAACTTTCCTATTTGTAATATATCTCCAAAAACCCCTATATATCTGCTAGCCTTCATTTCAAAAGCTGACTTACACGAAAGCATAAGAGATTCGAAAGATGAATTATAAGCATCATCTATAATAATTATATCCCCTTTTTTCTTTATTTCAAATCTTGACTTATTTTGTTTAACATTTAATAAAGACATATATATATCTTTGTATGAAAAACCTAATTTAAAAGCCATAACTATAGCGTAAGCTGCATCATAAGCGTAATGATAACCACACAAATTAAGAACAAAATCATAAGAATTAACTTCATTTTTCAAAGTAAAATACGTTTTAGAATTTTCAATTTTCAAAGAGTCTATCTTATAATCTAAACCATTACTTTCTCCAACTTTAACAATATTAAATTTATTACTTTTCATTTTTCCAAGATAATCATCAGTACCATTTACAACAAGATTAGAATCTTTTTTAAAATTAATAGCTATAGCAGTTTTTTCATTAAAAATAACATCCCTACTTCCAAATATTTCTAAATGAGAACTTCCAATAAGTGTAATTATTGCGTGATTAAGATTTGAAATTTCAACTTCTCTAATCATTTCTCCTATTTCATCTATACCATGTTCTATAACAGCATACTCAACATTTTCATCCATTTCCAATATGCTCATCGATATACCAACTTCGGAATTTAAATTTCCCGCAGTTTTCATAGCATTATTTTTATAAGAAAAAATTTCATACATAAATTCCTTAACCGTAGTTTTACCAACAGAACCTGTAACACCAACAGTTATAGGATTAACCTTATTCATATATTTTCTAGCAGCAATTTTTAAAGCCTTACTTACATCGTCGACATAAATAAGTCTATCCCTTTTATTAAAAAGACAAGAATTCGAAACTACAGCAGCTACTGCACCATTTTTAAAAGCATCTTCAAGATATTTTTCTCCATTTTCCCTTTCTCCCTTTAAGGCGAAAAACAGATCCCCTTCTTTTATTTTGCGGCTATCAACACACACTCCTTTTGGTTCAAAATCAAAATTCCCAAAATATTTAGCATCTAAAAAATTTATAAGTTCTTTTAATTTAATCATTTATTTTCCTTAACTTTTAATTCAACTACTGATGTTTTATTTATTAAACTACCAGCGGCTTGTGATTGGCTTTTTATAATATTACCACCGCCATTATAATCTATATTTATTTTAAGCCCATTAGTTCTAGCAATATAATCCACTTGCGCTATTGTTTTCCCAACAAAATTTGGAACTTTTACAACAGTTTTATTTTCTACAACCTTACTAGCAGAAACTCCTAAAATTTTCATAGAATTTTCCGCTAATTCTTTAGAAACAACTCCCGCAGTTTCCAAAGTTTTTCTTACAGTTTTTGGTTCATCAACAACAACCACAATATTAACTCTTGGTTTATCAGCAGGAACTATACTTACAACTGTACAAGAAAGCAAATCTTTGTCTGATTTACCGTCATCCGAAGTACCTGTTTTACAAGCAGCCTCATATCCTTTTGGTTGCAAAAATTCTTTATGCCTTAAAGCAACTTTTTTCATATAACTTTTTATTTCTCTACTAGTTTCAGCACTCATAACACGTCTTGATTTTGAACTGCTTATTTTTTTACCATCTATATCTTTTATAATTGATGGTTCAATTATAACTCCGTCATTCGATATAGACATGGCTATATTAGCTACATGAAGAGGTGTTATAGACATAGCATAGCCAAAACTCATTTTAGCAACGTCTATTCTAGGTACATCTTTTTTATCTCTGTTAAGACTTATTTGTGGATTTGGTAAAGCATTACTATTTAATATCTTAATATCTATTTTAGATAAAAAACCAAATTTATTCAAGTAATCATAAAACTTATTTTTTCCTAATTTTAACACTGCTCTTGAAAATACAACATTACAAGAGTCAATTAACCCTTCCTCAAAAGTTAAATTCCCGTGAGAACTAGATGCTAATCCTGAATCATACCTATAACATTTAACACCAATTCCATCTATATTAATAATACCCGGACAATTAAAAGGCGTATTTTTATTTACAATTTTATTATCTAAAACCGCTGCCGCAGTCAAAATTTTGACAATAGAGCCAGCACCATAAATATCTGAAATAGCTTTATTTTTCCACATCTCATTTAAAACTGAACTTTTATCTTTAGATTTTTCATATTTAATCTTAATATCTTCATCGATTATATCAAATCTATCATTAGAATCATAAGTTAAATCATCCGCCATAGCCAAAATTTCCCCCGTTTTAGAATCTTGTATTATGGCGATAACTTTTTTAGCATTAAACTTCTTCTTATATTTTCTACAAACTTGTTCAGCAGAAAATTGCAACCTACTATCTAAAGTCGTAGTTAAAGATTTTCCATTCTTTTTAGGTTTATTTTTACTTTTACCTGACAAAAGAATCTTATTACCTTGTTTATCAGACTTATATGCGTATTTTCCGTTTTTACCCTTTAATTCTTTATTATAATAAGCTTCAATACCTAAAACTCCATTTTGAGAAAAATCAACAGCACCTAAAATTTTACTTGCAATAGTTTTATTTGGATAAATTCTAGACTTATTTTTCTTTATAGCAAAATATCTCATATCTACAAATTTTAACTTTTGCGCCACGCTATATGGTAAATCTTTTAAAATATAAAAACCAACATGTCTGTCTTTTTCTTGTCTTGTATTAATTTCATTTCTAAACGCAATAACTTTGTCATTTAGTTCCTTATAAGATACTTTTGGATAAATTTCAGATATTTTTTTCAAAGCTACATCCACATTCTCTGTTATTTCATTTCTAGTTTTCGTATCACTTTCATACAATCTCTCATCTAAATATAAGTCATAACTAACAACTGTTTTAGCTAAAATAGTACCATTTCTATCAAAAATAGTTCCTCTATCAGCTACAGAAACAATACTCTTTTCTACACGACTTTCTATTCTTTCCTTTATAACATCATGATATTTTACTTGAAATCTATATAATCTTAAAGCAAAAATAAAAAGCAAAAATAAAAAAAGTATAAAAAACCATAATAAATTCAATTTACTCTTATTCAAAAATTTATTTTCCATATAAATTTATCTCCCCTACAAACACAGAAAAAACGCCTCAAGTAATAAACTCAAAAGGCGAATAATCTACAAACATATAACTACTTTATACCTTTAACAGCGAAAACATCTCCGTCAGTTACAATTTTATACTTTCTATTTAGATTTATAACTTTATCCCCATAAGGAACAATCATATTTAATCTATTTTCCGCAAATCCACTAAGTTCAACTGTAGAAAACTTATTAAGAGTATTTTGTTTTATTTTAGCAATTTGCATATCAGAACTTTTTATTACCCTTTCAATAGAATTAATTTCATTTTGATACTCTACGCTTTCAATAGTAGGCGCAATATAAAAAATTATAGGTAAAGCAACAGCAGTTATAACAATTAAAACAAAAAGTGCATTCCATAACCTAGTTCCCAAATTTTCAAATCTTATTTGCGAAATCTCATTTTCTGAAAGTAATCCACCGTCAACAGTTTTTAACGGTTTTAGCTCTTCAACTTTTATTTTTCTATCAACTTTAGTAAAATTACTATAAGCCGCGCTATCTCCATATAGATAACTATCTAATTTAACCGCTTCTTTCATTTAACTTTACCTCCTTTTTTAAAGTTTTTCTATTATTCTAAGTTTAGCACTCTTAGACCTTTTATTTATTTCAATTTCCTTATCACTAGGTAAAATAGGTTTCCTAGTGATGATATTTATCGTAGACTTCTTTCCACAATTACATATTGGAAAACTTTTCGGACAAGTACAAGGATTTGAAAGTTCTTTAAACTTATTCTTTACAACCCTATCTTCTATAGAATGAAAAGTTATTACCGCAAGTCTACCTTTTTCATTAAGAACACTAACAATATCATCTATAGTTTTTTCAAGTATTCCAATTTCATTATTAACTTCAATTCTTAAAGCCTGAAATGTTTTTTTTGCAGGATGACCGCCGTCTTTCCTTGCTTTCAAAGGAATAGCTTTCTTTATAACTTCAACCAAATCAAATGTAGTATTTATAGAGCTTTTTTTTCTTTCATCAACTATGAATTTAGATATCCTAGTAGCCCATCTTTCATCCGCATTTTTATACAAAATTTTTGAAAGCTCTTCTTCACTATAATTATTAACTATATAATGAGCATCTAGGTTTTTACTAGTATCCATTCTCATATCAAGTCTAGCATCAAACCTGTACGAAAACCCTCTAGCAGGATTATCAAACTGGTAAGATGAAACCCCTAAATCCATAAGAACTCCATCTAACAACCCAAAATCATTTTCAGCTAAAACATTTTTAATATCACTAAAATTGGACTTAATAATTTTAAAATTGCTACCTATTTGTTTTAACCTTATCTCTGAAACCTTTAAAGCATCAACATCTTGATCTAACCCAATTAAGAAACCTGAATTTAACTTTGATAAAATTCCGCTAGAATGTCCTGCGCCGCCCAAAGTTAAATCGGCATATAATCCAGAAGATTTTATATTAAGCCCCAAAATAGTTTCTTCATATAACACAGACACATGATTAAATTCAAAATCAGCATCTTTAAACTCTATTCCAACTTCTTTCACTAATAAACCCATTCACTCTCTTATACAACGCCATTATATTTTCCGTCTAGTTCTTTTACATAATCATTAATATCATAAACTTCTTCTTCAAAATTATTATCGTATTCAGCTAAAACATCTGGATGCCAAATTTCAATTTTATTTCCGATACCAACAAAAACTAGAGTTTCTTCAGATTTGTCATTGCCGTTAGATTTCTTTTTTTCTTCTAAACCCGATTTGCAAAACTCAAAAAGTTTATCATCTAAAATAATTCTCCCCTGTTTATCTATAGAACATTTATCTGCATACCTTTGCAAATTTCTAATATATTTGGTAGCTTTCTTATCGAATCTTGAAGAAATTTTATTAAGATTGTTTACAAGCAACTCCCATTCCGGCTCAGGATATACCACAAGATGTGGATAAACAGCATCATCATCACGAGTAATATAAATGCATCCATTTATTTGATGTCTATATTTAGCAGGAAAACTTATTCTACCATTCTCTATTTTATGTTGAAACTCACCATAAAAATTTATCATAACTAATCCTTTATATCACTTTTATTTCTAATTCATCCCCTAAATTAACCATAAACAAACATAAAATTCTTTAATAAATTATATATTTTTAAAAATTATGGATAATACATTGACTAAATATACCAACGTAAACCTATTTTAAACCTATTTAGTCATAAAATCAAGTGTTTTTTTATATTTTTAACACTACTTATCCATAAAAAAAATACTATATAATAAAATAAAAGTTCAACACAACGATATAAAGTATATGGTACAAAAACACCATACAACATATAGTGTTTAATAGATGTGTCTTTTTTAGAAAATTTTTTTTATTTTTTTATAAAATTTACAAACTAAACAAACATAAACCTTATAATTTTAACAAAACTAAAAAAAACTTATAATTAACATATTTTTTTTAAAAATAATGATTATATTACCTTTATATAGGGTAAAAATTATATACGACAATTATCATGAAACCATTGATATTTGTTATTTTTTCAACAATGTCCTAATTATAAAATTACAAATTTATGATTAGGTTTATCGTATTTGCAAACAAGGAGGTATTTATGTACTTTGAAAAGTATGATCCATACAAAGGTAAAATGCTAGAGATATTGGATCAAGATGGTAATATTATCAACAAAAAACTTGTGCCTAAGATTACCGATGAAAAACTAGTTTCTATCTTAAAAACAATGATTAAAACTAGAGTTACTGATGAAAAACTACTTAAACTACAAAGACAAGGTAGAATTTTCACTTTCCCACCTAACTTAGGACAAGAAGGTGCTACAGTTGGTTCAATTGCTGCTATAGAAAAAACTGACTGGTTAGTAACTGCATATAGAGAACTTGGTGCTTGGATGTACCATGGTTTCCCATTAAGTAATGTAATGACTTATTGGACAGGTAATGAAAATGGTCTTAAAATTCCTGAAAACGTTAAAATGACACCATTTGCAGTTCCACTAGCATCTCAATTACAACACGCTGTTGGTATAGCTTTTGCATCTAAATACAAAGGATTAGATGAAGTTACTATAAGTTATGTAGGTGATGGTGCAACATCTGAAGGTGATTTCCACGAGGCAATGAACTTTGCAGCTGTTAATAATACACCTAACATATTCATTATTCAAAATAACCAATGGGCTATATCTACACCATTAAGATTACAAAGTAAAGCTCCTAACCTTGCTGTAAAATCTATAGGTTATGGTATGAGAGGAATTAAAGTAGACGGTAACGACCCACTTGCAGTTTATGCAGCTACTAAAGAAGCTGTAGATTTAGCAAGAGAAGGAAAAGGACCTTCTATAATTGAATGTATGACTTACAGAATGGGACCTCACACTACTTCTGACGACCCAACTAAATATAGATCAAATGAAGAAGTTGAAATTTGGAAAGCTAAAGACCCTATTTCAAGATTCCAAAAATACCTTGTTGATTTAGGATTATGGTCTGACGAAGAAAGAGCAAAATTTGACGAAGAGTTTGAAAAAGAATTCAAAGCAGAATTTGCGATAGTAGAGAAAAATGAAAAATTATCTCTTGAAGAAGTTATAGATTATACATACTCTAAGAGAACACCTGATCTTGAAAGACAATATCAGGAAAAAATGAAATATTACAGAGATACAAATCAAATCTAACAAAAATAGGAGGTTAAAATGGGACTTTACTCATTGATAGGTGCTGTAACTAATGCACTAGAAATTGAAATGGCTAGAGATGAAAACATCGTTATTTTCGGCGAAGATGTTGGTAAAGAAGGTGGTGTTTTCAGAGCTACAGAAGGTCTTCAAGAAAAATTTGGAGAAAAAAGATGTTTTGATACTATATTGGCAGAGGCTAACATAATTGGTTCAGCTGTTGGTATGGCTATGAACGGATTAAAACCAGTACCAGAAATACAATTCAGTGGATTTATGCATCCTGCATACAACCATATAGCATCACACGTAGCACGTATGCGTAACCGTACAAGAGGAAGATACACAACTCCTATTACAATTAGGATGCCTTATGGTGGCGGTATAAACGCTTTAGAATCACACTCTGAAAGTTTAGAAGTACAATTTGCAAGTTTACCGGGATTAAAACTTGTAATTCCTTCAAACCCTTACGATGCAAAAGGATTATTAATATCAGCTATTAGAGATGATGATCCTGTAATCTTTATGGAGCCAAAAAGAATATACAGAGCAGGTAAGCAAGAAATTCCTGACGGAGAATACACTGTAGAACTTGGAAAAGCAAGAGTTATAAAAGAAGGTTCTGATTTAACTGTTGTATCTTGGGGTGCTATGGTTAAAGATACTCAAATAGCAGTTAAAGAACTTGAAGCAAAAGGATATAGCATAGAAATTATAGACCTTAGAACTATTCAACCTTGGGATAAAGAAACAGTAATGAATTCTGTTAAAAAGACAGGAAGAGTTGCAGTAGTAAACGAGGCTGTTAGATCTTTTGGTCCTGCTGCTGAAATTATGGCAAGCGTAAACGAAGATGCTTTCTTATACTTAGAAGCACCTGCAACTAGAATAACTGGTATGGACATAATTATACCACTTGCTCAAGGTGAGCATCACCATATGCCTGATCCAAAATATATTGCTTATAAATTAGAAGAAGTACTTAAATTTTAATTTTGAATTAATATAATAGAGAGGAAAAAATATGTATAAATTTAAATTTGCCGACGTTGGAGAAGGAATCCACGAAGGTGTAGTTTTTGAATGGTATGTAAAAGAAGGAGATGTAGTAAAAGAAGAACAAGAAATTTATTCAGTTGAAACTGATAAATTCACTACTGATATTACAACTCCTGTAGCAGGTACTATAAAGAAAATTTACTTCCCTGCAGGTAGCGACATTAGAGTTGGAGATGTAATGGTTGATATCGATGACGGTTCAGGAGATTCTGAAGAACCTGCAGCTGCACAACCAGAAGTAGTAGCTGAAACTCCTGCTCAAGAAAAAATAGAAGTTGAAGATTTATTAGAAGCTCCATTCTGCCCTTCTGCAGCAGTTGTTGGTAACATAATAGCATCAGATGAAATAATTGAATCTTTTGATACTCAAGAAACTAAAAAAGAAGTTAGAAAAAAATCTCTTGCAACACCTGTTGCTAGAAACTTTGCTAAAATTAATGGTATAGATATAAATACAGTAACTGGAACAGGCACAAATGGTAGAGTAATGAAAGAAGATATACAAAAAGTTATCGATGCTAAAAATTCTACTCAAGCACCTGCTCAAACAGCTACTCCACAAGCACAAGAAACTAAAGCTGCTGCTCCATTACACGCTCCTGCAATTAACGATTCAAGAGTTGAAAGAGTTAAAATGAGCAAGATGAGAGAGGCTATATCTAAGAATATGACTAAATCTAAGTTTACTATCCCTCATACAACTTGTATGTTTGAGTTTGATGTAACTGAACTTTCAGACCTTAGAAAAGAAATTAATGAATCACTTAAAGATCAAGGTATTAAGTTAAGCTACTTACCATTCGTAGTAAAAGCATTAGTTTCTGCACTAAAAAAACACCCAATAATGAATAGTGAATTAGACGAAGTAAATAGAGAAATAATTCTTAAAAAATTCTATAATATTGGTATAGCAGTTGATGCAGAGCACGGACTTTCAGTTCCTGTTCTTAAAGACGCTGATAGAATGTCATTAATTGAAATTCATGAGGCTATAAAAGATTTAGCTGACAAAGCACACAAAAAATCTTTATCTATGGACGAAATGTCTGGCGGTTCATTCACTATAACTAACTATGGAACTATAGGTGGAATGTTTGCAACACCTGTTATAAACTATCCAGAATCTGGAATACTTGGAACAGGCGTAATTTACAAAAAACCTGTATATGATAAAAACGATCGCATAGTACCTAGATATTATATGCCAGTAGTTCTATCATTTGACCATAGAACTATTGACGGTGGAGATGCAAATAGATTTATTGCAGACTTTGGAAAAATACTATCTAGCAGAGCAAATCTACTTATAAACTAAGGAGTACAAATGAATAAATTTGATTTAGCCGTTATAGGTGCAGGTCCTGGTGGATATGTTACTGCTATTAAAGCAGCTAGCCTAGGACTTAAAACTGTATTGTTTGAAAAAGAATTTATAGGTGGCGTTTGTTTAAATGTAGGTTGTATTCCTAGTAAAGCATTAATGAAAAGTGCCCACCTATTTGATGAAATAAAAAAAGCTGATGAATTCGGTTTAACTTTAGGTAATAATGCAAATCCTGATGTAGATTGGACTAAACTTATCAAAAGAAAAGACGGCGTCGTATCTAAACTTACAGGTGGCGTTAAAATGTTACTTAAAGGCGCAGGAGTTACTGTTGTTGAAGCATTTGCAGAGGCTAAAGATGCAAAACACATAGTAGCAGATGGTAAAGAATATGAAGTTAAAAATATGATTTTAGCTTTAGGTTCTTCTCCATCTTTTCCAAACGTACCGGGTTTAAAAGAGGCATTTGATAGAGGCGATGTAGTTGATTCTACAGGTATTTTATCACTACCATCTAAACCTAAAGATTTAGTTATCATAGGTGGCGGAGTTATAGCGCTAGAATTTGCTATAATTTACAACGCATTTGGTACTAAAGTTACTATGCTTCAAAGATCAAGTAAAATTCTTACAGGTATGGATGAAGATGTTAGAACAGCTATGGACAAAGTTGCTAGAAAAATGGGAATAAACATCATTACAAATACAAACCTTAAAGAAATCAAAGGAAAAACTGTTGTATTTGAGCAAAATGGTGTTGTTCAAGAACTATCAGGAGAAAAAATTCTATGTTCTCTAGGTAGAAAGCCAAACACTAAAGGTGTAGAAGCGCTAAATCTTGAAATGAATAAAAACAGTGTTAAAGTTGATGAATATTATAGAACAAGTGTTCCTGGCGTTTATGCTATAGGCGATATGTCAAGTAAATTAAAACTTGCACACGTTGCATCAGCTGAAGGCTTATGCGCACTTGACCACATAGTTGGTATCGAAAGAACATTAGACTATAATAAAATGCCTGCTGTTATATATGGTTTCCCTGAGGCTGCTGTAATAGGTATGACTGAAGAGCAAGTAAAAGAAAAAGGTATAGAATTTGAAACTGCTAAATTCCCTGTTGCTGCCAATGGTAGATCAATGGCAGGTGGAGAAAAAGATGGTTTTATCAAAATTATATCTGACAAAAACATTGGCGAAATATTAGGCGTTCACATGGTTGCTAGCGTAGCAAGTGATATGATTTCTCAAGCTCTTATGGTTATGGAGTTAGAAGGAACTGTAGCTGATATTTCTCTAAGTGTGCATCCACATCCAACAAATTCTGAAATGGTTATGGAAGCTGCTCACATACTTGAAGGACATCCTATTCACGTTTCAGCACCAAAAAAGAAATAAGCTATTAGATAGCAAAATAAAAAGGGCATTAGCCCTTTTTATTTTACCATCTCCCCTTTAAATTAACTTTATTTTATGATATAATGTCAATGTTAAATTTTAATACTAAACTTACATAAAAGGAATTATTATGAATACTAAAAACAAAATTGATTTTATTGCAGAGTTTATGTATAACTATGTAAAAAACGCTTCCGCAAAAGGTCTTATAGTTGGTCTATCGGGAGGTATTGACTCATCTGTAGCAGCAGCAATAATGAAAATAGCTTTTCCAGATAATTCATTAGGAATAATACTTCCTATTAAAAGCCAAAAAATAGATGAAGAATTAGCAGTAAAATTAAGTAAGAAAATAAATATTGATACTGTTACTCTTGATTTAACAAGCGTACACCAAAAAATTTTAAATGATGTAACTAAAAAATTAGCAATATCTGAAAATATTAAAATTCACGATGCAAATTTAAGAGCAAGACTTCGAATGAGTGCAATATATTTAATCGGCGGTATTCAAAACTATCTAGTAGTGGGTACCGATAATAAAGATGAACTATATACAGGATACTTCACAAAATACGGAGATGGTGCCTGTGATTTAATGCCACTTGCTAGTTTATTAAAAGGCGAAGTCTACGAAATAGCACGTTATCTTGATTTGCCACGAGAAATTATAGAAAGACCCCCTTCTGCTGGTCTTTGGGAAAACCAAACAGACGAAAAAGAAATGGGAATAACTTACGCCGAACTTGACGCTTATTTAAAAGGTGAAAGCATAAATAAAATTAGCATAGATATTATAGAAAAATTACATAAAGTTACAGAGCACAAAAGAAATACACCTATCAAGTGCCCTGAAATAAAATAATAAACGCAATAAAATTTAATATAAACAAAATCTAAAAAATTCATATAAAGGAGTATAAAATGGGTAGAATAGGAACAATTATAAACAGAAAAGGCAAACAAGATGCTAAAAAAGCTCAAGTATTTACAAAATTAGCTAGATCTATTATGGTTGCAGCTAGAGAAGGTGGCAGCGATCCTGAATATAATGCTTCACTTTCAGCAGCAGTTGATAAAGCAAAAGCCGCAAATATGCCAAATGATAACATAGAAAGAGCGATAAAAAAAGGTGCAGGCGAATTAGACGGAGTAGTATATACTGAACTAACTTATGAAGGTTACGGTCCAAATGGTGTTGCAGTAATTGTAGAATGTCTTACAGACAATACTAATAGAACAGCAGCAGATGTTAGATCTTATTTCACTAAAGCAAATGGTAGTTTAGGAAAAAATGGTAGCGTTAGTTTTATGTTCGATAGAAAAGGCGTTATAGTTATAGATAAAAAAGATGATATAGACGAAGAATCACTTGAAATGCTTATAATTGAAGCAGGAGCGGAAGATTTTGTTATAGAAGATAACCATTATGAAATATATACAGAAGTTGCCGATTTTGGAGCAGTTAGAAAAGCTTTAATCGAAGAAAACTTTGAATTTTCAATGGCAGAATTAAGATATTTACCACAAAATATGGTTAGTTTAACTGATGAAACTGATATTAAAAACTTTGATAAACTAATAGATTTATTAGAAGATAATGACGACGTTCAAAATATATACCATAACTTTGAAGAATAGTTTATTTAATATAGGCTATTAAAATTATTTGCAAAATAAAAAGGAAGATAATTATCTTCCTTTTTATTTATATTCAGCTACTTAAAATATTTATATTTTTATTTTGCTAATTTTTGTTACTATATCAATATATCCACAGTTTGTTTACTAAGATTTTAAAGAATTTACGTATATTCTTTTAATAAATACAAATTCTGAAAAGATTTATAATTTTTTAGCCAATTTTTGCTCAATTTTTTGTAAATCTTCATACAGTTTATACATTGTATCCTCCTTAAATAAATTATTTAAGTTCAACTGAAATATCGGTTATTACATTATTCTTTACTCTTTTTTCTTTACCATTTCTATACTCATATAATATATTTTTATGTCTAAAACCTATTTTTAATTTTTTTTCATAATCAAGATCGTAAATATAGAAA
>PDWI01002016.1_pt1 | contig 31345 bp, 24 predicted proteins | sample 1430891 | NCBI WGS metagenome assembly PDWI01 (sample SAMN01162508, study PRJNA174530) | Oral metagenome, whole genome shotgun sequencing project. | biome: Marine environment; feature: Marine mammal; material: Swab sample of the gingival sulcus; isolation source: swab sample of gingival sulcus... | reverse complement strand
TTTGGTTTTATAAGAATAACAACTTTCTATGTGTTTTTTATCGTCTTCATCAATGGGTTGATAAATATTGTGACTGGCTTCAACCTGCTTGCCACCCTCGGTTTCAAAGGCCTTAATATGTAGATTGTATTTGGAAGCAGCTGGTTTAGGTTTGGGTTGCGGTGGTGTTTTTTGTACGGTTTTCACTACCGTTTGCATGGCTTGATTCAGGGCTTGGGCATTCTTTGCGGAAAAATACTGCCCACCCGTTACCTTGGCAACACAGGAAAGCTGGGTATCGGTTTCCTTATCGACATTAAAACCAATAACGTGTGTAACAAAATCAATGCCTTGTTCTTCTAATGCTTTAGCAGTAGCACAGGGATCGGCATCACATGTCTCTTTACCATCACTGATGAGGATAACCGTGGCTTTGTCCTCGGTATAACGCAACGTATCAGCCGCTTTTTGTAAGGAACGGCTAATCGGCGTTTTGCCCTTAGGTAAAATACCTTTAACTTGTTGTAACAGCGCATTCTTATCAAAACCACTAATGGGAACAAGTACTTCAATATCATTACAATTGCCTTTTTCACGATGTCCATACGCCATCAAACCTAGTTGAGTATCAGGATTCCATTGTGAAACTACTTTTGTCAACGCCTCTTTTGCAATGGTAATTTTTTCTTTACCATCAACACGCCCCCACATACTGCCAGAAGCATCCAAAACAAGCATCGCTTGATCAGCTGACGCCGACCCGAATAGAAATAAAGCAAGTAACAATAATTTTTTCATGATCTCTCTCTCTTAATTAATCATTAAGCCTCGGTAAACCTTAAAAAGTTTTCACCCTACTCTGTACATGCTACTGCTTTTTTAGTTACCAATAGATGACCAAAATCATATTCCTTCTTTTATTTATATTTGAGGTCTTTACATATAAGAATCTCATTTACTTAAAAAGTTGGATACGTACAATGACACTCTTTTCAAAAAAGGCTAACGGGTATAGCTCATAGGCTATAAATATTTGATTATCTTTTTGAAGGCTTGCAAAACCACCTGCGCGAGACAATATCTGTGCCCCCTTAAACTTGACATTCTCAGTGGGTTTATCAAAGCCTTCTTTTTGTATTAATAGTGACAAAACTCAATAACCACCAAAAAGTAACGCACCACTGATAGTACTACAATAAACCATAACGAAATAATAAGCTGGTTTTAATGAGAGAATAAAAAGTGCCTATAAGTAGGGGGGGGGGGGTGGCTTTACTTATCTAGACTAATGTACTAAAAATAATCTCTTGAAAATAAATGCTTAAGAATAATGTGTTTTCAAATAAGTAAAGGTTGCGAGTAATCCCATCGCCTCTCCACCTTTGGGTCTTCCTGCACGATCTCTGGTGTTATATGCCATTACGTCAAAATGTGCCCATGGAATATCTGCAGATACAAACTCGTTTAAGTATAGCGCAGCGGTAATGGCTCCGCCGTATCCTTCAGATGAACTATTCATCATATCAGCGACAGCACTTTCGAGTTGGTAACGATAACCGTGGTGTAATGGTAATGGCCATAACAATTCACCCGATTCCTTTGAAGCTTTTTGCAAATCTGCAATAAGAGAATCGCTATTACTAAAGAGTGCAGGTATTTCTGTACCCACAGCAACACGAGCGGCTCCTGTCAGGGTAGCAAAATCAATGATTAAATCAGGCTGTTGTTCGCACGCTAAGGCGAGAGCATCACACAATACAATACGTCCTTCTGCATCGGTATTATCAATTTCGACCGTTTTATGTCCCCGGGTATCAATAATATCTCCGGGACGATAGGCATCGCCAGAAATCGCATTGTCTACAGATGGAATAAGTACTTGAAGCCTAACAGGTAGTTTGCTGCTCATAACTAAATGGGCAAGACCCAAGACATGCGCTGCACCCCCCATGTCTTTTTTCATATTACGCATAAACTGCGAAGGTTTTAAATCCAATCCACCCGTATCAAAACAAACACCTTTACCCACTAAACTGAGTATGGGATGTTTCTCATCCCCCCAATTCAGTTGTAATAAACGGGGTTCGTGATCGCTGGCTCGACCTACTGCATGAATAGCTGGAAAATTCTCTTTAAGCAAATCATCACCGATAATTTCACTAAAAGTAGCACCGTGCTGTTCTGCTACTTCTTGCACTAATGCAGACATATCACCTGGCATCATGTGATTTGCTGGCGTATTTACCATATCTCTAACAAGAGTAAACGCATCAACGAAGGTATTTACCTCATTTATGTGTTTCTCTTCCACATACAATACTGCCTTTTCTTTGGGCTCAAGGAAATTTGCTTTAAAAAAATCAAAACTATAATCGCCAAGCCCCCAACCGATAATGGCTTTAATTTTTTCCTCATCCGTCCAATTTGTATCCAAATAATACTGTGCCGCGGGTAACTTCTTCGATAAACCTGCTATTGACCACATCAATAGGTCAGGCTTATTTGTAATATTTTCTTCTACACCCACGAATACCATTAACACTGTTCCATCTGAATCTGGCACTATACAGAGTTGACCTGATTCCGCACTAAAAGTACTGCTACTTACCCATTTAGAAACTGTATCTGGGTACTTTTGCAACACCTTTGCCAGTTCCTTACTAGAAACAGGACGTAATGGAATGCTGTGTTTTTTTTCTGTGGTAAAGCTCATAAATATCTCGGTTAAGTTCTTCATTAGACGTTTATTCAACTATAAATAAAAACGTCGTAAGTAAAAGGATTATAATGTTGCGGGAGTGTACAGTAATTGCATGATTTCCTCATAGTCTGGATGTGATTCATTTATTAAACCACGCCTAATCAGCAAATCGATATTAACCAAATTACAATTAGCCTTAAAGCTGTCACTATTATCAGTAATATCTGCCATTTCTTCTAAAGACATCAAGAGAAACTCATCCACTTCACCATCGGTATTTATGGGAATAAACTCTTCGGGTAACCATAAATCATAATTAAACAGGGTATCAACATTCAGCCCCCTATTCTTCTGCGTATGTGTTTCACCCCGATAATGAATTTCACTCATCAGTTCAGCTTTGATGGCAATAGAGTCTGGAATAGCGGCTTCTTCTGCGGATTCCTTAACAACATTTTCCATCAAGCTGATTCCTGCCGGCTGCCCACCTGCAACGATCTGATCAAGACTTCCCGGCCAAAAAGGTTTATCTTTTGCACGTTTCGCGATCCAGATATAAACACCATCAGCTTTTTCAACCAGTCCATTGATATGCACGCCATAACCCCGTACACCAAAATAACTTACCGCGGCTCTTTCTATCAATACCGCAGGATCATCGCCAAACTGGTTAGTAACGGCGTACCGTTCTCCAACCCAGGTATCAATAACACCCTCCTTATGGAGTTGTTTCAACACAGGTTGTATTGCGTCACTACGGGCTTTAGCTGTCGCTAAAGTGGGATTCATCGTTAGACTATCGGTATCAACAATAAATACCGACTCATACGGTTTTAGCTTTTCACTAAAATCATTTTTAGCCCACCCATACTGTACACCTTCGATAAAAAATGCTTTGTAATTTAATGGATTATAATGATTACAGTGTTTTATATGATCGAGAAAACTCATACTGTTTTATTACCAGATTAGGCTTAGCTACGGTGAGAAATAGATTGCCCCCATCAAAGAAAATCATATTTCTTGACCACAAAATAATGGTCAATAAATTAGCAGTTAATGACTATCTAAAAGGTTGAATCCTGAACCGGAACGATGAGCATCTCAGAACGACTATGACTCTGAACATATTGAGAAGTAGAACCCATCAGTTTATTAAGCCCTTGTTTTTTCCTATCACCTAAAATGACTAAATCCGTTTCTTGTGCTTCAAGATAGGACACGATGCCAGATTTTGTCTCCCCACAAATAACTTTACTTGTAACGGGGTAATCGGTTTCCAGACTCTGGATAAATGTTTGCATCTGTGACTCAGCCTCATTAATCCGAATTTGATTTTGCTCATCTATAAGCGCTTCATCAATCAGGTAGGCACCCATAGCATCACCATAAACGGAATAAGGGACATATTCTGGTGCAACATTAAGTAGGGTTAACGAGGCTTGATAATAGTTAGCTAACTCAAGCGCACGTTTACAAGCATGCTTGGCATACAGGGAAAAATCCACTGCAACAACAATATTGCTATAAGGTATTATTTGTTCTGCAGCCTTTTTAAATTTATCTTTTTCACGTAACCAATCCCAAGCATCTTGCAGATTTTCACGGTTAAAATATTTTACTTCACCTGAGACAAGAAAAGGCTTTGCAATGAATGACATCCAACGCTCCCACGTTTTATCACCCACCATAGCAATGCGCTCAAAGTTAGCAAGCTGCTTCATACCAAATTCAAAATCATCTTTAATAGCATCTAAATCCCAACCAGAAAAGTTATCAAATTCAAAAAGCAATGTTACCTTGTCGTATTCTGCAATACACTTTTCCAATTCAGGCAGAAACTTCTGATAGTCTTCATGGCTTAATTTCCCTGAAGCTCTAACGGCGATGGTATTCCCCTCGGATACGGGTATAAATTGCAACATGCTCATTCCTCTTTATTTATCGGTGGATATATAAAATATGTTAAAAATCAGTTTATTATCATACTCTGAGACCTTTACGAGAAGCGTATGATGAGAAAAATGGCTTGGTTTTCCCAGTTTTTCCTAAAAATTCGGTCAACAGCCCCAATATTACCCTTATTTTTATGAAAAAACTGGAAAATTACGCTCATTTTTCTCATCATACGCTTCGTACAAAGATCATATTGAGTATTTTCTTCTATTTTTCATAAAAAACTTAATGATAAAAATCAAAGACCCGCAAAACTAGTTACTCAATGAACAGATAAAAATGTACCTTCAAGGATGATTTTTTAGAGGATAAAAAAATGAAAGACTTAAAACAGCATGAACAACATCAACAATGGGACAGCGAACACGAAATGTGGCTTGTGGACATTGCAATGTGGCAGAAAGAGCACCAGAACGTAGAAGAAAAATTACTCATCATTCAAGAAGCCATACGCCAAAAGAGTATTGATTTACAGCAGCATGCTCAAACAATTCATACTCATCAACGTCATGATCATCACCATGAAACGCTTATGACAGAATCTGAAGAAGCAGCCAGTGAAATTATTCATGAAAAAATGCAAAAGACCCATGAGGTTCAAGCTCAGTTACATCAACAATTGAAACAGCAACATAGAGAAATCATAGTGTTAATAGATAAGCTATATAACAGCTTGAAAAAATAGCATTAATTGTCGGTACTCATTGAAGCAAAGAAAACAAACGATAAAAACAATGTGAGCATGATTCATCTTTTCATAAAATGAGACCTTTGTACGAAACTGTACGAAACAATGTGACGGATAATTTTTGAATACAAAAGAAAAAGAGTAAGGCATTATTGGAGTACTGGACTAGAGTACGAGTGCGATTAGCATATCAGTGCCTTGCTCTTTAACTAATATAAAGCACGGATAATTAACAGCCACCCCCCTACTTTGGGCGATATTTTTTGTGGGTAGCCACTTTATTATTCTCAATAAAAATACACAAAATTGCTTAGATTTAATCAATATCAATAAAAGGGCGTCCAAAAAAAGAATAACAAAAAGCAATAAAAGAAACCAAGTAGGTAATAAAGCAAATGAACCATAGTGATAAAAAAATAGAAAAAATAAGTGAGAAGCCTCAAGATTCTGTATCACAGTTTAGCCTCATTGATCATGCCTTTAGAGCGGGGCTGGCAACGTATACTCTCGGCATTAATCCTGCTGGGCTCTTGCAAAACTATTTTAACTGGGCATTGCACCTTGGTTTGTCCCCAGGAAAACAGTTGGAACTGACAAACAAAGGGCTGAAAAAAGGAGCCAGATTGTTGCGCTATTCCATCCAGTCTGCATTAAACCCTGATATTGAGCCTTGTATAAAACCACTTCCTCAAGATCATCGCTTTACAGACAAAGGCTGGCAATCATGGCCGTATAATCTTTATTACCAATCTTTTTTGCTCAGTCAGCAATGGTGGCATAACGCGACTACGGATATTGACGGTTTATCGACACAAAGCGAGAATGTCATTTCTTTTGTTGCCAGACAGATGCTCGATAAATGGGCTCCCTCTAACTTTCTCTGGTTAAATCCTGAAATTACAAGGGAGACATTTTCAACACAGGGAGCAAACCTTATTCAAGGAGAAAAAAATCTTATTGAGGATATTGATAAATTAATAAAAGGAAAACCCGTCGCTGATACAAACGATTTTATTGTAGGCGAGAATCTTGCAATCACTCCCGGTAAAGTGGTTTATCAAAACCATTTAATTGAACTGATTCAATACTCACCAACAACCGAGAAAGTCTTTGCCGAGCCAATCTTAATCATCCCTGCGTGGATTATGAAGTATTACATTTTGGATCTATCGCAAAAAAATTCTCTGGTTAAATATCTCGTCGATAAAGGGCACACTGTATTCATGATTTCTTGGCGTAACCCTGATGCAGAAGACAGGGAATTAAGTCTGGAAGACTACCGTACAATGGGGGCTATGGCCGCAATAGATGCTATTACTTCTATTATTCCCAAACAAAAAATACATGCAACTGGCTATTGTCTTGGGGGCACTTTACTCTCGATTGCCGCTGCAACAATGGCTCGTGATGGTGATAATCGCCTTGCCTCAATCACCACACTCGCAACCCAAGTAGATTTTACCGAAGCGGGCGAACTCACCCTGTTTATTGATGAAAGCGAAGTCTCCTACCTTGAAGATATTATGCAAAAACAAGGCTATCTTGATGGTTATCAAATGGCTGGCGCTTTTCAGATTTTACGCTCAAATGATTTGATTTGGTCTCGTATGGTCCATAATTATATGCTGGGTAAGCGTCGCCCTATGAATGATCTGATGGCATGGAATACAGATTTAACTCGTATGCCATACCGCATGCATTCTGAGTATCTACGCAAACTGTTCTTAAATAATGACCTTGCCAGCGGGCATTATCAGGTTGATGGCCGCCCTATTGTGATCAAAGACATCGACACCCCGATATTTGCTGTTTCCACGATTAAAGATCATATTGCGCCATGGAAATCGGTGTACAAAATTAACCTGCTGGCAGATGCGAGTGAAGTCACGTTTGTTCTTACTACGGGCGGGCATAATGCTGGCATTATCAGTGAGCCTGGTCATCCTCGACGTCAATTTCAAATAGCGACACACCGTGAAAATGAAACCTATATTGACCCCGACACATGGCAACAAGAAACACCTGTACAAAAAGGTTCGTGGTGGCCAGCTTGGGAAGCATGGCTGGCTAAATTTTCCTCAGAGAAAATCACACCCCCATCAATGGGTAATGAAGAATACCCACCTTTAATGGACGCGCCGGGCAGCTATGTACGGATACCGTAAAAGCATCAAAAAGAGCGTATTTCTAAAGAATAATAGATTGGTGATTTAGTGAGTCTGGGGTTACACTCACTACACAGTGAGTACTAAAACTCTTACCTTTATTTTACATTAATTTTTAGAAGGCTTTGATACACCTACCGAGCGCGTCAATTTTAAGGCGCACGGCGCACAGAAAACGAAGTTTACACGCAGTAAATGAGCATTTCGAGCACCGCGCAACGCAGAAATTGGCTTGCGCAGGTGGTTTTGCAAAGCCTTCTTTTTATATTTGGGGTCACATCCTATGAGCAGTAAATCCATATTTAAAAAAATCAGTACGATGGCTATTTTGGCATTAGTAGCCGGCGGCGGGTGGTATGCCTGGAATATTCTAAAAACAGATGAGATTCCTGAAAAGCTGGAACCCTACTCAGAAGTCATCAATGAAGTGAAAAGTCATATCAAAACGGCAGACAAATTCCCTGAATATATTGCCTCTGGGAATGGGCGTATCGAAGCAACAGAATATGATGTTGCCACAAAAATACCCGGACGTTTATCTAAAGTACTTGCTGCGGAAGGAGACACCGTAAAAGCAGGCCAAGTACTTGCCGTTATGAATACGGATGATCTGAACGCACAATTACTAGAAGCTGAAGCGGGGTATAAAGAAGCAATTGCCGCACGTAAATATGCGCTCGCCATTGTTGAGCAATACAAAAGTGAACGTGCGTTTGCTCAGACAGAATTACAACGATTTCTGGTGCTATTTAAAAAGAAGCATGTTTCACAAGAAAATGTTGATCAAAGACGTACCGCTTTTAAATCAAGTGATGCAGCATTAAAAGCCGCCAATATCAAAGTTGTTCAATCCGATGCGGGTATAAAAGCAGCAGAAGCACGAATTAAACGATTAAAAGCAAATATAAATGATAGCACACTCAAAGCGCCAATAGCTGGTCGTGTTCTTTATCGGCTCGCAGAACCAGGAGAGGTTCTCCCTGCGGGTGGAAAAGTCATGACTGTTTTAGACCTGACTGATGTCTATATGAGCATTTTTCTTCCTACCAAAGAAGCGGGCAAAGTCAGTATAGGAACAGAAGCAAGACTGATTATTGATGCCGTTCCTCAATATACCATTCCGGCAAAGGTTACTTTTGTCGCAGCAGAAGCGCAATTTACCCCACGGTCAGTAGAAACCCGTTCCGAACGCGATAAATTGATGTTTCGAGTGAAAGTCAAAATTGACCCTAAGCTACTTAAAAAACACATAAAAAAGGTAAAAACAGGTGTGCCAGGTGTGGCTTATATTTCATTAGCCCCAGAAAAAGAGTGGCCAGAAAAGTTAGCATTGAGACTGCCTGAATGAATGCAAAAAATGCACCTGTGGTAGAAGACAGTGCTAACGCTGATAGCAACCAAACGAAGCGTGAGAGTGTCGTTAAACTAAAGGATTTAACGCATCGCTATGCAGATGATTGTGCTTTGGACGATATTAACCTGAACCTACCCTCAGGCTGTATGGTCGGGTTAATTGGCCCCGATGGTGTAGGCAAGTCCAGTCTTTTAGCACTAATTGCAGGTGCCAAAACCATACAAAAAGGAAAGGTAGAAGTGCTTGGTGGGGATATGAGGAGTCGTACCTTCCGCTCCTCTGTTTCACCTCGTATCGCCTATATGCCACAAGGCTTGGGTAAAAACCTTTATCCCACCCTGTCTGTTTTTGAAAACGTTGATTTTTTTGGGCGTTTATTTGGACAAAGCCGTAAAGAGCGTCACCAGCGAATTAAAGACCTGCTCAAAAGTACCGGGCTGGAAGCCTTTGCTAATCGACCTGCAAATAAATTATCCGGTGGAATGAAGCAAAAGCTGGGTTTATGTTGTGCGCTGATTCATGACCCCCAACTACTCATACTGGATGAACCAACCACCGGTGTTGACCCCCTATCCCGTCGACAATTCTGGCAATTAATCAATCGGATTCGCAGCCGTCAAAAAGACATGAGCGTGTTGGTAGCAACCGCGTATATGGAAGAAGCCAATGATTTTGATTTTCTGGTCGCTATTGATGCAGGCAAAGTTATAGGTACAGGCTCTCCAGAGGTATTAAAAAATCAAACCAATCAGGATACTTTAGATGAAGCCTTTATCTCCCTACTTCCTGAAGAAAAGCGTCACGACCATAAGCTATTGGTTGTACCACCTCGAGAAACAAGTACAGAAAAACAAGACGCAGCAATTACTGCAACGAATTTAACCAAGCGTTTCGGTGATTTTACCGCCGTCGATAACGTCAGTTTAAATATAGAACGTGGTGAAATTTTTGGATTTTTAGGCTCTAATGGTTGCGGTAAAACAACGACCATGAAAATGTTGACTGGCTTACAACCCGTCACCAGCGGAGAGGCACTCTTATTTGGCAAAAAAATTGATGCCGACAATATAGAAACCAGAAAACGTGTGGGCTATATGTCGCAGGCATTCTCGCTTTATAGTGAACTCACCGTACAGCAAAATCTGGTACTACATGCCCGTTTATTTCATTTACCTTCGGATAAAATTAAACCGCGTGTAAAACAATTAACCGAGCGCTTCAACCTTGGAGAATACAGTGACGATTACCCATCTCAATTACCCTTGGGCATCCGCCAGCGTTTATCCCTAGCTGTTGCAGTAGTGCATAACCCTGATATTTTAATTCTTGATGAGCCTACATCGGGCGTAGACCCCGTCGCACGTGATGATTTCTGGGAGCTATTAATCGAGCTATCACGCAATCAAGGTGTCACCATTTTTATCTCAACCCACTTTATGGATGAAGCCGAACGCTGCGACAGAATATCGTTAATGCATGCAGGCAAGGTACTTGCCAGTGGTGCACCCGATACATTACGTGAATCTCAACATACGGAAACGCTTGAAGAAGCGTTTATTGCTTATTTGGAAGCAGCGGCTACCACGAATACCGTCGATAACAATCAACAAGATAACGAGAACACGGGTGAGAATATAGGTGAAAATGATGGGAATGTAGGTGAGAGCAACAATAAGGTCACTCCATTAGTCTCAAACACTCATAATGAAATCAATCCGCCGAAAGTATTCAGTTTATTACGATTATTTGGTTATGCCCATCGTGAAAGTCTGGAGTTATGGCGTGACCCTATTCGCCTGACGTTTGCCCTACTTGGCTCTATCATTCTCATGTTTATTCTGGGTTACGGTATCACTCTGGATGTAGAAGACCTCAGTTTCGCGGTATTGGATCATGATCAAACACCTGAAAGTCAGCACTATATTGAAAACCTGTCAGGCTCACGCTACTTTGTCCAAAAACCAGACATATCCAGCTCTGATGAACTCGATAAAAGAATGCGAAGTGGCGAACTCAGTTTTACGGTTGAAATCCCTCCCAACTTTGGGCACCAATTAAAACGTAACAGAGCGCCTGAAATAGCCATCAGGATTGATGGTTCCATGCCTTTTCGTGCAGAAACTATTCAGGGCTACCTCACGGGCAATCATATTGCCTATCTTAAAGACCTTTCACTGCGAACTTATGGTGGCATACCTAAGATTATTCCAGCGAATATCGAGTCTCGATACCGCTACAATCAGGATTTCAAAAGCCTGGAAGCCATGGTGCCAGCAGTCATACCGCTATTACTGGTATTTATTCCAGCCATACTGATGGCCTTGGGTGTTGTGCGCGAAAAAGAGCTCGGTTCCATTACCAATCTCTATGTAACACCCGTTACCAGACTGGAATTCCTGATAGGCAAACAACTCCCATACATTGTAGTCAGTATGGTGAGTTTCTTTGGGCTCGTTGCTTTAGCAATATATGTATTTGGTGTCCCGTTAAAAGGTAGCTTTATCGCCCTTAGTCTCCTTGCCCTGTGTTATGTCAGTGCAACAACAGGAATTGGCTTATTGATTTCAACATTTACCAACACACAAATTTCAGCACTGGCAGGAACGGCCGTCATCATACTCATGATTGCCGTCAATTTCTGTGGACTCTTTGAACCAATTACCTCGCTCGAAGGTGTGGCAGCACTGATTGGCACATTCTTCCCCACCACTTACTTTCTTGAAGCAAGCCGTGGAGCATTTAGTAAAGCACTGAGCCTATCTGACCTGTCCCAGTACTTTCTTCCTTTGCTGGCATTTATTCCCGTACTTTCAATTATCAGCGTTTTCTCGCTACGTAGTCAGGACAAATAATATGAAACGACGTGGTAATATCCTACAACTCGGCATCAAAGAATTACGCAGCTTGTGGCGTGATAAGGCATTATTATTATTTGTTGCCTTTGCCTTCTCCGGTTTGATTTATGTTGTTTCCTCAGCAACATCTCAAGAGCTGAATAACGCCCCAATCGCGGTGGTAGATGAAGACCAATCGCCCTTATCAAAACGTATTATCAATGCGTTCTACGGCCCTTATTTTAAAACACCCGATATTATCTCATTAGCTGAAGTTGATCCGTCGCTGGATAACGGCACTTATACCTTTGTGATAAACATACCCCCCTACTTTGAGCGTGATGTTCTGGCAGGCAAACAGCCTGATTTACAAGTCAATATTGATGCTACGCGAATGACACAAGCTTTCATCGGTGATGGCTATATCCAGAATATTATCGGAAATGAAATCAATGAATTTGTCAAAGGCTACCGAGAAACCTATACCTTGCCGGTACAACTCACCAAAAGAATCAGGTTTAACCCAAACTTAACCAGCGTCTGGTTTGGTAGTGTGATGGAGTTAATGAATGTCATAACCATGATTTCCATTATCCTGACTGGTGCAGCCGTCATTCGAGAGCGTGAGCATGGCACCTTAGAGCATCTTTTGGTAATGCCGCTCACACCTTTTGAAATTGTTGTCGCTAAAATATGGGCTAATGGTCTGGTGATTTTGCTTGCTGCAGCCTTCTCTTTATTTGTCGTTATTGAAGGTTTCCTGGATGTGCCTATCCACGGTTCAGCGGCACTATTCTTATTCGGCGCAGCAATACACTTATTTGCGACCACATCTTTGGGTATTCTACTTGGTACACAAGCGCGTACTATGCCCCAACTTGGTCTACTGATTATTTTGATTTTATTGCCACTACAGATATTGTCAGGTGGAATTACCCCCAGAGAAAGCATGCCAGATATGGTGCAAAATATTATGCTACTTGCACCAACAACCTATTTCGTAAAATTTGCCCAAGCAATATTATATAGAGGCGCAGGATGGAGTGTGGTTTGGCCCTACTTCCTCGCACTACTGCTGATTGGCAGTGTGTTTTTCTCATTCGCACTAGCACGCTTTCGTAAATCAGTCGCACAGAGCTAAAAACAACCTAAAAATGGGGAGCAAATTTCAATCAATTTCAACTAATCTAATGATTAAAATGCCACCCCCCACCTTTGGGGTAGTTTTTCTTGAGCTAAAGGCTCACTGGTTTATTTGAGTTACTTTCTAAATTGTGACTGATAGTAAAAATCGGATACCCATAATAGTTTTACCAATAAATATAACCATTAGCACGCTGTTTCAACCAATGAAATTATAGCTATCCTTTTTATTATTGGGGGGAAATTCAGAGCCTTTTTATCCATTACCCCCCTCCTGTAAAGGTCTCTAAATATTAACAATGACCTTTCCTGTCACCCGATTGGTTTCTAGTTCTAAATGTGCTTTTCCTATCTCCTCAAAATCAAATTCCTTGTGAATATGAGGTTTAATGACACCTTTTTCCAGTAGATCAGCAATAGCCGTTATGGTCTCTTTATTTGAATTAACCATGTGAAACTCCACATTTACTTGGTTTGTCTTGGCTTTATTCATTACATTTTCTGGAATTTCAGGTGAGGCGATGCTAACAATAATGCCATTTGGGCGTACCACATCAATCGAATTTAACAAGGTATCTCCCTGAATAGTATCGATAACAATGTCAGCATTTTGTACGATGTCAGTAAATTTTTCATTTTGATAATCAATGTGCTTATCTGCTCCAAGTGAAAGAATGAAGTCTTTATTTTTGGCAGAAGAGGTGCCGATAACATAAGCACCCAAATGGTTGGCAATTTGTACTGCAAAATGACCAACACCACCTGATGCACCATGAATGAGTACTTTATCACCCTTTTTAATTTTTGCGACATCTACAAGTACTTGATAGGCGGTTGAAGCGACCAGTGTTGAAGCTGCGGCTTCTTGATACGTGATATTTTTAGGTTTTAGCGCTAAATGACTGGATGGTGCTGCCACATATTCTGCATATGCTTTGCCCTTACCGAAAAAATTGACCATTCCAAAGACTTCATCTCCAACCATAAAATCGGTAACATCTGCACCTGTTTCTATTACTTCTCCTGAAATATCCCAACCTAAGATTGCCGGTCTTTCATCTTCAAAAATCCAATTCAGAACATTCTCGTTTGCCCTGGCTTTAACATCAACAGGGTTGATACTTATAGACTTGGTTTTTACTAATACCTCATTGCGGTGAATTTTTGGAATCTTTATTTCTGCTAGTTGAAAATTTTCAACACTGCCTGCTTTTTGCAATAGTACTGCTTTCATTTTTTAATCCTGAGTTTCAAATATAGACTCAGACAAGGATAATTTCATATATCTTTATGTCAAGTATGCACTTTTTTGTACTATACTTACCATAAGTATACTTTTATTAACTATCAAACACTTAAAGAATGAAAAAACGAATTATTGATGAAGTATCTTGCCCTGTTGATTACGCATTTAAAAGAATAGGTGGAAAATATAAGGGAAGAATATTATGGCATCTACATTTAGAACAGGTGATGCGATACGGTGAACTTAAAAGAACCATTTTTGATATTACCCCTAAAATGCTGACACAAACGCTGCGCGAACTTGAAGCAGATAATTTGGTTCACAGAAAAGTCTATCAAGAAGTTCCACCAAAAGTGGAATATTCTCTTACGGAAACAGGGCTGGAACTGATTCCGTTTATTCAATATTTAAAGGAATGGGGTGCTCATCAAATTTCAAAAATGAAGATTTAGTTTCTGTTTTGGGATCAACATTTAATCATCAAAATCAAGCCACTTCACTTATCCCCAAAAACAGCAAAAAAGATGAGAAAGTCAAATTCCAACCAATCTAATGATTAAACTGCCACCCCCCACCTTTGGGGCAGTTTTTCTTGAGCTAAAGGCTCACTGGTTTATTTGAGTTACTTTCTAAATAGTGACTGATAGTAAAAAATTGGACCATCGATTCACACCAAAACACTCAATCTACAAAGCATGCAAGTCGCGTATCCTCCACCTCTATCAACCATAACCGTAACGCTTCAATCAACTGTATTTTTTACCACGACTCCAGACGCATCACCAATGTATGCTCAAGGTATGCTTAAATCTCGTAATAATTGTTTTTATCTCTATAGCAAGGTACTATTTTTCCTCTGTGTCATAAGCTGTTAGAAGGCGACCAAGGATAGAGTTATGTACCAAATTTTAATATATTCAGACAGTCTTACTTGGGGAATTATTCCAGATTCCAGAAAGCGCTTACCTTTTGAAAAGCGATGGCCTGGCGTATTTGAAAATACCCTCATTGAGAGCGGCAAAAACGTCAGAATCATTGAAAATTGCCTCAATGGTCGCAGGACTACGTGGGGTGATCCATTTAAAGAAGGGCGAGATGGTTCTCAGGGTCTAGCTCAAGTTATTGAAATGCACTCTCCATTAAAATTAGTAATCCTCATGCTTGGATCAAATGATTTTCAATGCACACATAACAATAATGCATGGCTGTCAGCGCAAGGAACTGCCAAATTAATTAATATTATTCGACAAGCACCTATAGAACCCGGAATGCCCACACCAGAGATTATGGTTATTGCCCCGCCACCAATCATTGAACCCAAAGGGGTCATTGCAAAGAAATTTGCAGGTTCTGAAAATCGATGTATTGGATTGGCTGCTGAGTTAGAAAACATAGCTAAGGAACACTCGGTATATTTCTTCGACGCAGGCAGTATCACGGATGCCAGCGTTGTAGATGGTATCCACTTAGATGAAAATCAGCACCATACATTGGGTAAGGCAATAGCAAATGCGGTACTCGAAGTTACAGCCCTCTAACAAGCCTTTAAAACATCACTACGTGTGCGTGCTTCGCCGTTTACAAAAGCATTATATGTCTGTGACGCAAAAGCAGTTATGGCCGTTAAATTAGTTATAAATCACATCCTCCCACCTTTTAGCTACTTTTTGTTGTTTCATTTTAGTATTTCACTAAAATTGATAATATGCTGAATAATCCATATTCCATTGCTCTATTTATAGTTTCCTTTCTGCTCATCGTGTTTGCCGTTTTTAATAAAAGCTTAGGTAGAGCGCATACTAAAGAAGTAACGTTATTACAGGAAAACCTCGAAAACTTAACTAAAAAAGAACAATTGCCTCATAAGAAAACAGACAACTGGGCTGTAGTGATTTTTGAAATATTAATCTGGTCCTTCTTTATTCTAGGCGGTATCTTTTTAAGTACAAATTAATGACAATATTTCTAACATCATTAGGTGGCTTCGAATGCGGGCAGTGGTGAGTGTTCACCGCTTAAGCAACGTGTAATACTTTTACTTAATTTTGTGAGGATAAAAGTTTAAAACCGGCGATACCAAAAACAAGCGCTGTAAATCCATTTAACCAATGACCAAATTTCCGATAAATGATTTGTGCTTTTTGAGTTGAAAACACAAAGGCGTAGCCACCAAAAACTATAGAACCAATCAACATACACCCTACAACCACAATTAAAGACATAAAGTTTGATGGGTCTTGAGGTAACGCCAAAGAAACAATAGCAACCCACGTAAAAATTGCCTTTGGGTTTGTTACATGCAGGGCTAAGCCTTGAGCAAATAATTTTTTGTTTTTTAAACTCGAATGATTGTTGAACAATTGTCTTTGAGAATAAATTCTCTTAATAGATTGATAAGAAAGCCAAAAAAGATAAAGACCACCAAGAATTTTGAGCCAATACATAAGCCCCGCATAAGTTGAGAGTAATACGGCAACGCCGAGAATAGCTAAAAGTGCCCAAATGAAAGAACCTAACAGAATACCAGATGCAAATATAAGCGCTGATTTCCTTCCTTTATCCATTGCAATGCCCATTATGGCAATGATTGCAGGACCAGGACTAGCGGTTGCAATAAGATAGGTTAAGAATGCTATTAGTAAATGACCTTCTTCAAACGCCATAGTTAATTCCTATTGAAAGATAACACAGAGTTCACTGGCGAGTGCAATGAGTCCGGTAAAACGACTTGGAGTATATACATTAACAACACTAACTAACTTACTTGCATTTTTAGAAGTTTAAAATAACGTCTTCTTTTTACCCAATCCATCCCCCCACTTATAGGCACTTTTTTGAACTGGGCTAAAGCCTCAGTAATTTATTTGAGACTTTTGCCCAAAGAGATATGATGGATAAAAATGGCTTGAATCTCCCCATTTTTTTCCTAAAAATACAGTCAGTGGCTTAATCAGCCAAACGAGTATTAATAGTGACCTCTGCTTTTGTCAGTAATTTACCAACGGCGCATTGCTCGGAGGCTTTAAGCAGTATTTGCCTTTGCTTCTCATCCAAATCACCCACCAGTTCAATGCTAATATTTATTGCGTAATAACCTTGGTGTTCTTTGCTGGCATCACTTTCCAGAGTAATTTTGACATCTTCTAAAGGCATATCATATTTTGTTGCAACGGCACGTATATTAACAGCTTTACATGCAGCAACAGCGGCATCAACGTAATCATGCGGTGTGGGGGCACTATCGTCACCCCCATACTGCGCAGGAATATCAAAATAAATATCACGACCATTGACAACCGCATGATGACGCATCGGGTTGTCGTATTGGCTGTCACGGCTTAGTGTTACTGTCGTCATGGTATTTCCTCTTTTTTTTCAAATAGTTAGTGGGCTTCACACGAAAAGATAGCTTTATGAAGAAGGGTTCTAACAAAAGCAAAAGCTTTGCCAAACAGTATATTCAGACAAACTCCAGCTTCATTATGCAACCTAAATCACAACCTGCAAACAGGCGTAAGTGATAATGCATGACCTCCTGAGTTGCATTCTTGCCAACATTCGATACTGAACATACATAAATACCTCAATAATAGCAAAGCATAACAATCACCTTTCACGATATTACTACATACAAATTACTTCGTTAAATGTGCATCATCCACTCGAAAAACCAACCGAAAAACCGGACAACCACAATCCTATCATTACTACTTAGAGCCACTTTTTAATTTGCTTCTATTACACAACAGTCTTTCCAGAAACTTTTAAAATCTCTCAGATTTTTCGTAAGTACCAAACTAGCAAAAATAGATACAATTGTTGATTGGCAAGTAGTTTTAGCCGTTGTTAAAGTGATTGATAAAACGCAAACAGGCTTAGGTGGTGCACCTCATAAAGACTTGCTCTACAAGGTAAGTAAAAAACTGGACACCAAAAATTCTATCATCAAAAAAGAGGAGGTTTTAGGTTTTTTTTCTACAGCCAGAACGCCTTACACAGCGGAAAACGACGAGCACGAACGAGTTGGTTTTCCGATGCAGCAACTTGTATGCTAATTGTTCTTAGATTTCCCAAATTTAACCTTTATTGCATAAGATACACCAGGAATACCAAACGCAATAAAGAAATATATTGAGTTGATAAAAGAAGGTTCACTTCTAGAGCCTGAAATAAATGGCCCTGACAATAACTGAGAAACTAAATACCAGCCCGAGAGAAAGAAAAGTAAAACACCAATAATACTACCTATAAATTGACGTACTTTTCCTTTTGTAATTGAAACAAAACATATTAATAAACAGAAGCCTCCAAAGAGATAATAAAAAATAGCTTTCTCTGTAGGTGGAGCAATTAGAATCATGCCAAGGCCGAATAACCCTGAAAAGAAAGCTAATAAATAACGTACGAGTGGACTTAGACCTTCATTGATTTTGTCATTAGCTACTTTATACAATATATTATCTCTCTAGCGTCGCAGACACATAACGAGGCTGTAAAAAACCCTTCGACAATCCCCTATAACCTCAAATTTGTTTTTTTGATTATCCTAGCACTTTCTCGTAAATACACCTTAAATTCAAGTTATTCGAAGAATAAACTTACTGTTTTCACATATTGACTCTACAAAAAGATTTCAGACTGTTTTCTTTCCATTTTATAGTGTCTATATTGGTCAAGTGTTCTCTCCCTCATATGGTTAATTTCCCATAATTTGCCAGTTTTTCAATATTCTGGATCAAACAGAATAACTTCCATTGTGCTGTTACTTTCTTTAAGCCTCGCAGGCTAAAGCGCGTGAGTTTCTTATTGAATGCTAAGTTCCCAAACACCGGCTCTACAACTGACATGCGATGGCTGTAAATGCATTTTCCTTTATCAGAAAAAAATGTCCTTTTTTGATAAATCTGATCATTGAAGTTGATCACAACTATGGAAGATTGATTGTAGCCATAGGGGATGAATCTAGCCATGAGCAACACCTGTGTTGGCTTACTCTATTTTACCCACTTCATTTCTTCAAGTGCAGCAACTAGTTCAGGCCGCATAACGAATTCATAGTGCCCATCTATATTTTTTTCTGATACGTCCTTTCCTGATGATATTGTCCAGAACCACATAGGTTCACCATTTTTTCTCTTGGGTGGTTGGTAATTTAGTGCGTCAGCTATTTCGTGACCCAGCGTTCCGTATTGAAGGTTTGCAGCATTGTAATTTTCATAACCAGCAGCTTCGGCTAGTCTAGTTGCTGTAATTGCATGATTCTCAGCAGAGTATTGAGCCCTAAGCATATCTAGAAATTTCGTATTTCTGATCTTTCCATTATCTCTGACTTTCAATAGGGCTTTTATAAATTCTTCTTTCGATGCGACCATCGTTTATCCTTCTTTCTAATTACTAATGTTGAGTTCACCGGCGAGTGAAACGAGTTCAGTGAAATGACTTATATACCCATTTCCAGCAGGTTTTTCACGAGGCAGTATTTTTAAAAGATTTGTTCTGACCAGTGATGTTCTATAACTGCGATTGGGTAAAGGCCGTATTGATTGTTAGGCATACTTATTTTGGTTTAGTCATGCTTGATATTGTACTTTAGTTAGTAATCTGCCTGTATCACCACTTCACCTGTGAACATGGTTTTTAAGTCTAGCATGTCAAACCGAATACCGCACAAAAATTGGATTTCCATAATTCTATCAGATAACACATAACTACCCCATTAAACAAAAAAGCCACCCCCCACCTTATGAGCCATTTTTTATAAATCACAAAAAGCATGTAACTCAACCTATGTGTCTATTTAACCCAACTTACCGAGTTATTTGCGTACGGTTATTTTTAGTGGTGAATCTTGCTAAAAAACCTTCTAAACTTATTTTAAGTGTCAGTGGTGCAATATAATAACTGTATAACAATTAATTTAAATAGGAAAATTTAAATAAGCTACCCGTGGCTCAATCACCAAAAGACAGCCAGTAACACCGTCTTTTAACTGATTTTCTCTCAGCGATATATCCACAAAAAAGAATAATCCACCCCCCTACTTTCAGGCCTTTTTTATAAACCGTAAGAAGGGGGAGATGCGACTTCGGGCAGCTTAAATTTATCTGGGTATTTGACGCTGACAAAATATAAACCACAGGCTGGCGCGGTTGCTCCTGCCTGTGTACGGTCTTTGATTTCCAGTAATTCTGAAAACCATTCGGGTGATTTTTCTCCTGTTCCTACCAAAAACAAACTGCCCACAATATTTCTTACCATATGATGCAAAAACGCATTGGCAACAATATCAACATAAACATACTGACGATCACGCGTTACTGTTATTTCCTGCAATTCACGCATGGCGTGTTTGGCTTGGCAACCTGCTGCACGAAAGCTGCTAAAGTCATTCTCTCCCAGTAATCTGCTTGCAGCATCCTGCATGGCATTTTCATTCAGTTGATAACGATACCAGCAGACTTTTTTGTCTAGTAAGGCAGGTCGTATTTTTTGATTAAGAATGATGTAGCGATAATGCCGTGAGAGTGCCGCAAATCGGGCATGAAATTCTTCATCGACTGCTTGTATCCAACGCATGGAAATATCATCAGGTAGATTGGTATTGGTTCCCATAATCCAAGCCTTTTCTGTACGTACAGCATCAGATTCGAAATGTACAATTTGACCAATGCCGTGTACACCGCTATCCGTTCGACCTGAACACGTTAAGTCCACCTGATGGTTTGCTACGGAAGATAGTGCTTTTTCTACCTCACCCTGTACTGAAGGCCCATGCGACAAACGCTGCCAGCCATAATAAGCGGTACCGTTATATTCTATACATGCTGCGTATTTCATTAGAAAGTCTCTGATGTTGATGGCTGAGTATATCGCTATGGCGAATAGTAACACTACCTTTAAACAATAGATTTTTTAGTGATGACCAATGAGACATACGATTGAATTATCCCTGTAAGGATCTCTTATACATAAAAACCTCTTATGCATAAAAAAAGCCGAGCTATTGCCCGGCTTTTATTTTATATGATGAATCTATTCACTAGCCTGTGTTTTGGAGTAGTTCTTCAGCTTGACGCTTTTGGTCATCGCTACCTTCTTCCATCACTTCTTCCAAAGTACTTCTAGCTCCTTCAATATCTCCCATGTCAATATAGGCTTTTGCAAGATCAATTTTGCTTTCAACCTGTGTATCTTCGACACCTTCGGAATCTGAGTCCAAGTCAAGGAATGATAAGTTATCATCAAAGTCTGCAAGTAGATTGTCATCGTCTAGTTCAAGCTCATTATCTGATGATTCAGTTGCTGTTGCTTTGTACGCATGATCATCTGGCATGATTTTATTAAAGTCATTTGAATCTAATTCAAGATTAAGGTTTGTCAGATCATTGTGCTCTGCCATATCCAATCCTTCTTCAAGAGAAACCTCGGAGAAGTCTTCCTCATCCAACAAGTTATCTAATGAGTCATCATCCATCGAAAAGTCTAGATCATCAGATTTTTCTGTAGCAACATCTAGTACCGAATCTGATACTTCATCAGTTACATCATCCATATCAAACTCATCGTCAAAATCCAGCATATTGATGTCTGTTGCGTCAGAAGTAATGGCATCTGAGGCATCCGTATCATCAAGCACATCAGCATCAAAATCTTCAAGGTCATCTACTTCCGCAGTAGGATCGATACTATCATCTTCGCCTAATACATCGTCTAAATCGAAGTCTTCCAGTGCGCTTATATCGTTATCATCAATATCCAAACTATCATCCAGTTCAGAGGTTTCACTATCAAAACTTAAGTCTTCAGATGTATCACTTGCTGCTGCCGCTACAGCTGTTCCTGCGACCATTGCAACACCTGCTGCTGTAGCTGCGGTATTATCCGTCTTTGGTAATGATGAACTATCGTATAATTTACTCTCAGGGAGTAACGCTTTACCCCAATCACAAATATCATCCCAGTAATTTTGTTTATCATCTGCTTGTAGATTCAAGAATGTTTTTGTGGCTTCTTCAAATGATTCTTTATCACCTGCTGCTTTGTAGTTTTCTAATAACTTAGCATGTAAAGCAGCATTATCAGGGTAATTTACAATAGCACGTTTGATTTCAGACTCTGCTTGATCATGAAGGCCGTAGACAATGTATACATCAGCTTCTTGAATCAAATCATCTAATTCACTGTCTGTTCCAACAGATACGGATTCTGAAGAACTCTCTTTCATCCCTGTGTGAGTACCGAGATCTTCATCACTCATTGCAAACTCAGACTCATCAAGCGTTTCAGCACTATCAGCAAAGCCTGTTTCATCATTTGTAAAATCATCTACTTGATCGCCATGTAAACCATCATCAATCAGGCTGGAAAAGTCTTCTACATTTTCAGTTTTAGACTTACGACGTCTCATCACAGCAGCACCACCCAATAGTGCTAGCAGTGAAGCACCGCCAATACCTAAGGCTGTTTTTGAGCTTATTATTTCCATGATATCGAAAGATGATTCTTCTACAGCCTCATTCTTAAACGGTGGTGTTGGCTTAACTTTGGGTGTAGCTGGCTCTACAACTTCCGGGAGTTGGTTAGTAGCCGTCTCAGATTCAGAAGTTCGCAATATTTCACCGTTCTCTTCTGCTAAAGTACCCGCTACCTGCTGCTGAATACCCGTACCTTCATTTTCTTCCTTAACGGTCGTAACGACAGGTTCGGTTGTCGTCGTTGCTGGAGCTTCACCATTCAAATTAGCTTGCAATCCTGCTAACTGCTCACTCTTAAGTGTAATCAAACGATTCTTTTTACGCAGTAAAGATTCAAGCTCTGAAATCCGGGACTTTAATTCTTCATTTTCATTTTGTTTCGATGTCAAAGACTCCGTCAACATCGCTAACTGTTTATTAAGTGCTTCTACAGACTTATTTCCAGAACCCGTTTTTGACCCTGCTACTTTAGGTGTTTTACCCAATACTTCTATATGAGCTGATTGACTCGCTGACTTTGAACCACCTCTTTTTACTCTTGCCTTTGCCACTTGTTCAGCACGTGCTGCTTTCCATGATTTTGCCTGAGCAATAATGGTCGATTTAGCCTTACGTACAGCGATTGATTTAGCCTCTTGTAGAGAAGGACGAGCCATCACAACGCCGGCCTTCAAATTATTCATATTACTGTGGCTAAATGCTCTTTGATTTTTCTTAAATAAGGCAACCATCATTTGCTCTTTACGAACACCTTGGTAACCTAATTTACCTGCAACCTTTGACAAGGTGTCACCGCGTCTAACACGATAGTTTCTTGCCTGTGACACTCGTGCAACGCTAGCTGGTGTAGCGGCTGATCGTCTTACAGGAGCAGCGGCTCTCACAACACGACGAGGTTGCGGTTGCGCAGCACGACGAGGCTGCTGAACAACAGGTCGTGTAATGCGACCCTGTGCTCTTGGCTCTGCGCGAATACCTGCGTTATTACTCGCTATCGCCGTATTTGGACTCATCAGTACAGGTGGATCAAGTAGCACTGTGTATTCTTTTAAGAGTTGCCCATTAGGCCAGCTAACTTCTAATAAGAAATTAAGGAATGGCTCGCTAATCGGCTGATTAGAGCTTACTAAAATAACGGGTCTACCATTCTGTACCGTGATTTTAAAACGAATACTATTCAAAAAAGCAGGTCTATCAATCCCCACCCGATTAAATACATCTGGAGAAGCTACTCTAACACGTAGACTCTTTGCTTCTGCGACGCTTGTTGAAAGTAAGTTAATCTTACCTTGGAAAGGCTGATTTAAACTGGATTTAGATTCAATCTCTCCTAGACTGAGTGCATTAGAAGCTGTTGGGATAGCCATTGCCACACAGATGGCGAGACTTAAGGCTTTCTTATTCACTTGTTATTCCCCTTTATTATTTTTATCTACATTCTGAATCCATTCACTGCTTCAACAAACTTCCGAAACATTCCTGAACTCATTACTCTATACAGAGCTAATGGTTAAGTTATATTTATTTTTATCAACATCATTCACAGTTACTTTTTATCATTATTATTTTGTGAAATAGATGCTCCAGACCCCTAAGTACTGAATACTGTGAGGAAATATACCAAATTAAGGATGAATCAAAACTGAACAATCTTATTTATTGTCAATAATTGTCAATAACCAAAAAAAAACTGTCAGAAAGTGACACTTTCTGACAGTTTTTGCTGTTGTAACGTCTGTTTCCCTATCTGTACGCTGTGTCACAAATAGAAAAATAAAGAATAATCACTAGATATAATCCCGAATCAATACTTCCGCAATCTGAATACTATTTAATGCCGCACCCTTTCTCACATTATCAGCAACAACCCACATATTTAAACCGTTTGAATGTGAAATATCCTCACGAATTCTACCGACATAAACCGCATCATTATTTGCACCTTCGGATACAGCAGTTGGATAACCACCTTCTTCACGCTGGTCAACGACTTCAACACCCTCTGTATTTTGCAATAACTCCGTTGCATACTCTGCTGAAATTTTGTCGCGTGTCTCAATATGTATCGCTTCGGAATGCCCAAAGAATACAGGCACTCGGACAGCCGTAGGATTTACTAAAATATCATCATCTTCCATAATTTTAGTGGTTTCCCAAACCATCTTCATTTCTTCTTTGGTATATCCATTATCCTGAAATACATCAATCTGTGGAATCACATTAAAAGCGATCTGCTTGGGATAAACCTCGACTTTTGCTTCTTTGCCATTCAATAACTGTGCTGTTTGTCCTGCTAGCTCTTCAATTGCTGGCTTACCCGAACCCGACACTGCTTGATACGTACAGACATTAATGCGTGTAATTTTTGCTGCATCATGAATGGGTTTTAAAGCCACTAACATTTGAATTGTTGAACAGTTAGGGTTTGCAATGATGCCACGGTTTGTATACTCGGCCACAGCGTGAGGATTTACTTCTGGAACAACTAGTGGAATGTCATCGTCATAGCGAAACTCGGAGGTGTTATCAATCACCACACAACCTTGTGATGCAGCAATTGGCGCATATTCACGAGAGATTGCGCCACCGGGCGAGAACAAACCAATCTGGACTTTTGAGAAATCAAAGGTTGCTAAATCTTCAACAATAATACTTTTATCACCAAACTTTACACGTTTACCTGCAGAACGCTCACTTGCTAACGCATAAACGGTTCCTACGGGAAAATTACGCTCTGCTAAAATTTCTAGCATTACCTCGCCTACTGCACCAGTTGCACCAACTACCGCCACATCGTATTTTTTTGACATATTCCTTCCTCGTACCTATTTATTTTTTATGTGTGATTTAATGCCTATAAGAGCTTTGCACAAAGCGTACGGAGAGATAAAAATGAGCGTAATTTTTATCCACCATACCTCTTTGCACAACGGTCTCGTTATGTTTATTTAGCTTTTTAAAGATGCAACAACCGCATCTCCCATTTCACTCGTACTTACTTTAGTCATTCCTTCAACGTAAATATCAGCCGTACGTAAGCCCTGTTTTAATACAGATTTTACCGCTGCATCTACCTTGTCCGCCAATTCTGGCTGATTCAGCGAGTAACGTAGCATCATGCTTACCGACATAATAGTCGCCAAAGGATTGGCAATATTCTGACCTGCAATATCAGGGGCTGAACCATGAATCGGTTCATACATACCTTTACCATGTGCATCTAAAGACGCTGACGGCAACATACCGATAGAACCCGTTAACATCGCGGCAGTATCTGATAAAATATCGCCGAACATATTACCCGTGACTATCACGTCAAATTGCTTAGGGTCTTTTACGAGTTGCATAGAGGCGTTATCTACATACATGTGACTCACTTCAACTTCAGGGTATTCCTTAGCCACACGCTCAATAACTTCGTGCCATAACTCCATCACTTCCAGAACGTTTGCCTTATCCACCGAACAAAGACGCTTGCCACGTTTCATCGCAATCTGAAATGCTGAATGTGCAATACGCTCAATTTCAGACTCTTTATAGATCAGCGTGTTATAGCCCTGACGTTCGCCACCTTCCAGCTCGCGAATACCACGAGGCTCACCAAAGTAGATGCCCCCTGTTAATTCACGCACAATCATAATATCCAGACCTGCAACGATTTCAGGACGTAATGAGGAGGCATCTGCCAGCGCTTCATTGAGAATGGCGGGACGAAGGTTTGAGAATAATTGTAAATCCGCACGAATACCTAATAAACCACGTTCAGGTCTAAGATCACGCGGTAATTCTTCGTATTCATAACCACCCACAGCACCCAGTAAAATGGCATCTGCCTCTTTAGCCAAAGCCTGTGTTGCTGGTGGATAAGGATGACCATCAGCATCATACGCCGCACCCCCAATTGCACCACTGCTAATCGCTACATCTAAATCAAAATCTGACTTAAGGGTATCAATTACTTTAATGGCTTCAGCAACAATCTCTTTACCGATGCCATCACCGGGAAGTACTAAAATCTTCTGTGTCATTTTTCTATCCTTTCCAATCTCTAAATTCGTTATTTGTTTATGCTTCACATCGTACAAATAAGGGGGTAAAAAACCCGCTATAAGTAGGGGGGTGGCTTTCGTTATGCGATCACTGTTTCAGTCACTAATATTTTGTTAATTTGAAGTACGCATTAACTAAATAACCACGGAGCTGACTGCATACGTTTTTCTTCATAGGCTTTAATTTCATCCGCATGTTTAAGCGTCAAACCAATATCATCCAAACCATTTAACATGCAGTATTTTCTAAATTCATCAACATCAAAACTGTATGTTTTTCCGTCTGGCCTTATCACTTGCTGCTGCTCCAGATCGACGGTTAACTCATAACCTTCTTCTGCTTCAACCGCGTTAAAGAGTTCATCCACATCATCAGCAGATAATACCAGCGGCAATAAACCATTTTTGAAACTGTTGCTAAAGAAAATATCCGCATAACTTGGGGCAATCACTGCACGAATACCAAAATCTGTTAATGCCCAAACAGCATGCTCACGCGATGAACCACAGCCAAAATTTTCACGTGCCAATAAAATTGAGCCACCCTGATAACGCTCCTGATTCAAAACAAAGTCTTCTTTAATCGCACGTTTGGAATGATCCATGCCCGGCTCACCCGCTTTTTCATAGCGCCAGTCATCAAATAAGGTGGGGCCAAAACCCGCACGACTAATCGACTTTAAATATTGTTTAGGAATAATCGCGTCCGTATCAACATTTGAACGATCCAATGGAATAACTAAGCCTTTATGTACTGTAAATTTATCCATGATCAGACTCCCGCCCTTGTTACATCACTTAATTCAAGCTCACGCACATCAACAAAGTGGCCTTTTATTGCTGCCGCTGCCGCCATCGCTGGACTCACTAAATGGGTTCTGCCACCTTGCCCTTGTCGTCCTTCAAAATTTCGGTTTGATGTCGATGCACAACGCTCTCCCGGTTCTAACTTATCTGCATTCATTGCCAGGCACATAGAACACCCCGGTTCACGCCATTCAAAACCCGCGTCAGTAAAAATAGTATCCAGCCCTTCATCTTCGGCCTGTTTTTTAACCAGGCCAGAACCCGGAACAATCATTGCCAAATCAACATTAGCAGCAACCTTGTTTCCTTTAACAACAGAGGCAGCTTCACGCATATCTTCGATACGTGAATTTGTGCACGAACCAATAAATATTTTATCAACCGGGATTTCATTAATTGACTGCCCTGCCTCAAGTCCCATGTACTCAAGCGCAGCAGCAATTCCCTGACTTTTTACCGCATCATCCTCAGCCGCAGGATCAGGTACTTTTGCATTTACCGATAACACCATTTCTGGTGAAGTCCCCCACGTTACCTGTGGCTCGATACTGCCTGCATGAATACGTACAATTTCATCGAATTGTGCATCATCGTCTGATTTAAGGTCTTGCCATGCCTCGACAGCCTTTTCCCAAGTCTCACCCGTTGGGGCATATGGACGACCTTTTACATAATCAATCGTTGTTTGATCGACCGCAATCATACCCGCACGTGCGCCTGCTTCAATAGCCATATTACACACCGTCATACGACCTTCCATAGAAAGATCCATAATGGCTTCACCTGCAAATTCAATGGCATAACCTGTACCACCCGCTGTACCTATTTCACCAATAATTGCCAAAACAATATCTTTAGCTGTCACACCAGGGCCAACCTTACCATCGACACTCACCAGCATATTCTTCATTTTCTTCTGGATTAAACACTGGGTTGCCATCACATGCTCAACTTCAGAGGTACCAATACCATGTGCTAATGCACCAAATGCACCATGCGTAGAGGTATGTGAATCACCGCACACAACTGTCATTCCCGGTAATGTTGCCCCTTGTTCGGGGCCAATCACATGCACGATTCCCTGTCGAATATCATCCATCAAAAACTCATTAATATTGTACTCTGCACAATTCTTATTCAGGGTTTCAATCTGAATTTTAGCAACAGGGTCAGAGATACCCGCTGTACCATTGCCTCGATGTGCTTTAGTTGTCGGGACATTATGATCAGGAACAGCGACAATGGAACTTGTACGCCAAAGACCACGATTCGCCATTCTCAAACCTTCAAAAGCCTGTGGCGACGTAACCTCATGAACAAGGTGTCGATCAATGTAGAGCAATGCTGTTCCGTCTTCTTCACGGACGACATGCGCATCAAAAATCTTGTCGTAAAGTGTTTTTCCTGACATAAATAGTCCTCTTATTACTGTTGGCTTGGTGTGATTATTCCTTCTCAACACCTGACTTAATCAATCATTTGAGCCAGTTTACTCTTTTTACTTATATAACTATAATTGTATATTTTCATATTTTTTATTCCAATCAGCTATATAGTAAAATCATACTCTTCGTGCAAAGATCTCATCGGGTTTATTATTTAAAATTATGGATATTTCAGCTTACAAAGCCTTTCTTTCTGTTGCCGAATTAGGCACTTTTTCTAAAGCAGCCGAGCACCTTTATATTACACAACCTGCCATCAGTAAACGTATCGCATTATTGGAAAATCAACTAGGCAGCAAACTATTCGACCGTGTAGGTAAACGGGTGATACTCAACGAAGCAGGCCGTGCCCTGCTGCCTGTTGCCGAACGTATTTTGCAGGATATAAAAGAATCACAGCGTGTTATTGATAACCTCAAAGGTCAGGTCAGTGGTGAATTATCACTTGTTACCTCTCACCATATTGGCCTGCATCGTTTACCCGATGTATTAAAAAGCTTTACTGAAAACTATCCCCAAGTACGTTTGGATTTGGCTTTTATGGACTCTGAAAATGCCTGCCATGATATTGAAAAAGGACATTTTGAGCTGGGAGTCGTCACACTACCACTGTCAAACAGTAAACGCCTGAAAGTAACGCCTTTATGGAACGACCCATTGACCATTGCAGTGTCACCCGATCATCCCCTAGCAAAAACCAGTAAAAATAAAGCGATTGATTTATCAAAGCTGGCAAAACACAGCGCTATTCTTCCCGCAGTAGGCACTTACACCAGAAGTGTCATCGAAAAACCTGTCATTCAAAAACAAGGCACACTCGATGTTATTCTAGAAACCAATTACCTCGAAACCATTCGCATGATGGTTACCATTGGCTTAGGTTGGAGCGCATTACCCAAAACCATGTTGGGAGAAGATTTAACAGAAATTAAAGTGAAAGGATTAAAAATCGAACGCACTCTGGGTATAGTGCAACATGCCAACCGAAGCCTTTCAAATGCAGGCAAAGCCTTTATTCACATACTGGAAAAACAGGCAGCTAATAAAAAAGTTAAGCCACCCCCGTACTTATAAGCGGTTTTTTGGGGATAAGCGGCTTGATTTTGATGATTAAATGCTGGATGTCCTTTTTTTTCTACTCATAACCCCTTGCACAGTTGGCTACAGCTCGGTGGAAGCCATAAAAGAACCGTTGAGTTGCAAGTCAGATGGAGCAAGTTGTTATAGCTATTTTAGTACAGCCTAACTTCTAAATTTTTACCAAGTGAACTAGCAAATTTCTCAAGTGTTGACAATTTTACGTCTTCTGCATGATTCTCAATTCTTGATATAGCTGATTTTTTTGTTTTTAGTCGAATAGCGAGTTCATCTTGTGTAATGCCCGCCGCTTCTCTGGCCTCTTTGAGCATAAGACCGATTTTAAAGGCTTGGTAACCTTCATCAAAGTTTAAAGAAAAGTTTTTATCTGTCTTTTTTCTTTTTTCGATGTATTTTTTTAAGTCACTCATAATTTACTTCCTCTCAAGATAATTTTTCTTTCGTTCTTCAGAGAGTAAAATCTCAGACTTCGGTGTCTTTTGGGTTTTCTTTTGGAAGCCGTTTGTAAGGACAATAAAATTTCCTTCATCAAAGAAACCTAATAATCTGAATATGTTGTTACCTTGTTGGGCACGTATTTCCCAAATATCATCCATGTTTGTAAGTTTTTTTAGATATGTTGCTGGAACTTTATCATGTTCTTCAACAACCTGCATGACCCAAGTAATTTTTTGTGCTTGTTTGGCATCCAGTGAGTCTAAAAACTCCTCAATGGGGCAATCATCAGATTCAGTTCGATAGAAGATTATTTCTCTCATGAGAGGATGTTAACCTATAAGTTAACTTTAATGCAAGCTTGTTGCTTATCTGCGAGCATAACGCTGAGTTCACCGGCGAAAGGAACGAGTCCGATAAAACGAGTTGTTATACATTATTTACTTGATGGTGCGGCTATACTACCGGCCAATATACCGCCATCAATGGTAAGCTCAATACCGGTTACATACTTTGATTCGTCAGAAGCCAAATATAGGACTGCATACGCTACGTCTTCCGGTGTCCCCATGACGCCAAGGGGTATGTCAGAGGATATTGCTTTAATAGCATCTTCCCTTTGTTCTCCCTCTCCAAGCATTGCATCCCAAATAGGAGTATAAATTGCCCCCGGATGAATGGAGTTACACCTGATAGAGTATCGTTTCTCAGCACAGTATAAAGCAACAGATTTTGTATGATTGCGTACGGCTGCTTTGCTTGAAGCATACGCGGCGGCAGCTGGTATCCCAACGATACCTGACCTGGATGAAATATTCACAATGCTAGCCTGCTTGGAGGCTTTCATTAACTGGATCCCATATTTACAACCCAGCGCAACACCATCTAAATTGGTTTGATGAACCTTATGCCAACTTTCCAGGTCGAGATTTTCCGGGTCATGTGGCCCCTGTGTTTCAAGAAAACCTGTG
>PDWI01002015.1_pt1 | contig 31346 bp, 34 predicted proteins | sample 1430891 | NCBI WGS metagenome assembly PDWI01 (sample SAMN01162508, study PRJNA174530) | Oral metagenome, whole genome shotgun sequencing project. | biome: Marine environment; feature: Marine mammal; material: Swab sample of the gingival sulcus; isolation source: swab sample of gingival sulcus... | reverse complement strand
GTAAGAGGATACCCAACATAGGTATAAGCAATAAAAAAAAGAGAAAACCAAAACAAAAAGGCCATAACCGTATTTATTTCTCCGAATCCTTCCGCCAGCTTTTCTCTTCTCCCTTCAATAAACGCGCGATATTTTCATGATGCTTTGCCCAAATAAGCACCGCAATAGCGAACCCGGCAAAAACAAAAGCCTTCGTACTCCCAAAAAAGAGGAGCACAATTGGCAACAGGCCAGAGGCAAGCAAAGACCCCACTGAGACAAAACCGGAAACTGCCACCGCCACGATAAAAACAACCAGGCAAAGTCCAACAGCAGCAGGCGATAAAAAGAGAAAAACACCAAGACCTGTGGCAACACCTTTACCGCCGGTAAACCTTAGATAACAGGAGAACATATGTCCTAAAACGGCTGCAACACCAGTGACTGCGACAGTAAAACCAACGTTCTCCGCAGGCAGGACTTCTGCTGCCAGCAAAACAGGCAAAAAACCCTTCATGCAATCACAAAAAAGAGTTATCACGCCCCACTTTTTGCCAATCACCCGGCTGACATTGGTTGCTCCAATGTTCTGGCTGCCCTGCTTGCGCACATCAACTCCAGCAAAACGACCAATCAACAAACCAAAAGGAATCGCCCCGAAAAGATAGCCAACAATTGGCAACAGTACGTTCAGTATATCCATAAACACACCTATACCCCCATCCAAACAAAACCGGAGGGGGGAAATTTCACTCCTGATCTCTATGCCTCTTCGTGACGCTCTTTTCTCTCCTTATGATGACGGAGAAACTTTTTCGTTAACCGCTCCCTTATCTCCTCCTCCCGCACAGAAATCAGATTTACCGGACACTTACGAAACATCTGCTCTGCCACAGAGCCAGTAAATATATGGCGGATATCTCGAGTTTTTACTCCCATAACAACGGTATCAACTTCATGTTTTAACGCCATTTCAATAAGCCTGGTTGCAGGATCGCCAATACAGAAATAAAAATCAACCTCCTCCGTATCATGCTTCAACTCCTGCAACAGCCCTCTCAGCTTCTCCCGCCGCTCCTCTTTGACAACATCCACATAATGTTTGACATCCACATCATATCCATAGGAAGAGATTTTGCTTACCGCCTCCATATCCCGTGAATGAATAACATTAACCACAATCAACTCTGCCTTGGTCGCCTTTGCCAACTCAGTTGCATAATCAAGAACCCCTATACTGTAGGGGGAAAAAGCGATAGGAACCAAAATTCGCCGAATCATAACACTCTCCTAAATAAAAGTAATTGGGATTTTTCCCGTTCATGCTGCCTGCGCTATGCGGCCGCCGCAGACAGTCGAGAACGCCGCCGCTGCATAAACCAAACACCATATAACAATAGCAATGCCGGTAGGTACATAACCTCTTTACCTACCCGGTCTGTGGGCATCTGCAAGGCAAGAATTTCCTGGTCAAAGGTAATTCCTGCCTTCTCCGCAGGACTGCCAAAGCCAACCATATCGACAAAAATACGTCCATCTTCGTCACGGGTCTCAATACCGAGTCCCTCCAGCTTGGCAGCACCGCCTTCCTCATCTCCTACTGGCAGCATAACCGTTAACTGAAAAGGATCTCCCTGCATATTTTCTCCCGCCAGCCGTAATCGTAACTGCTCTCCGGGTTCGATAGTATCAAGTACATTTACCAACTCTACAGGTGCTTTTTCTGTCAGCGGAGGAAAAACCCTGTCCCAGAAAAACCCCGGCCGAAAGAGAGTGAAAGCAACCAGCAGCAACAAAATCGTCTCCCACCATCTGTTCTTCGTAACAAACCAGCCCTGGGTTCCAGCAGCAAACGCCAGCATAGCAATAATTGCAGTAACAATAACAAGGATCAGATGCCACCAACTCTCCACCCCAATCATCAACAATTCATTGTTGAAAATAAAGATAAAGGGGAGGATTGCAGTCCGGATATCATATGTAAACCCCTGAATTCCTGTTCGGATAGGATCACCTCCCGAAATACCGGCTGCCGCAAAAGCGGCAAGCCCCACAGGAGGAGTATCATCTGCCAAGATACCAAAATAAAAGACAAAAAGATGCACCGCAATCAACGGGACCAGCAATCCATTTTGGGCTCCAAGCGCCACAATCACAGGAGCCATCAATGAAGAGACAACAATGTAGTTTGCCGTTGTCGGCAGCCCCATCCCGAGAATAAGACTGATAAACGCAGTAAAAACGAGAATAAGCATCAAATTACCGCCGGAAATAAGCTCAACAAATTCCGTCATCACCAGGCCGATTCCCGTCAGGGTAACGGTTCCCACCACCAGACCGGCAGCAGCAGTGGCAACACCGATACCAATCATATTCCTCGCACCAGCCACCATCCCATTGATAAGCTCATCCCAGCCACGGATAAAAGAGTACTCCGCCCCTGAGAGCTTGCGAAAAAAACCTTTCAGCGGATGCTGGGTAAGAACAATACCAATAAGCAATACCGTTGCCCAAAAGGCAGACAACGCAGGGGAAAAACGTTCCACCACCAAACACCACATCAACACCACAATGGGCAGGAGATAATGCACTCCGGCAAGGGCTGTTTGCCCTAAAGGGGGAAGTTCTGTTATTTCATGGGACGTATCCAGCTCAGGTACGCGGCAAGCAAGCCAGAGCAGAAAAAGGTACGCAACGAAAAGAATGCCGCAAACAATGGGGAAGGCGTTATCTCCTGCAACTATCTTTATCCAACCGAGACCGTAGTAGGTAGCACCGGCAATGATTATTGCACCAAGAATAACAGAGACGAAAGTAATAACGGATCGATAAAAAGGTTTTTCCACCAGTTTGGGAAGCCCCTTTAACCCCATTTTACACGCCTCAAGATGAACGATATACACCAGGGCAATATAGGAGATAATTGCTGGTAAAAAGGCGTGTTTAATAACATCAATGTAGGAGATTCCCACATACTCCACCATCAGAAATGCAGCAGCCCCCATAACCGGAGGAGTCAACTGCCCGTTCGTAGAAGACGCAACTTCCACGGCACCGGCTTTTTCCGCAGAAAAACCAACACGCTTCATCAAGGGGATGGTAAACGTCCCAGTTGTTACCACATTGGCAATAGAGGAACCAGACACCAAACCTGTCATGGCTGAAGAGACAACAGCAGCCTTTGCCGGCCCGCCCCGCATATGTCCGAGCCCGGCAAAAGCAGTGCGGATAAAGTAGTTCCCTGCTCCTGCAGCTTCAAGTAGAGAGCCGAACAGCACAAACATAAACACCATTGACGTTGAGACACCAAGAGCTACACCAAAAACCCCTTCCGTAGTCAGCCAATAGTGAGACATTCCTTTAGATAAACTGACTCCTTGATGGGCAATAACACTGGGCATCCACTGTCCGGCAAAAGCGTACGTCATAAAAAAGACAGCCACAACCATCAACGGAGGGCCAAGCGCACGGCGGGTTGCCTCCAGCAACAGCAGAATCCCGCAGACTGCAACAACAAGGTCAACAGTTGTCGGGTTACCCGGGCGGGTTGACAGCTGACTATAAAAAAGAAAGATATATGCCGCACAAAAAGCTGCAATCAGAGCAAGAAGCCAGTCCTGCAAGGGAATATAATGTTTGGGAGAGGTCTTCAAGGTGGGAAATGCAGTAAATGCAAGAAAAATAGCAAAGGCAAGATGAATAGACCGGGCCTCTGTATCATTGAGAACGAAAAACTTAAAGACAAACGGCAATGGTGATGCATACCACAGCTGAAAAAGCGTCCAGAAGAGGGGAATAAAGAAAAGCACATTCCTGGAAATTGATCCTTTTGGTGCTCTTCCCCCAGTATCAACATCAGCGATAAGTTCTTCAACATCCGAATGAGTCGTTATTTTTTCTTTTATAACGGCCATACTATCCCTCCTGATAAGAATTAGATGAAAGAGAAAACATCTCACAACATTTTTATAGGAATGTCAAGTTTCTAGCTCTCACTTCTGTTCAATCCTGCGTGCCTCCACATAGTGTCGCCGCCAATACCCTCCACCACGCTGATGCCTTTCAACCAGCAGCGAAATGGTCACCCCTGTTGATTCTCCCGCATGAAGAAAACGATTTTCCCCAAGATACATCCCCACATGATACCCACCATCGCCTATTGCAAAAAAAAGGAGATCTCCTAGCTGTAATTCGTTGAAAAGGACTTTAAATCCGACCTTTATCTGTTCTCGAGTCGTTCGTGGTAAATGAATACCATAAAGGGAAACATACAGCCGCTGCATAAAGGCAGAGCAATCTATTCCACTCTTACTCTCTCCTCCCAAAAGATAGGGCGTATCCTTCCACTGCCCATAAAATATTGCAATACGCTGCTCTGCACCATCCTGCGGCACCCTTGGTTGATGCCAATGAACCCGATGTTGAGCACAACCCGCGGAAAAACCTGTACTCAAAAGAAAGAGCCCTCCCCAAAGAAGAGCAACAACAAAGATTTTACTTGCTTTATCCATCAGTTCAGAGAAATATCGACGAAGAGCAGTTGACCTTTTATTCATAAGTAAAGTTACTATGTATCGCGCCCATATCAAAAAAAATTATACTCTTTATTTTCCTCTCTTTGTCATACTTTTTTTACTGTGGAGCTGTGCGACAAGTCCTACAGGAAGGTCACAGCTTATGCTCACCTCTCCAGAGTCAGCCATAGCTCAATCGAAGACTGCCTATACGCAGGCAATCAAACCTTTGGAAGAAGAGGGAAAGGTTGACAATAACCCTGCCCTGAGCCGCCGGATACAAACAATCACAGGCCGCCTCATTGCCCAGGCGATAAAAATGCATCCCCATACCAAAGATTGGGAATGGAGCATCAAAGTGATAGATGACCCCGAAACAGTCAATGCCTGGTGCATGGCAGGCGGAAAGATGGCCATTTATACCGGTATTATAGAACAAACAGAGGCAACAGACGATGAAATTGCCCAGATAATGGGCCATGAAATCTCCCATGCGCTGGCAAATCATACGGCTGAAAAAATCTCTATGGCAATGGCTGCCCAGAGCGGCGGTCTTCTCCTCGGTTTAGGCACAGCAGCTCTGCTTGGAGATAAAGAGAACATCGGCAACTATATGATGGCTGCATCCGCTCTTGCTTCAGTAGGAGTAACCCTGCCTAATAGCCGTCAAGCTGAAGAAGAAGCGGATAAAATGGGCATCGAATTGGCGGCAAAGGCCGGTTACGATCCACGAGCAGCAGCACACCTCTGGCATAAAATGGGAGAGATAAACACCAGCAGTCCACCGCAATTCCTCTCCACTCACCCTTCATCCAAAAGTAGGGAAAAAACGCTCCAGATCCTGGCAAAAGAGGTGATGCCTTACTATCTTGAGCAAAAATCTCACCCCGTTTATCGTTTCACACAAAACAATTCGAAACGTTAAGAAAAGAAGAGTTATGCATATTGTCACCACTCATAAAAATACAGACTTTGATGCCCTTGGGTCAACAATCGCAGTAACCCTGCTCTACCCTGGAGCGGTGGGTGTTATTCCCTCCGCAACCAATCGCAATGTAGAGCAGTTTCTTTCTACCCATAAAACGGCATTTAATCTTATTTTGCCAAAAGAAGTTGATTTCCAGGCGGTAACAGAACTTACTGTTGTTGATACCAACCAGTGGTACCGGCTTGATCGAATGGATAAACTTAAAAACCGCGGTGACGTCCATATCAATCTCTGGGATCACCATATGGCTTCTCCCGGAGATATCGCCGCAGACTGGCGATGCCAAAAACAGATTGGTGCCACAATAACCCTGCTAACAAAGGAACTGGCAAGGAAAAAGGTTGAAATTTCCCCTCTTGATTCAACCGTCATGCTCCTCGGACTTTATGAAGACACCGGACACCTCTCCTTCCCGTCAACCACCTCCGATGACGCGAGGGCCGCAGCCTTTCTGCTGGAAAACGGTGCAGATCTGAATGTCGCCCATTTTTTCCTTAATCCTCCTTATGAAAAGGGGCAGCAGGAAGCCCTTTTCACCATGATGCAAGATACTGAAAAGGTGAAAATACACGGGTTGACAATAGGTTTTAATATTTTACAGATCGACCATAAAATTCCGGAACTTGCCACTGTCGTGCAATTATGCCGCCGAGTTATGGGAGTAGATGCCCTTTTTGTACTGCTCGATCTTGGAGACAGGCACTCTATCATTGGCCGCAGTGGTGCCGAAAATATCCATATCGGTAAAATTATGAAGTATTTTGGCGGAGGCGGCCATCCGGGAGCAGGTTCTGCTTCAGTAAAAAACAGTGCCTATACCCCGCAACAGAGTAAAGCGCAGATAGAAGAACTGCTGCAAAACAGTCTGCAGAGAGGGGTTACTATCGCTGACCTTATGTCTTTTCCCGTCATTTCCATTACTCCGGATACTCCAATGTTTCAGGTGCAAAATATCATGGAGGAGAAAAATATCCGCGGACTGCTGGTAATGGAAAACGATGAAATCCAGGGAATTATTGTACTGTGGGATCTTAAGAAAATAAAAAAACAGCGTCAATGGGAGAGTCCGGTCAAGGCCTTCATGTCACGCCAGGTAGAGTGCATATCTCCTGAAATGTCTCCGGCAGAAGTTACCCAGACCGTTATGGAAAAAGAGGTTGGTTATCTCCCCGTTGTCCATGACGGCAAAGTTATTGGTATCGTCACCCGCACAGACCTTCTCTCTTTTTACTACAATCTGCAACCAAAATGATGTATGTAGATGTCATACAAATACTTCAACAGGGTGCCAGGAACAATTATCACTTTTCAATCCTTTGGAAAAACATTTTATAAATGACAAAATCAAAAACGGCAGCGTAAGGCCCCTACAACCATTAACCTGATACAGATCTTATGGATGTTTTTGTTGCTCGACAACCAATATTTAACAAAAATAAAAACATTTACGCCTATGAGCTTTTGTTTCGTTCAGGAGAAGCAAACTCTTTTCCTGATATAGATGGAGAAACAGCCACCAACAGCCTGCTTTCTTCCTCTTTTTTCACTGTCGGTATAGAAAAAATTTGTGCAGGAAAATTAGCCTTCATCAATTTTCCTCAGAAATTACTGGAACAAGGTACACCAAAATTTTTCCCTCCAGAGAAGATGGCTGTGGAAATTCTAGAGGATGTACAAGTAACGCCTGAACTTATCCTGGAGTGCAAAGAACTTAAACAGGCAGGATTCTACCTCGCACTTGACGACTTTATCTATCATAAAGAGATTGAAGAGCTGCTGCCTCTTGTAGATATCATCAAATTTGATTTTCGCGTTACCCCTCCACAAAAATTAACAAGAATCATTGACAAACTCTCTGCCTACGATCTTCGCCTACTGGCAGAAAAAGTTGAAACATATGAAGAATTTGAATATGCCAAAGAACTGGGTTTTGCATACTTTCAAGGATACTTTTTTTCCAAACCGGAAGTACTGAAAAATAGAGACCTTGAAAGCTCTCAACTCAACACCATCCAGCTTCTTAAGCTTATAAACAGCATGGATGAGTTTGATATTGATGCCATAGAAAAAGTAATATCACGAGATATATCAATAACATATAAGCTCATAAATTATATCAATTCTTCTCTATTTGGCCGCTTGACTCCTATCTCTGATATCCGGCAGGCAATCGCATTCCTTGGTGCAAAAGAGATTAAACTCTTTGTTAATATCATTGCCACCAAAAACCTCTCCCGTAATAAGCCGATGGAGTTGACCTGTATGGCAATAATTCGCGCGCGATTCCTGCAAAAACTGGGTGAGAGAAATGGGGAGAATGGAAAGGAACTCTTTCTTCTTGGGCTTTTTTCCCTTATTGACGCAATGCTTGATCAAAATATAGAGGTACTCATTACAAAGCTCGTTTTATCTCCAAAACTCAATGCAGCCCTTATACACAGAAAAGGAGTTTTTGGCGCGTATCTACACTTAATAGAGTGCTGTGAAACCGGTAACTGGCGTGAGTTACAAAATGTGCAGAAGCAATTAGATCTGCAAGATGAGGTAATAGCAAAAACCTACATACACGCCGTTGAATGGGCAAACAAGATTGTAACAATACTATAAAACAGTAATATAGAAGAGAACTACTCTCGCACATAGCCGAAACCGGGTATCTCCAGCCACGCCTCTAAACGTCGTAAACAAAACATCGCACAAGAGACCAAGAGTAAATAATAGAGGCCAACAACGAGAAAAACTTCAGTAAAACGAAAATACTCCGTTGCCACCATATTCCCCTCACCAGTAAGTTCCATACAAGTAACAACATAGGCGAGAGAAGAGTACTTTATCAGATAGATAATCTCATTGCCGCAGCCATGCAGTGCCCTGCGAAACGCCTGAGGAATAATAATCCAGACCACCGTTTTAAAAACGGTAAAACCAAGTGCCTGCGCCCCCAGATACTGTCCCTGACGAATAGAGAGCAAGGCTCCGCGAACATATTCTGATTGATACGCACCTGAACAAAGAATAAAACCGGTCACCGCCGCACCATAAGGGCTAAAATAGATCCCCAGATGGGGCAGACCGTAGTAAAGTACAAAGAGCTGAATAACAAGGGGTGTACCACGGAATACTGCCGCATAGCCATCTCCCAGCCGCCGCACCACCACTCCGCCATATACACGGAGTGCACCCGCAGAGATGCCGATAATAACACCGCCGCAGGCTGAGGGTACAATAAGGGCAAGACTCATCAGCAGACCGTCATTTAAGGCGGTCACCAAATCATTATAGAAGGGGGAAAGTGCCATTACATTCCCTCAAGATCGACTAATTTTTCACAGAAAGACTGCGTACGCGTAGACTTGCCCCTGCCGAGCAGCTCTGCCGGAGCACCCTGTTCAAGAATCTCGCCAGCTTCCATAAAAAGGACTTCATCTGCAATACCGGCAATAAGGCCAATCTGATGAGTAGCCATAATCATCGTCATCCCCTTAGCAGCAAGCGCCTTGATAACGGCGATAACCTCACCGATAAGCTCTGGATCAAGTGCTGAGGTCGGTTCATCAAGTAACAGCACCTCAGGGTCCATTGCCAATGCCCTAGCAATCGCCACCCGCTGCTTCTGGCCCCCAGATAACTGTGCCGGATAAAGCTCACCCTTATCACCAAGCCCAACCTGCACCAACTCCTCCCGCGCCCTATGTTCTGCGTCTCTGCGGGCAATCCCTTTTACCTTGCGCAGGGCAACAGCAACATTATCCACCGCAGTAAGATGGTCAAAGAGATTAAATTCCTGAAAAATCATCCCAACCTTCTGCCGCAGCCGATTCTGCTCCTTTTTGCGGGAAAAGGCAACCGGAGCACCATTGAGAGCAATTACTCCCTTGTCCGGCACCACCAGACAGTTAATACTCTGCAGCAGAGTACTTTTACCACTGCCGGAAGGCCCAATAAGCACCTTTATCTCTCCCTGACGCAGAGAGAGACTTACCCCTTTCAGGATATGAGCTTCCGCAAAGGACTTATGAATATCCCGCACCTCAAGGATATAGTTCTCATTCGACATAGATAACCTGTATTTATAGTTCAAAGAGGACCGGAATAGCCGGGTATACGCACCTTTTTCTCCAGTTTGGCAAGGAGTTTCACTCCAATCCAGGTAAGAAGGAAATAGATAATTGCAGCAGTGATATAGAGCGGCAGATGCTCATAGGTACGCGATGCGACAAATTGTGTCCGTGCCATCACTTCAGGAGCCCCAATAACAAAGGCCAGAGCAGAATCCTTAAGTACGATGGAGTATTCGTTTGACCAGGCAGGAATGGCAATACGCAATGCCTGGGGCAAAACAATGGTCGTAATCACCTGACGCTGTTTCATTCCCAGGGCTGCAGCGCCACGAAACTGTCCATGGGGCAGTGAAAGAATCGCCCCTTTAAAGATATTTGCCTGATAAGCCCCCGTCGTCATTCCCAACACAACCGCCACCGCAACACCGGCACTTACATTCCAGTCCAGCCAGGTAAAAAGCCCAAAATAAAAAAGAAAAAGCAACGCCAACACCGGCACTCCCCGAAAGAACCAGACATACAGTTCACAGAACCAGCGAAACGGGCCGCGTCCATAGACCAGCGCCACGGCAATAACAATCCCCAGAACAAGACCGGAAAACATTGCCCCGACAACAATGGCAGAAGTAATCAAAGCACCTTGCAACAAGTAGGGCAAAGCATCATAAACGGCAGTAACAGAAGAGGTGAGCATAAGATCCTGCATAAAAAAAGAGGCAGACAAGAAATTTCGTCTGCCTCCAGTAATAGGAAACCAGATTAGTGGGTATCGTTAAGTTGATACTTCTTAATCAACTCATTCCACAAAGGCAGCCCCTTAATTTTATCAAGGGAGGCATTGAGTTTTTCAAGCAACTCGGCATTACCCTTTTTCACTGCATAGCCAAACGCCTCTTTCGGCATCCCGGCATCACCCACAATTTTTACCGCTTTTTTGGAAACGGCATCTTTTGCCGGAGCATCATTCATAATAGCAGCATCAATACGCCCATTCAGCACATCTTCCACTGCCAGAGGGGAAGAGTTATAATAACGCAGAGTGTAGTTATAGCCATCCTTGCCGGCATGATCCTTTAACCATTTAGCATCAGAAGTCCCTTGTTGTACACCAACGGTTTTTCCTCCTTTCATTACTTCATCCGGGGTTAATACAGAATCTTTTTTGGCAACAATAAGCTGCTTTATCACCCAGTACGGCCTGGTAAAATCAACCATTTTTGCCCGCTGCTCGGTGATACTCATTCCAGACGCAACCACATCAACCTTGCCGGTCATAAGGCTTTGCACAATACCAGACCATTCAGTGGGCTGATGAACCACTTCCATACCATTGTCTTTTGCAATCCAGTCCATTACTTCCACATCAAACCCACTGGCAGCACCAGTTTTATCCACATAGGCAAAAGGAGGGAAGTTGGCATCGATGCCATTAACAATCTTCTCACCGGCAACAGCGTTTGATGCAACACCAAAACAGAGCAGCGCCCCTAACAGAAAAGCATTTTTTCGTAACATAGTGACCTCAATAAATAGGATTATCTAGGAAAAACTCCTCCAACAAGACAAATTCTAATAATCAAAAGATACAAAAGAGAGAGGAATGTGGCAAGCACTAACCGCCCAAAGGAGTTATGAAAACTCCGAATTGTACCTTTCTTCCCATCTCCTCCATTCCCACTACTAGCTATTATAGTGTTTGCACAGATAGCGGATTTCCGGGTATACTCACCATCTTTTCTTCAACACACGACTAAGCAAAAGGGAGAGGAGATGAAAACAGGTATCTTTGCCGCAATTTTTGCCGCACTGGCGATGGCCACTCTGGGAATCTTTTCACGAAAAATTCCTCTGGATGCAGAACTTGTTATCTTCTTTCGTCTCTTTTTCGGAGGGTTCTTCCTGCTTCTTCTGCTCTGCATACAGCAAAAGCAGAGACTTCTGGTGGCCAAACCCCACTGGGCAACTGTCTGCAGCGGGGCTCTTCTTGCAACATTTGGCATATGCTACTTTAAAGCAATGTCGATGACAACGCTAGTCAACGCCGTTGTCATCCTCTACATGGCTCCGATAACAGCATCTATCTTTGCCCATTTCTTTATGGGAGAACGGCTGCGCCCGGCCAATATATTCCTGATCGGCCTTGCCCTTTTCGGTTTTGCAGCACTCATGGAATTTACCTTCAATTTTTCCGGCGAAGACCAGCAGGGGCTTCTTTTTGCCATAGGAAGCATGGCCGCTTACGCCGCCTTTATCTGCTGCAACAGAGTCATCCCATCAACCGAATCAATCTATGCAAAGAGCTTCTACCAACTTTTGGTTGGCACACTCTGTACCGCCCCGCTTAGCTTTGCGGGAGGCGTTGGAATACTGGCAAAGTTATCGGGAGAAACCTGGCTTTGGCTGCTGGCCGTCGGCTTCTTTCCCGGGTTTCTCGGCACCTTTCTGGCGGTATGGGCATTAACACGGCTGCCCGCAGTCACCTTTGGAACCTTTTCCTATCTAGAGCCGATTTTTGTTATTCTCTTTGGCTGGCTGCTCTTCCAGGAGCACCCGGGAACACTACAGCTTATTGGCTGCAGTCTCATTATTATCAGCGGCATTCTCACCGGTATCATAACAGCCAGACAAGCCAACGGCGAGAAAGCGAATTAACTTATCTCAACCAGTTCAATATCAAAAATCAGATCTTTCCCGGCAAGAGGAGGGTTTGCATCAAGTACAATATGGGTCTCGGTAATGGCGGTCACCTTGGTACGCAAAACCTCCCCACCAGGCCCACCAACCTCCAGCATCATTCCCACTTCAGGATTCAGATCCGGCGGAACCTGCTCCAGGGGAGCTTCTATCACCATCTCCGCATTATGTTCTCCATAAGCCTTGGCACAAGGAATATTGACTGTTTTCTTATCTCCAACCTCCATGCCAATCACTCCCTCTTCAAAACCGACAATGACCTGTCCGCCGCCAACGGTAAAGCCAAGAGGGTCACGCCCTTCTGAGCTATCAAAAACCTCACCATCAGCAAGAGTTCCCTTATAATGTACTTTTACCTTATCTCCTTTTTTTACTGCCATATTCTTGCTCCATCAAAAAGTCGTTATTGATCCGTTCCATGCCTCTATACAGAAAAAAACAGGAACACCTCCCGCACAATTACCCATAATCACTCAATTTACAACTATATTTGCGGTTAAAAACAGAACTATCTTCTTTCACTGAAAAAAATTCTCCTATATCAATTTTTTTATTTAGATATTATGATATCATCGCTAACCAGCGTTTTCCCCTATACCTACTTCCGCAGGAGATCACAGTGCATAAAACAAAGATCGTTGCCACTCTCGGCCCCAGCACCGACAGCGTAGACAAAATATGTGCCCTTATCAGGGCCGGTATGAATGTTGCCAGAATCAACCTCTCCCATGGAAACCGTGAAAGCCACCAACGGGCAATATCACTCGTAAAAGAGGCCCGGAAAAAAGTCTGCATCCCAACGGCCATCCTGCTCGATACCCGCGGCCCGGAGATACGGGTAAGCGAGCTCGATACTCCACTGCAGCTTGAAGCAGGTCAGGAGTTTACCCTGACAACAGATGAAACAAGCTGCAACGAAAAAAGAGTTGCAACCAGTTATCCTGACATCATCAATGACGTAAAGGAAGGACAGAGAATTCTGCTTGATGATGGCAAGATTATTTTAACCGTCAACACAATTACCGACTGCGATATTATCTGTACCGTACAAAATTCCGGTACTCTCAGCAGCCGTAAACGTGTCGCCCTGCCGCAATCCATCGTCAATTTAAAAGCCCTCTCTAAAACAGATATTGCAGATATTGCCTTTGGTGTAGAGCAGGAGGTTGATTTTATTGCTGCATCCTTTATCCGTAAGGCGAAGGATGTGTGGGAGGTGCGTAAGGTTATAGAACAGCATGGCGGCGGACTTGGTATTATCTCTAAAATTGAAAACCAGCAGGGAGTTGATAACCTGCAGGAAATCCTTGAAGCCTCTGACGGAATGATGGTCGCCAGAGGTGATTTAGGGGTAGAACTGCCGGCAGAACAGGTTCCGGTTATTCAGAAAAAGATTATCCGCATGGCAAATCTGGCAGGGAAACCGGTTATTACCGCAACCCAGATGCTGGAATCAATGATAACCAGCCCTACCCCCACCAGAGCAGAGGCGAGCGATGTGACCAATGCTATCTTTGACGGAACCGATGCGGTCATGCTGTCGGCAGAGACAGCTATGGGCAAATACCCGCTGGAGGCAGTCAAATTTCTGGTACGCTGCGCCCAAAGTGCCGAAGCTGCACTCGACTACGACACATTGCTGGAGCAGGGGCTGCGCCATAAACGGGCAACGATCACCGACTCCATCTCCTATGCCTGCTGTGCAACAGCCAGGGATCTGCAGGCGGCGGCCATTATTACCAGCACAACATCGGGCTCTACCGCCCGTATGGTCAGCCGTTACCGGCCTGCCACTCCTATTATCGCAGTCAGCAGAAGCAAGGCAAAGATCCGCCAGCTGCAGCTTGTACGCGGGGTAACCACCATTCTGCAGAAAGAGAAGGCCTCCACTATGGATGAACAGCTCGATATCACCGTGAACAGCGCACAGAAATCAGGACTTATCCGCAATGGAGATCTCGTTGTTATCACCGCAGGGATGCCCCTTGGCGCCACAGGAACCACCAACCTGCTCAAGGTGAAAACCATCGCTGATATCTGCTTTCGGGGAATGGGAATAAGCCCTGGAAAGGTTGAAGGCCCGGTACGGATTATTCAACATGCCGATGACTGGAAAAATCTGCCGCAGAATGCCATTGTTGTCCTGGCGAAAAACGATGATAAGGCGATGCGGGTTCTTACCTGTGCCAACGGCATTATTATTGAGGAGGCCGATATCCCCAGCCATACCATCGCCGTTGCCAGGGAGATGAATATTCCTGTGGTATGTAATTTTGACAACGCTGCACAACAACTGGCAAATGGGCAAATAATCACCATTGACGGCTCTTCCGGGCAAATATCCTATGGCCGCGCTTCAGTCTGAGACCACTATCGTTATTGGCGGCGGAGCAGCAGGATTGATGGCTGCAGGCCGTGCTGCTGAACGGGGGGCGACGGTGCTGCTGCTGGAAAAGATGGCCCGGCCAGGGCGAAAGATCGGCATCAGCGGCAAGGGACGGTGCAATATCTCCAACAGTGCAGAGATGGAAGATTTTCTCGCTCATTTTGGTCGAAACGGCAGATTCTTGCGCCAATGCTTCCAGCAGTTTTTCTCAAGAGAACTCCTTTCACTGCTCAGAGAGAACGGTGTAGAGACAGTACTTGAGCGGGGCAGCCGCTACTTTCCACAAAGCGGCAGAGCGATGGATGTCGTTCGTGCCTTACGCGACTGGGCGAAAGCAAAAGGCGCACGCATTCTCTGCGAGAGTACAGTTGAAAAAATCATCTCTGCTCACGGCAGGGTAAGCGGGGTTATTGTCAATGGACAAAAGCTGGCATGTACCAACATTGTACTTGCTACAGGAGGCCGCTCCTATCCGCGAACCGGCTCTAGCGGAGACGGCTATCGGCTGCTTGACGAACTAGGGCATACAATAACGCCGCTGCACCCGGCACTGGTCCCCCTATGCAGTGCCGCCACCGATCTAAAGGCTCTCAACAATCTCAACCTGCGCAATGTTTCGGTACAACTGTTTATCAACGGGAAAAAGAAAGAGAATCAGTTTGGCGAAATAACCTTTCTTGATAATCGTATCACCGGGCCAACAACCCTTACCATGAGTGATATGGCTGTCTGCGCCATACATGCAGGAAAGAAAGTATCGCTGCTGGTTGATCTCAAACCCGCCCTTGATGAAGCAAAGCTTGATGCCCGTCTGCGCCGGGATCTGGAGAAACGGCAGGGGGAAGAACTCAGCTCGATTTTACGGGGAATACTACCGGCAAAACTCATTCCATTCTGTCTTGAAAACTGTTCTCTCCGGGCAGATGCAACCACAATTTCAGCAAAAGAGCGTCAACGGCTGCGCCATTGGTTAAAAAATATGGTACTTCCTGTCAGCGGCTATGGCGGCTGGGATGAGGCCATTATTACCGCCGGAGGACTCTCCCTTAAAGAGGTCAACCCAAAGACGATGGAATCCCGTTTGGTTTCAGGGCTTTACATTGCAGGGGAACTGCTTGATCTGCATGGCGACACCGGCGGCTTTAACCTACAAGCGGCCTTTTCCACCGGTTGGCTGGCGGGAAATTCCATAGCTACTCACCAATCATAGCGAGGTACTCCTCCTCACCTATAACCTGCACCCCCAGTTTTTCTGCTTTGGTCAGCTTCGCCGCCCCCACCTTGGCACCGCAGATAAGGAGATCGGTATTACCGCTGACGGCACTGCCCACCTTTGCCCCCAGCTCTTTTGCCCGCTGCTGCATATCTCCCCGTTTACCGCTGCGCATGGTACCGGTAAAGACCACCGTTTTACCCGAAATGGGGGAAGAACTCTTTTCAGTCTCCATTGCCACCGGTGTTTTATTGAGGGTAAATCCCAACTCAAGCAGATGAAAAAAATCCTCTTTGATAGCGGAGAGGCCCTGCACAATATCCTCCCCAATCTTCTCCGAAAAGCCCTTTATCTCCTCAATTTCGGCAGATGACAGCGTAAAAATTTTCTCCAGCGGCCAGACGGCCAGCAGCTTCTCACAATTTCCCATTCCCATCCGGGAGATGCCAAAGGCGGCAAGAAAACGCCAATCCTCAATCGGCTCATAAAGACTGCGCTGAAGCTGGGCTATCATATTTTCTGCCTGCTTGGGGCCAAAACCGAAACGCTGAAGATCTCCCTCAGTCAAGGCATAGATCTCTCCCACGGAACGAATGCCAGCATCATAAATTTTTTGCAGTGAAGACGGGCCAAAACCATCAATGTTACCAAGGGTTTTAAAAAAATGCTCCATGCTGGTAATACGCTGCGCCGGACAATGAAGGGTATCAAGGCATTGCAGCCAATCCCCCTGCCAGACAAGAGCACCACCACAGCTAGGACATTTTTCCGGCAAAACAACTACTCCCGGCTCTATAACATCCTCTATCTTAGGAATAACCTCTCCACTGCGGGAAAGACGAATCAAGGCTCCTTCCCCAATTTTCCGCTCACGCACCATAGCATAGTGATGGGCCGTTGCCCGGCGAATCATTGCTCCGCGTAATCTGGTTGGAGTAAATTCTGCTACAGGATTCACCCGTCCAGAACGGGAAGTCTGCGGAATCACAGCTTCCACCCGCACTTCAACCATCTCTGCATTCTGCTTAAAAGCGATCTGCCATCGGTGATGATGACGGGTTGCCCCCATAGCTTCTTTCAACTCGGCATCAACAATTTCCAGCACAACACCGTCTATATCGTAATCGAGCTGACTCCAGATAGAGTCCACAATTGAGCGGAAATCTTCTGCCAATGCAGCCCAGTCTCCCTGCCAATCAGGCAGCAGGGAAAAAGGAAAAAAGACGGCCTTCCCCCGGCTAATGGTTTCCTGCGCCAAAGGATCAAGCTCTTTCTCCTTAATGAGTGCAGCCTGAACATTACGCGAGTTCTCAAAATCTGCCGCCAGCCTGTCGGCAAACCAGCTTTTACTGACCACGATCTCTCCGGCGCCAAGACCGCGTTCCCCTCCCTCTGCCACCTGCAAGCCACGATCAAATGCTCTGCTTATATCAGTCCCGCGGCGGCCATCTCCCCTGGTATAAAGACGCGTACCATCATCATAGGCGGCATAACCGTCAAGTTTTGGTGTCATGCGGAAAATAAGGGAGGAAAAATCCTTGCCTAATGCTTTTGCCGCCTTTTCAATACGCCCTGCCCAACGCTCTATAGCGGCAAAATCATAGGCCTTATCGGTGGATAACATCTTTACCGGCAAGGCCACTGTTTTGGCCGCCGCTTCCGGCTCAACGGTATGTAAAAAGGGGTGACCCGGAGAACGGCGGCGCAGCTCCGCCAGATAGATAAAATCATAATCATCATCAACAATCAACGGTTCCCCTGCCCGATAGAACAGGTTGGCAAGCTGAAGAAACTCAACCAGTTCCCCCTGTTCAAGCTGCCCAACATCCTTTTTCCCAGCGGCAATAGCAAGCAGCGTTGATAGTGCCATATCCGCCTGAAACGAATCAAAGATTTTCTGCTGCCCAGAACTTAATTTCCCCTCCATAGCACATCCTCCAGATCAGATAAGAGACAAGGTGTACGCCTATACCAGTTTTTATCCTGATTCTCAACCAAACAGCGACAAAAAAGGGGAGATACCAAGACGGCATCTCCCCCTACATTTCGGATATATCGTTACAGCTACTTTTTACAGTGCCTTATTGGCATCCATATACTGGATAAGATCGAGCATACGGTTGGAATACCCCCACTCATTATCATACCAACTCAGCACCTTCACCGTTTTACCAATAACCTTGGTGGATTGAGCATCAATAATGGAACTATGGGAATCCCCCTTAAAATCAATGGAAACCAAAGGCTCATCACAATAGCCAAGATAGCGGTTCGCTCCCGCTTTCAAAGCAGCATTCACCTCTTCCACACTGGTTTCACGACCGACCTCCATCACCAGGTCAACCACGGAAACAGTAGGAGTAGGAACCCGAATGGCCAGTCCGTCAAACTTCCCTTTCAATTCAGGAATAACCAGGGAAACAGCAGCGGCAGCACCAGTCTTGGTCGGAATCATCGACAGGGCCGCACCACGGGATCTGCGTAAATCCTTATGGGGCGCATCAAGCAGGCGTTGATCGCCGGTATAGGCATGCACCGTTGTCATCAAACCGCGCTCAATGCCAAAATTATCCAGGATAACACGGGCAAAAGGGGCAAGGCAGTTGGTGGTACACGAGGCGTTGGAAACAATATGGTGCTCGGTTGCATCATACTCATCCTCATTGACCCCCATCACAAAGGTCTTCACATTCCCCTTCGCCGGCGCCGAGATAACCACCTTCTTCGCCCCGGCATCAAGATGCGCCTGCGCCAATTCTCCATCGCGGAAAAAACCTGTGCACTCAGCAACATAATCCACTCCAAGATCGCCCCACGGGATATCCGCCGGATTACGATGATCGGAAATGGAAACCCTCTTGCCATCAACACTCATCCCCTCATCATCAACCTCTATGGCATAACCGGAAGGCCCCATATTGGAATCATACTTGAGCAGATGAGCCAAGGTTGCATTATCAGTTAAATCATTAATATGCACAATCTCAATATCGGCAAAAACAGGATCCTGTGTCAATGCTCGAAAGATATTTCTGCCAATACGGCCAAACCCGTTTATTCCAATTCTGATTGTCATTGTTTTCTCCTTATCTCTTCCATCTTAAAAAAACCCTGACATTCTCCATATCAGAGCAGATTATTTTCAGCACAACCCTTAAATTAAATAGCAACAATATTATTAGCCTAACTAAATTCACAAGTAAATAATAACCACTGTTTTTTGAATTACAATCCTGATATACTCCGGAACACGAAAATTTTAACCGGGTAAAAATCAAGAAACGGTTTCTACCCCAGGGAGACAAGAAAATGGAAACAATGCGGCTACAGAAGTTCCTCGCCCAGAGCGGAATCTGCTCAAGACGCAAAGCTGAGGAATATATTCGGGCTGGACGAGTAAAGGTTGATGGTATCGTTGTCCGGGAAATGGGGATTAGCGTGCATAATAAAAACACCATTTCCTTTGATAACAAGAAGATCTCTCTCAATAAAAAACATGAATATTATCTGCTAAATAAACCGGCAGGATATATCACTACCCTCTCAGATCCCCAGGGGAGACCCACCGTAACCTCGCTGCTTACCGGCGTCAGCAGCCGTGTTTTTCCCGTAGGCAGACTTGACCTCGATACAGAAGGGGCCCTTATTCTTACCAGTGATGGAAATCTGGCACAACGTATTCAACACCCTTCTCAACATACCAATAAGACCTATCAGGCGCTGGTGAAAGGCTCCCCTGCCGAAACAGCCCTCCGCCAACTAGAGAGAGGTATTGTGCTGGAAGGCCGGCCCACAGCTCCAGCCAAATTACGGCTGCTGCAAAAAAAGCAGACATCGACACTGATAGAGATCATCCTCTATGAGGGAAGAAAGCGTCAGATAAAAAAAATGTTCCGCCATATTGGCCACCCTGTCCTCTCTCTCAAAAGAACAGCCTACGGGAAACTCACCCTCGGTAAACTGCCCAAAGGAGGATGGAGACCCCTTAACTCCGCAGATTTAAAAAAAATTTTTTTATAAAAATGATTTGCAAAAGGGCGATTTCCCTATTAAGTTCAACTGTAGACACGATTCATTCAGGATATTATGTAGATAGGAGAGATTTCTTTACTTCATAAATTATTTATGCCGCAGGGTAAAACATGTTATTTCCCTCCACGCGGAAAAAATGGAGTTGCGCATGAACAAATCAGAACTCATTGAAAGGCTTTCTCAAGAGCTTGATCTCCCCCACCGGGATGCTGCTGCTATAGCAAACACCATAATCGACAAGATGACGGATGCATTGGCCAACGGAGAGAATATTGAGATACGGGGATTTGGCAGCTTCACTATCAAAAACTATGAAGCCTACGAAGGGCGCAACCCAAAAACAGGGAAGACCATTCAGGTAAAGCCCAAAAAACTTCCTTTTTTCAAGGTAGGTAAAGAGTTACGCGAAAGAGTCAATAAGGGAAGATAGACATACAGCCAGGTAAGAGGTGCGCCGCTCACTCCCGGCGCACCCGAAAAGAAGCAACTGTTACCAGTGACCATCAACGTCTGCACCGTCTGCGTACTCCACGTCTCCTGCCAACAGTTTCTCGAGTGCTTCTTCTGCCTTGCCAGATATATTGTTCACAACCTTTATTCCGGCAGCCTCAGCAATCTTAAATGCGTTTGGACCGCAGTGCCCGGTCATCAGCACATCAACTCCTTTATCAGCAATCATCGTGGCCGTTTTAATACCGGCACCTTTAAAGGCATTGACGTTTTCACTGTTATCCACCGCCTCCAGTGCTTTTGTTTCCGAATCAACAATCAAGATATAGGCTGCTCGACCAAAACGGGGATCGGTCTCTGCGCTGAGTTCTGCACCCCTGGCTGAAATTGCAACTTTCATACTCATTCTCCAAAGCTTACGACAACCTTGAGTACAGAAGAGTATCCAGGGCTGCCGATATTCGTTTCAATAATGTGTAATTAATGTCCCCCGCCGCCGCACACCTGATTCTCAGCGATCATCGGGAGCTTTTCTGCTGCCATATCCTCAACAACCGGACGAATATCCCTCCGCTCACCGTCATAATAGACATCAATACCCATCTGTTTAAAACCCATCAGCGGTCGCATACCAATACCCCCAACAACCAGCCGCTGTACACCATTTTCTGCCAGCAGCTGTACAGGAACCATGCAACCACCCTGCACATGCTCTTTGTTGGCCAGAATCGTTACCTTCTCAATCTTACCATCAACGATATCAACCAGCGTGAACACATCGCAATGTCCAAAATGACCTGCCCGTTGTCCGTCAAGTCCGCCTTCACCATCTGATGGTACAGCCAATCTAAATGTTGCCATTGTCATTCTCCTTGTTTTTATTTATTTCTATCAGTTAGAGGTTTACCGCTTTTGCGGTACGATAAATCATCGTGAATACAAATATCACGTAATCATTTTTTACGGTTCTCTTAAATCAGCAATTTCCAGACCGCCGCAAAGAGAGGAAGAAGCCATAATCTTTCCCCATATTTCTCGAATAGCCTCTGCTGCCGGAGAGTGCGGTGCATACTCCACAATACATTGAGCCTCAACCATCGCCTCCACAAAGGCCCGATCAAAAGGAATACGACCAAGCAGGGTCAACCCCTGTGCCACTGCCCACTCTTCTATTTTCTGCGTCATCTCAATATTGAGATCCGCTTTATTAACGACAACCAGTCCCGGTACCCGGAAATGTTTTGCCAACTCAGTGACCCGCTGCATATCATGCAGGCCTGAAACTGTCGGCTCTACAATGATTACCAAGGCAGAAGCACCGCCAATAGCCGCAATAACCGGGCATCCGATCCCTGGAGGGCCATCTGTTACAATAAGTTCCTTGCCTTTCTCTTCTGCAAGTGCACGAACCTCTTTGCGCACCAGACTCACCAGCTTACCGGAGTTTTCCTCGGCAATACCTAGTCGAGCATGAACCATGGCCCCAAAACGGCTGGATGAGATAAACCAGTCCCCGCACTGTTGTATCGGAAAGGCAACCGCCTCTTCGGGACAGAAATCCACACAGATACCACATCCTTCACAAGCCACTGGATCAACGATAAAATCAGAAGAAATTGCCTCAAAACGACATACAGAGCGACAGGTACCGCAAGCGATACATTTATCACCATCAATCTCTGCCAAGCCGCCTCCCATAAAGGAATGCGTCTCTTCAACCTGGGGAGAAAGAAGAAGGTGGAGATCTGCCGCATCAACATCTGCATCACAAAAGACGGCATCTTCTGCCAGAGAGGCAAAGGAAGCGGTAAGACTGGTCTTACCTGTCCCACCCTTGCCGCTAATTACCACAATTTCCCGTATCATTGCACCCCCTCCTCTACCAGCGACGTAATCTGCCGATACAGCTGTTGAAATTTCTCCTTCCATTCCGGCATTACACCAACAATAGTTTCACCTTTCGAATATGCCTCGGCGAAACGCCGCTCGAAAGGGATCTCCAACAGGATATCAAGCCCTTGCTCCTCGGCATAATCCCGCACCGAAGAGTCGCCCAGATCTGCACGATTAATAACCAGCCCGGCCTTAATACCAAGGGACTTTACCGCTTCCACTGCCAGCTTTAAATCATGCAGTCCGAAAGGAGTAGGCTCAGTGACGATCACAACAAAATCGGCACCACGCATAGCAGTGATTACCGGGCAGGATGTTCCCGGCGGCGCATCAATAATAGTCAGCGCATACTCCTTTTCATGCTCCCGCACCGCCTTTATCAAAGGAGGTGCCATTGCCTCTCCAATCCGCATCCGCCCACTGAAAAGCGGGATATCACCAGTTGTCCCTTCTTCAATCTCGCCCAACAACCGACTGTCATCGCCAATAGCATCTTCATCACAAACCAGTTGACAGCCATAACAGCTATGGCACAACTCAGGAAAAACCAGCACCTTTTTCCCCACCATGGCAAGGGCAGAATAACGGCATATTTCGGTGCATTTTCTGCAGCCGCTACAGCGTTCTTCATCTATTTTGGGAATAAAGGTGGAAACCGTTTTTTTCCCTGTCAATTCCGGCGATAGAAAAAGATGGGTATTCGGCTCTTCTACATCACAGTCAAGAACAGTATATTGCCCGGCAATATCATCCATATCCTGTAAACTGAGGGCAAGATTAGCCGCAACTGTTGTCTTTCCGGTACCGCCCTTACCGCTTGCAATACTTATAATCATGATTTCTCTCTTATGATGCCATCAGACCATTAATCTTACTCAAAATCTCCAACATCTGCTGCGCCTCTTCCTTATCAGGATCAGCAGAGAGCTGCATAAAGAGCCCCAGACCTTCTGTTGCTTCATGAAATGCATCACCTTCCAGCTCACTCTCCAGTGCGAAATTAATCAATGGATACTTTTTCGCACACTGCTGCACAAAATCCAGTCCGTCACCATCAGCAAGAGCGGCAGCAACAACGACTGCGGCATAACCGCCATCACCAATCAGTTCATCGGCGCTGCGGCCGCTACCAGAGCAGCACACCTTTGCACCAGCCGCAATCAAGGCCTGCTCAAATCGGGGAAATCCGCTATTTACTCCAACCAGTAAAATATTCATTACTCCTCCACCTGCCGTACACCTTTTCCTGAGGATGATGACTGCAAGCCCCGCTGCGACATCATCATTCGCCCTCTCTGACCAATACCCTGACCGCCCTCGGCTCTTCGGCAGCTACCGTCTCCTGCACCACGGCCGCGCCCTATACCACGCCCCATGCCACAACCAAATCCATTCCTGTCCTGTCTGTTATTTCTCATAGTTTCCTCCATAACACATTTTTCCCACAGCCCCTCGACTCCGATCAAGACAATCAGAGTGCTGCCGACGCCGGCAACAACATTGCCGCCGGCAACCCGGCATAGCAAAAACTCCAGGGTCTGCATCGTCTGCCAAATGCCGTATAATGGTTTCCACATCCCCCGTTAAAAAAGGAAGAACCTCTAATCCTGCTTCCTTCAATCGTTCTTCCCCTTTACGGCAAAGTGCACCGCAGAGGAGAAGTTCTATCCCTTTTTCCTGATGCAGCCGAAAAAGGACAGCGAAAGGATCTCCCTCTATATCAATAATATCTTCAATATGGAAACCATCTTCTTCCAGCGTTACCAACATCAACTGCTTGGCAGTATCAAATACCGGCGAGATCCGGTTTTCCCAAACTGTAATAGCAAGTTTCATAGCAGCTCCATTGTTTTCTTTTCTAGAGCAAAAGCTATGCCAAAATATAATTATGCTATTTATATGTGAACTACGGGAGTTATCAGAAAAATTGGGAAGAGGACATTGCAACATTGCAACATTGTGCAACAAAAAAACAGTGCTACATTGCAACAATAAGAGACCGTTTATGGCTGGCTTTTTGAGGAACTGCGGCCATCATACTGTGGTAGATCAATCTTATACTTTTTGATTTTTCTAAAGAGTGTACTTCTATGTATCCCCAACTCATCAGCAGCCGCCTGACGATTACCTCCATAACGCTCAAGAACTGCAATAATCGTAGCAGCTTCGGAGTGTTGTACTGCTGTACGGGCAGATTTTCCCACTGTATCAGACACAACTGCTCCTCTGCCTAGATTAGCAGGCAAGTGAGAGACATCAATCTCTCTGCCATCACAGAGCACAAAGCCATGCTCTATTATATTTTCCAGCTCACGGATATTGCCGGGATATTTACAGCTAAGCAAAAGCTCCATCGCTTCTGGTGTAAGCCCGGTAATCTCTTTATTCAAACGACAATTCATCCGCTCCACAAAACGGGCCACCAAAAGAGGAATATCCTCCCTCCTCTCCTCAAGAGAAGGGAGAACAAAACGAATAATATTAATGCGATAAAAGAGATCCCGCCGAAAACGGCCATCTTCAACCATCTGCTCAAGATCGGCATTGGTCGCAGCAAGGATACGGGCCTCTACCTCACAAGGAGTGACTGCTCCCAGGGGCAGATACTGCCGCTCCTCAAGCACCCGTAACAGTTTTACCTGAAACGCCGGAGAAATCTCCCCCAGTTCATCCAATAAGATGGTGCCTCCTTTTGCTGCCTCAAACAGCCCCGGCTTATCCTTAACCGCATCAGTGAACGCACCTGCCTTATAGCCGAAAAGTTCTGATTCTAATAAGTTATCGGGCAAGGCACCGCAATTAACCGCAATAAACGGTTTTTCTGAACGCCCGGACAACCGGTGCAGAGACTGGGCCATAACCTCTTTCCCCGTACCGGTCTCACCCTCTATTAAAACAGTACTGTCACTCTCAGCCACCTGAGGCAAAATGGAAAAAATCCGTTCCATTGCTGGGCTGCGGCTGACCATACCCCCCATCTCTTTTATGGACTTGAGTTCACGGCGCAGTTCCTCGACCAATGAGTGATCGCGGAAAGTTTCAACACCACCCAGGACAACACCTTCCGCATCTTTTAACACTGCAGTAGAAACACCGATAGGAACCCGCTCCTGACGGTTATTAATAATCCATGCCGAGCTGGCAACAATGTTACGCCCCTCTTTCATTGTCCGCTTCAAAGCACAATTCACCTCACACATATTAGAGCGAAAAACCTCCCAACAGAAACGCCCCACCGCTTCTTCGCGGGGCGTACCGGTAATCTCTTCTGCTGCCCGATTAAAACTGGTTATCCGCCAGTCATGATCTACGGTAAAAACACCATCAGAGATAGACTCAAGAATAGTCTCATGAGTACGGTTTTTATCGTTTTCTATGTCGCTCAATGGTCGCCTTTATGTAAGGATAGAGATTATTTACAATTATTTTATAGCCTTCTTCATTGGGATGAAGTCCATCCTCAATATTATACTTTGCCTGAAGAGCAACATCTTCAAGAAAGAATGGCATAAAGATAACATTATGCTTATCTGCAAGACGGGGATAGATAGAATCAAATTCACGAGCATATTGTGCGCCAAAATTTGAGAACATCTTCATTCCCACAAATAAAACCGTAACATCCTCATCTTTAAGGCGCTGCAGGACAGCATCAATGTTCGCCTCTGCTCTTTGCAAATTCCGTCCATAAAGCCCATCATTAATTCCTGTCTCAAGAATAACAATATCCGGGTGGAATTCTTGTAACACATTGTCAAGACGGCGAAGAGTCCGAACACTCAATTCACCGCTGATACCTGCATTAATAACCGTACAGTCATAACCGTCATTTCGAAGTTTTTTCTCCAGTAACGCGGGATAGTTCTCTTCATCACCAACACCATATCCCTCTGTAAGACTATCTCCGAGTGCCACTATCTTTTCCCGATGCACAGCCGCTCCTTCCTCTTTCTTCTCCGTATTATCAAGACTGCAAGCCGACAGAAACAAGGCTAAAAAAATAGATAACAAACCACTTTCTACCATTATACTCCGGCTCTTTTTGCCATATCTCAACATGGTAATCATTTATTTTCTAAAATCTTCTTTATTTCTTAAAAAGAGATCCCCACCTAATCTTCTCTCAAGAATCTACAATTTTCACACACGCAATAAAAAAGCGCGGTGCCCAAAAAAGCACCGCGCCCAAAAACTGCAACAACCTCTACAAAAACAATACGTTACGATAACTCACATATTAGCCAATCAGATAATCATCAAGACTTTCTCCAGCCTCAACTTTCTCCTTAAAGACATTTGGCATACGCCCCTGGCCACTCCAGGTAGTATGTTTACCATCAACATAAATCTCATACTTTGCTGGACGAGATCCACGCTTCTGACGAGTAAAAACTTCCTGAAAATCATCAATCTCCAGCCCATCAGCAGCCATCATTTCTTTATATTGGGCGATCTTCTCCAGTTTTTCAGCATTTCTCTTTTCATCTTCCAATAACTCCAGCTTTCGATCATCAATGATGCTTTCAAGTTTTCCTTTTATCTCTTCAAGCTGAGTTATACTTAACTCTTTTACTGCACTTTTAAAACGACGAGCGTGGGTTATAATCTTAACAAAATCTTCCATAAAGAACTCCTCTAATTTCTCTTTTATCTCTTCTTACAATAAGTACATTCTGTGTACCTCAAACAGAAAGCTATACTTTTTTATTATTTTTTTCAACAAATAGTTTCTAAAAATTCATTACTCGAGGAAAAGTATATTCCCAGCTCTCATTTTATACTATCTTTCGCCCTTCAATTATATCACAACTTTTGACCAGCATAATAGAAACAGGAGGTGTGTTTTTATCTAAAGTTTCCCCAAAGGACAAGAAAAAGAATGAAGAACACACAACAGATTTAATATCCCCTGCGCTATTATCACCACACATCTCACTTTTCCCCTTTCCAAGGGTTTTTTATCCCTCTTTTTCATTGTCTGGAGAAGACATATATGAAAATCAATCGATAACAAGCGAAAAAAATAAAAAGAGAGCAGCAAAAAGTGGAAAATCAACAGAAACATTGTATAATCACGGCAAAAATGGAGAGAGGCAGCAACATCATTATTTTTTTACAGGAAATATCATGTCTGAACAGAATGAACGTATAAAAGAGCTGGAAAAGATTATTACCCTGGGCAGAAAAGTCCTTGATACAGCAACCACCAGCAATAAACCCAATGCGGTGCCGGAAGTGAAAGAGGAGAAGTTCCATACTTTTCGTATTACTGCTCTTTCCTGGCTCAACCGGGTTTTTGATGCGGACCACACCTGCAACCAGAATTTCAGCAATGAGGTAACAACGGCAACGGTAGCCAGAACAAAACGAGCTCTTGGCATCCTGCAAGCTGCCAGAATTGAACTTGAAAGTGAATGGCTGCCAACAACCAAAAGCAACCTGGCAAAAGACATACTCAGCAGTATGCTTCGCCATGCTCAAAGAGAGCATGGTGCTGGAAATATACAGGCAGCGGCAATTATCAGTAGTTCGGTTGTTGCGGAGCTACTTCGCAGAATATGCCTGAAAGCCGGGATCAGCCTTGTCAACAAACAACTCCAGGGCAAACCCGCAGCAAAAAAAGCTCTGCAGCTCACCGGAGAAGCCTATAAAAAGAAGATCTTTGATCGAAAAATAAATAAACTATTTATTACGGTAATAGATCTCGCTGAACAGCAGACTGCGCTAGAGGCCCCCCAGCCCAGGACAAGGGAAGTTGAACAGGCAATCGCCTCTCTAATGGAACTCATACCAACACTCCCCTTATAGATATTGCAGCCTCTATAATAGACAAATGGGGGATAGCTCCTCACAAGAAGAGTCTTCCCCCACAAAAAAGGAAACTTCTTTATTCAATGTTTCCCAGAATATTTTTCACTGTATTCCCATCAACGGCTGCACCAAAATGGGCCATAATAGGCCGCATTGCCTGCATCTTATTTGCAAATTCGGCAAAATTTATATTATCACTTATCCAGGCTCGAATTTCTTCTTCACTTGCCTGCTGAGGAAGATAGCCCTCCATAACTGCCATAAAAGGGGAGCTCTCCTCACCTTTTGCTGCCAACAACTCTTTTTCTGATTTAATCAATTTTTTAATAATGGCAATAACCTGCTCATCCGCAAGCTCTTTTTCCCGCTGCCGGCCAAACTCTCCCATCAAAATACGAATTGCCCCGGTTCGTTCAGAATCTTTCGCCTTCATTGCCTCTTTCAGATCAACTTTCAACTGTTGCTGTAAACTCATATCATCCCCTTTTCGATATTAACTTATTGTAATAACCTTATCCGCATTCTGCGTTGCCATAACGATATCAAGCATATTGGTCAAACCACCCACTGCCTTTTGCCCCGTCAACCCAAAATGCTCCATACATGTCCCACAAGAAAGTACGACAACTCCGGCTGCCTCATACTCCTCAATCTCCTGCAATACAGGAGAACCATCACAGGCAAGCTTAACTCCACCATTAACAAAAATAAGCTGCCATAATGATGTCCCCATCTCTTTCAATGTTTTGATATACATTTCCAGTAATTTTTTCCCAAGCAGTTCATCCCCCCTTCCCATCTGATCTGTTGTAATCAAAACCAGAATTTTCTCCATATCATGGTCTATGGAAACAGGTGCAGAAGGGGTAGAGCTGACCTCTGCCGGGCCATCATAGTCGCCAATAATACGAAAATCCTGCCCTGCGGCAACAGACTGTACAACATACCCTTGAGAAAGAAGAAAACGGCTCACATTCTCCCTGGCTGCCGGATTATCTACCAATACCGCTATTCCTGCCGGAGTCTCCGTTATAACAACATCCCGCGTTTGTAGCACCGGAGCAGGGCAAACAAGCCCACGAGCATCAATCTCTTTTCTCATTTTCGACATATCTCTGCCTTCTTTTCTACATCAAATAAATACGTTCATCGGCCGCTGTTACGGTACCTATAATTGCGGCATCAGACAGCCCCTCATTATGGAGCCGGGCAATAACTTCAGCGGCATCCTCTTGTGAACAACCGGCAAGTAAACCACCGGATGTCTGTGGATCAAAAAGGATATCCCGGAGAACAGGGTCAAAATTCTCGGCGGCAACAATCATATTTTGCCTGTACTCCCGATTGCGATACGCCCCAACGGGAACCAGCCCCATCCTCCCATAATCATACACTCCCGATAATACAGGAACTGCAGATAAATTGAGCTGCACGCCATAGCCCGTACCTGCAATCATTTCACAAAGATGCCCTACCAAGCCAAAACCAGTAATATCGGTACAGGCATGAACAGAAAAACCAGCAAGTATCTCTGCAGCATTTTTATTCAATGCCGCCATGCTTTCCACTGCACGTGTAATCTCCCTGGACGTTGCCAATCCCCCTTTTATTGCCGTATTAAGAATACCTGTACCAATGGCCTTGGTCAGAAGGAGGCAATCATCTTCCCGCAACCCCTGATTTTTCCATATTTTTTCAGGATGAACATAGCCGGTTACCGATAAACCGTATTTCAACTCTTCATCTTCCACACTATGACCACCCAACAACACCGCACCGGCTTCCCTCAACACAGCAGCCCCGCCTGCAAGAATCTCTTTAAGAGAGGAGAGGGGCATGGTATTCACCGGATAGGCGACAATATTCATTGCCGTTTTCGCTTCCCCCCCCATTGCGTACACATCTGAGAGACTATTGGCGGCAGCGATTCTACCAAAATCATAAGGATCATCAACCACCGGAGTAAAAAAATCTACTGTCTGGATCAGTGCCAACTCTTCACTAACCTTATAGACACCAGCGTCATCTGCCGTCCCCTTACCAACCAACACACAATCATTAGTAGGAAAATCAAGCCCATTTAATGCTTCCTCCAGGTCCCCTGGAGTTATTTTTGAAGCTCAACCACCACCTTTCGTACACGCCGTCAAACGCAGCTCGTTCTTTATCGTCATCAACCTGCCATTTTCCATTATTTTTATAAAGGAGCATTTTCTAAAAAACCTGCAATACGATATGCGCCGCTATCATACAAAAAATGTATTGCTGAGGCGATAGCTTCTTTTCCTCAAATCATAAACTCCTTCCCGCAGGCACTACATATCGGAATAACAGTTATCCATCTCTTTTTTATTGACACCCGCCATAATCCCTGGTAATGATAAGCCCGTTTCCAGCGGATACAAGGGGCTATAGCTCAGCTGGGAGAGCGCTTGACTGGCAGTCAAGAGGTCACCGGTTCGATCCCGGTTAGCTCCACCAAAATAGTAGGGGCCTGCAGATTTGCTGCAAGCCCCTTTTTTTATAGTTTAAGCAAAACACACCCATAAAATACGGCAGAACCCCATCATTATAAGGAATTCCGTTTCTCCTCCAACTCTTCCCAACGGCTATAAAGACGATCAACCTCCTTTTTTGCTGCTTCCAGCTTTTGCCAACAGCAATCAAGCTGCACAGGATCAGCAGCAACTTCAGGAGAATGCATCTCTTTCTCCAGCACCTCCACCTCCATTTCGGCTGCCAGCAAGTTCTCTTCCATGGCGTCGTACTCTCTCTGGTCAAGATAGGAAAGCTTTCCCTTTTTTACCGGAGCAGCCGGCCTCTTCCCGTCCTTTCTTTTGCCGGAATTTTTACCTGCAGAGCAACGCCGCATCTCTTCAAGCCATTGCCGATAATCAGCATAGAAGCACACATCACCCCGCCCATTAAACCCAAGAATCCGGTCACAAACCCGATCCAACAGAAAACGATCATGGCTCACCAGAACTAAAGCCCCGGGAAAATCCATTAAACTTGCTTCCAGCACATCAAGGGAGGCGATATCAAGGTCATTGGTAGGCTCATCGAGCAGCAGGATATCGGCAGGCTGCCGCATCAGATCTGCAATAAGGATTCGAGCCTGTTCTCCACCTGACAATTGCCCAACCGGTGTCTCCAGTTGCTCCGGCCGAAAAAGAAACTTCTTTGCCCAACTCACCACATGCAGGGAGCGGCCGCGAAAAACAACGGCATCTCCATCCGGCGCAAGAGCCCTACGCAAAGAAAGTTGCGGGTCAAGCCCTTCCCGTTTCTGATCAAAATGAACGATTTGTATATTATCAACCAG
>PDWI01003542.1_pt1 | contig 31362 bp, 25 predicted proteins | sample 1430891 | NCBI WGS metagenome assembly PDWI01 (sample SAMN01162508, study PRJNA174530) | Oral metagenome, whole genome shotgun sequencing project. | biome: Marine environment; feature: Marine mammal; material: Swab sample of the gingival sulcus; isolation source: swab sample of gingival sulcus... | reverse complement strand
AAAGCTATTAAATGATGAAATTAAAACCCGTTCAAAAAAGAATTTGGTTAAAAGTAAATCATTAATGGAAATGCTTGAAAATTCCATTAAGAAATATCACAATAAGATTTTGACTGCTGCCGAAGTAATGGATGAACTCATTGAATTGAGTAAGGAAATCGTAAATATGGACAGCGAAGCCAAAGAATTAGGCTTAACAGATTTTGAATATGCTTTTTACACAGCTGTTTCTGACAACGAGAGTGCAAGAGAATTAATGCAAAAAGATAAATTAAGAGAACTTGCAGTAATCCTAACAGAAAGAGTAAAAGCAAACGCATCAATTGACTGGACAATAAAAGAAAGTGTAAAAGCTAAATTGAAAGTGATAATAAAACGGACTTTAAGACAATTTGGTTATCCACCAGATATGCAAAAACTGGCAACAGAAACCGTTTTAAAACAAGCGGAATTAATTGCAAATGAGATAACTAATGACTAAGCCCACGCAAAAGCCATACACATTGCCAAGTCGCTCGAAAAGCCCATCGCACAACCAAAACAATGTATATAAATCATTAATTAAATGATGATTAAATTAATACTTTTAGGAAACCAATAATTATTTGCTTGGATAAATCCCTTCTTGCTATCGTCATCATATCAGCTACAAATACTTCTAACAAAATCTGTGATAATTCTAAAGGTATCAATCCCATTTAACATCTCTGACTTCCCGTGTGCCATGCAGTAATTACTGACTAACTAAAGAGGTTTGATTTTTGAACAATACCAGATTTCATAAATTTCGTTAGACTCATTCCTATACTTTTCAGAATAAATCTACATTTGTGCTGGTCAATATTATCTATCAAGTTTTCAGTTGTTATTTGACTAAATATATTTTTTCTCTGAGTGTATCTCAAATCAATCCATATACCTTTCAAACCTTTGTTTGTACTTTGTCGGTCTAAAAATGAAAAATCCATAACTCTTTATGAATTATGGATTTACAGCTGTGTTTGAGTGCTCAGGGACGGAGTTGAACCGCCGACACAAGGATTTTCAGTCCTTTGCTCTACCAACTGAGCTACCTGAGCGTTGTTTCGGTTGGTTTTACACTATGAAAGTACACAGTGCTCAGGGACGGAGTTGAACCGCCGACACAAGGATTTTCAGTCCTTTGCTCTACCAACTGAGCTACCTGAGCGTCAAAATATTTACCTGCCCGAAACAGAATTCAAAATTACGGGATTTATTTGATATGGCCAAATAAATCCCTCAAAAAATCAAAAAAATATTGTTATTTAGAAATATAAATCTCTTTCTCCCTGTTTGATCTTTTCAATTCTTCTTTTGGTTTCAGCAGCTGTTTTCTCACTTTGGAATTCACTTAATTTTTTTTCTATTAAGTCATAACCGATTTTATAAACATAGTCATCGGCATAATCCTCCAAGTATTCTGTAAGTGTCAGCATGGCATTTGGTGTACACAGGTTCTTAACAAATCCTGGAACCGCAAATTCCATAAAGTGTTCTCCTGTTCTTCCTTTTCTATAGCATGCGGTACAGAAAGAAGGAATATATCCATTTTCTAAAAGTTCTTTTATTACTTCAGATAGTGGTCTGTCATCATTGATAGTAAACTGCTCCCTGTTCACATCTTGTTCGTGTTTAGGCTCGCTGACAGTTAGGAATTTTTTATTGATAGAATCAATATCTTTGTCCCCTTGGTCATTGTTGTTATTTGAAGTTTCCAAATCATTTAGAATTTCACTATATCCACCAAGCTCAATATTAGTACCACCGTCAATTTGAGAAACCCCGAAACTCATAACCTCTTGTCGAATCTCAACTGGTTCCCTTGCTGTCAAAATCATTCCTGTATAAGGAACAGCAAGACGCAGAATCGCTACCAGTTTAGTGAAGTCATCGTCTGATACCTTATTAGGAAGTTCAATATTTGAATCGGAAAAAGTTGTGATACGTGGGAAAGATATTGTGTGTGGACCACAATTGTAAACAGCTTCGAAGTGATTTACATGGCGAATGAGTGAAAGGACTTCAAATTTCCAATCGTGCAGTCCGAAAAGAACACCTATACCAACATCATCAATACCGGCCTCGAAAGCTCTGTCTAGTGCGGTTAGTCTATAATTATAATCTCTTTTTTTGCCACTGACATGGTATGTTTTATATGATTCTTGATGATAGGTTTCTTGGAAAATTTGATAAGTTCCTATGCCTGCATCAAGAACGGTTTTAAAGCCTTCTATTTCTAGAGGAGCAGCATTAATATTTACCCTACGAATTTCTCCACCAGTACCTTGCTTTACCTTATATACTTCTCGTACTGAATCCGCAATAAATTGTGGTGAATAGTCCTTATGCTCCCCGTAAACCAATATTAGGCGTTTGTGTCCTGCATCTTCTAAAGCCTTAACATTCATTACAAGTTCTTCTCCGGCTATAGTCTTACGGATAATATCTTTATTAGAGGCTTTAAAACCACAGTAGGAACAGTTATTTTGACATTTATTACCAATGTACAATGGAGCGAAAAGAACAATCCTTTCGCCATATATTTTCTCCTTTAATTTCTTCGCACCCTGCTTGATTTCATTAATTAATTCTGGAGAGCTTGTATTGATTAAAATAGCTGTTTCTTCCATACTTAATCTGTTTTTTGCCAAAGATTTAGCAATTACTTCACGTACCAGTTCTTTGTTGTTTGATTCCGTGTTTTTAAGTATGTTTTCAATCTCACCTATATCAATGAAAGGTTTCATCGGTTCATCTGGTATTGCGTATTTTTGAGGATTGTATATCATAACGTAATCCATAAAAAACTAAAAAAATATTTTACATGGAACGTAAAATACAAATTAATATTGCAATTATTTGTCTAAAATGGGACGATTTAGTTTTTTTTACCGTAATAATCAACGAAACTAGTATCAGTTTCAAAAAGTCGGATACGATGGAGCTTACCAGTCGTGATTTTAGGAACTAATTCATTCCAAAAAGCAATGCACAAGTTTTCGCAGGTGGGTATGACTCCGGTTAAGAAATCGACATCCATATTCAAGTTTTTATGATCAACTTTATCAATGATTACATCTGTGATAAGTTGCTTAAGAACTTTTAGGTCCATAACATATCCTGTCGTTTCACCAGGAATCCCTGCTACTGTTACCTCCAACTTGTAGTTGTGTCCGTGTCCATTTAGGTTGGAGCATTTGTCGTAAATTTCGAAATTTTCTTCATCTGATAATTCAGGGTTGAATAGTCTATGGGTAGCAGAAAAGTCTAAAATTTTTGTGATATATAGCATAATAATCTCTCTAATTTGAACGAACCGAGAATAGCAAAATAGTTGTCAAAACTGCTGCACTTGTAAATACAATCGGTTCAATATATTTTTCGAAAAAAGAATGGTTCTTTTCGGGTATTTTCGCCTGCGTGAAACTCCAATATGAATCTTCAATATACTTGATATCCGAATATGAAATTGTGTCTAAGTATGATTTGTTGTACTTCTTAGATTTGATAGTATCGTTGTAATCGTATCTGAATATGATATTTACATCAATTTTTCTAATAAGTAATTCATCTTCTTTCTTGTCAATTTTTTCATATTCTATATTTATCTGATTAGCTGAAATATACATATTCTGTTTGTTTGAATTACTCGAAATTACAATCTTATTTTGCAATTCGTCAATAAGAGTCATTGAGAATCGAGCCGTTTGTTTATCTTCTGTTAAACTTAGAAATACGGTATCAGCTGTCAATTTATCACTAATAAATTCATGGCAAATTTCTTTGGATAGTGAATCAATCACGGTAAGATTTGTCCTGATACTTCCGAAGACAGACCCCGTCGAAATAAAAATCATTAACAGAAAAATATGTAAATTAGTTTTTCTCATTAACTTTTCTTTGAATTTCCATCAAATCATTTGATAATTCTTTGCTGTATTTATAGGCTGCTGTACGGAGGCGAAGAGCACGAGGTATATTCTTGAAATGAAGGGAGAAGATTGGGTGGATTTCCTTATTTTTATTTTTAGGAATACGTTCCTCGTATTCAATTTTTTCAATTTCGCTTATTTCATGCTTAATCTGGCCGAACCTTGATTTAAGTATAATTGAGGTATTAGTAATGATGATTGTTCTATTAGTGAGTTTTTTCCATAAAGTTGAAAGGCTTGCTATGACAATAATTATACTTAAAACAAGTACTATCGGATCTTTCAAAACTAGGATAAATTCCCAATCACTGACAGAACCACTAATTAGAGAATAGATTACCAATATTGCTCCGTAAAACGATACTGACTGCCATAGGAAGTCTGTTCTTTGTCTGTATGTATTTCGTTTATTATTCATTAATCTTCCTGAAAATTATATCAGCTATATCCTTAGCAGCTTCCGGTTTGCCCAAGTCTTTTGTTTTTCGGGCAATTTCGTTCCGTTCGTCGCTATTTTCAATTAGACGAATTATTGAATCAAAAAGTTTCTCTTTTATATCATCATTATCAATTAACACTGCTCCAGCATTATCTTCTAAAAATTTTGCGTTGTGGTATTGTTCGTTTGTTGCTGCGTGTTTATATGGAATCATAATCGCAGGTTTTCCTGTAACACATAATTCTGTAATAGTGGTAGCTCCCGAACGGCATAAAACCAAATCCGCAGCTGAATAAGCCGTCGCCATATCGTCAATATAGTCCAAAACTTTTACATTGGGCGGAGTATCGATTGTAACTTTGTGTGCCTTTCCTGTCTGCCATACTACATTTATTTTTTCTGCAATGGCCGCGATATTTTTTTCCATTTCAGTATTGATTGCTTCCGCTCCGAGGCTACCACCGAAGACCAAAAGTATATGCTTCTCATTTTCAAAGTTGAATTTATTTAGTGCCTCAGATTTTTCTGGAAGATTGATTATTTCTTCACGTATTGGATTTCCTTTATGAAGAACTTTCTCTGCGATTTCCGGATTGAAATATTCTTTGGTATTCGAGAAAGTTGTGAATATATTCGTAGATTTTGAAGCTAACATTCTAACTGCTTTTCCCGGATTAACGTTTGATTCCAAAAGGAAAAGAGGAGTTTTTGTTTTGATGGCCGCCATTCCCGGAGGAATACTTATGTAACAGCCTGTACAAATAACAGCATCTACTTTCTCATTGATGATTATATTTTTTAACTTAATAGCTGAAAGATATAGGTTTATAAGACCTTTTATGCTTTTGCTCGCAGAAATATTCAGCGGAATAAATCTATAGTCTGTTTGGGGGATAACTCTACCTTCAATTTTGTCTGCCCTGCCTGAAAAAATAAATTCTGCATTTTCGTCTATTTTTTTGATTTGGTCTGCAACTGCCATTGCAGGGTAGAGATGTCCACCGGTTCCACCTGCTCCAATTAGATATTTCAAAACTTTCCCCAAGATACAAAACAAGAATATGCTAAATTAATAATAAAAAAGGATATATCAAAATGGTACGGTAATTGATAATTATTCCTCGTATAGCTTATTTGTATTTGTGGGGTATAGTGGAAGGAAGTGGAAAGATAATCGGAACATATTCAAATATGGGAACTTATAAAGGCCCTAATAGTTTCTCTTCTCATACTTATAGCGAAAAAAAAGATAGAGAAACCCGATACAGAATAGGTGAAATATTAAAGGGTGAGGTCATAAAAATGATTTCATCGAAAATTGCAATGGTTGCTTTACCGGGAGGTACGGTTAGTGCAGAAATTCATAATCGTCTTGAGGTTGGAGATGATTTGTTCTTTGTTGTCGATTCTATTATACCTAACTTAGTACTGAAGGTATATTCCGTTTATTCAAGAATAGAAGGCAAGCGTGTGCCGACTAAAGAAATAGTTCGTGTCTTAGATTTTCCAAATCTGTCCGTTTATAGCGATACCGTTGATGTAGTGACTCAATATAAAAACGAGATAGTAAGAACAGATGTAATCAATTATATACAACAGTATCAAGAATTTTATTCTGAAGGAAAATTTCAGGATATGGAAATTTTTGTAGAAGCTTCAATAGTCCTTGATTCTGAAGATTTACACGAAAGCAAACTAAATTCGATTTATAATTTCTTTAATTTTCCACGATTTTTTGAAAATCAGTATAAGAGGTTCAAAAATACAGTTTTGGAATCCAGAAATAAGAAATTCGATTTACAAAGGTTACTTCTTGGCATAAATATTCATACTAACCACGAGATTGGATTGCAAGGTACCCTCCTTCTACCAGAAGATAAAGATTTTATTGATATGGTAGAGTCAATTCAAATTTTGAATATATCTTATGCATACGGTAAGTTGTACTATGTATTACTTCCCATTATTGATTCGAAGAATCTTTATATGGCAAAATTAGTACTCATGGATAAATCGGAAATTATTCCTGATAACAAAACACAGAATTTTTCTGAGTTCATGAGAAAATTTTTTGCACTATATAATAAACTGTACGATAGTGATTTTAGAAGTAATAATAATATCACCACGATAAAAAAATATGCATTAGAACTTAAATCACACTTGTTGAGAGAACAGGTAATCCTACAATATTTTATCATTCCGTCTATAGAGCAAGGGGATATAAATTTATTGGATATAAACTTGGGATATCAACGAAATAATTTTTCTGTTGTAATATAAAGTAGTATTTTTGCACTTTGGCCGATTGCTGATGAGTTATGAAAGAAGAGTTGAAGAAATATAGAGAGAATATTGATATTCTTGATGAAGAGATATTAAATCTTATTATCAAAAGAGTAGCAATTTCAAGTCAGGTAGTTGAAAAGAAAGTTTCAGCCGGTTTACCGGTATATAATCCCGATAGAGAAAAAGAAATATTCGATAAATTAATTCTGCAAAATAAAAAACGAGTTAGTGAGGAAACAATTCGATTTGTTTTTGACAAACTATTCGAAGAAAGTAAGAAATCCGCTATAACTCATTATAAATCATCTACTAATGTTTGGAATGAGTTTATAAACTCTACAACAAAAATTATTGCTGGACCATGCTCAGTAGAGTCAGAAATTCAAATTTTAGATGTAGCTGAAAGCCTATCTAAGAAAGGGATACGTTTTTTAAGAGGTGGTTCTTTTAAACCTCGTACCTCCCCAAATTCCTTTCAAGGACTGGGTTTAGATGGGATAAAGTATCTAAAGCAGGCCGCCGAGAAATTCAATATGTTTACAGTAACTGAGTTTTTGAGCAAAGAGCAGCTGATAAATCTCTATGACTATGTAGATGTAATTCAAATTGGTAGTAGGATGATGAGTTCATTTGCCTACCTAAAAGAGGTCGGAAAATTAACTGCTCGCGACAATAAACCTGTTCTGTTGAAAAGAGGGTTTGGGGCAACTCTGAATGAATTTGTTAGTGCAGCTGATTACATATTGAATGAAGGGAATCAAAATGTAATTCTCTGTTTAAGAGGTATAAGAACTTTTGAGCAGATTGATTCTGATATGAGATTTACTCCTGATTTAGCGACAATATTGGAAATCAAGACAAAAACTGAATTGCCGATAATTTTCGATGTATCTCATTCTGGTGGTAATCGTCAGTATGTGAAATCATTAGCAAGTGCTGCATTATCGCTTGGAGCAGACGGTTTGATGATTGAGGTGCATTTGTCTCCCGACCAAGCATTAAGCGACGGACAACAGAGTATTAAACCTCAGGACTTAGATGAAATTTTGAAAATCATTAAGAAAATCCAAAACGATGAGTAGTACCTTTTTAAAAAATAGTAAGATAGGGCAAATATTTTTAAAGCATATTCTGTTCTTATTGTTGCTTTTGGTGTTATATCCGAGTTTATCTTTCTCTAAGAATGGGAAGAATATTCTTATTGTCCATACTTACGATGCTAATAACGAACGGGCAATTAGCTTCAATCTGGGATTCCACGCAGAATATGAAAGTTTTGCTATTAATGAAAAAACAATGTTTCATTATGAGTACATAGGGGCTATTGCAGATACATCGGAAGATGATTTTAACTCTTATAGAGATTTTTTTGCTTTGAAATACAAGGACGTTCCGATAGATGCCATTATCTCTGTCGATACGAAATCATTTCTCTTTTTATCTAAAAAGCAAAAGGAAGTTTGGGGCAATCGTGATATTCCCGTAATCTTTTCTGGTTTAAATGATTTTAAATTATCAATGATTGATTCACTTAGTAACTTTACGGGGTTATCTGAAGGAATAAATCACGATGGAAATATTGATTTACTTCGTACCTTACTTCCGAGAAGACAACAAATTTATGCAATATTGGATACTATTACAGATGCGGGAAAGGTTATTTCGCAAGGTCTCTATAAAGATTTAGGGGAGTATCCTGTAGATGGTATTGTTGGTATTCATCTAATTTTTGATAATTCAATTACTGCAATTGACAGCCTAATAGCAAATGGAGATGAAAATACTGCTATATACTTAGTTTCACAAAATAAGCAGGTGTTCAATAAAGTGAAACAATCAGAAATACCATTTGTTTCAATCTCAACTAGATATATTGAAAATGGTGCAATTGGGGGATACTTTCCTGATTCTGAATCTGATGGTATTGCAAGTGCACAAATTGTAAAAAAAATATTTAATGGTATGCTTCCAACGCAGATAATGGTATCCGAAGCTAGAAGTAAATATTTTTTAAATATGGAAGCTATTGAAAAATATGATATCAGTGAAGAAGAAATATCAGAAGTAACGCATAATAATTATTATGAAATTAATCCAATTGGTGAAAGAGTGCCGATTTTTCAGTATGTATTGTTTTATGGTAGTATTCTGGTTCTGATAATTATCGTGATTATTACTATTGCGAATTATATACGGAGAAAAGATAGTTTTACCAGAGATTGGAGAAAACTAGCAGAGAGTATTCCTGATGTGGTTTTTGCAATTGGGCCGATGGGTGAATACCTGTTTATATCAAAGTCAGCAGAAGAAATAATGAATATTTATTCTGATGATTTGATTGGAAAGACCGCAAAGCAGGCGAATATGCCGGAGCATATTGTTAAAATAGATCACGAGCAGGTCATACCTATTTTCAAAAATAAACGAAATGTCAAAAATGAATATACATTGATAGTAAATGGGGAAGAGAGATATTTTGAGACAAGGTATTCCCCTGTAAAAAATAGATTAGGCGAGATCGTTTACGTGATTGGAGTAATTAGAAATATTACACAGAGAAAGAAAGCAGAAATAGAACTGAAGGAAAGTCAGGAAAAATTTAAAATAACCATGCAGGCAGTAAATGACGGCATGTGGGAATGGAGACCAGAGACTGATGAAGTATCTTTCAATGATAGATGGTACAGTATTATTGGTTATCAACGGGGAGAAATTTCGGAGACTCTAGACTCTTGGCTAACTCTTCTCCATGAGGAAGATAGGGACAAAATCAATGCAGAACTCTATAAATATTCCCGAAGCGGAGATGAGTTCAAAATTATATTTAGAATTAAGCATAAAGCCGGAAGGGCTGTATGGATTGAGTCAAGAGGAAGGACTGTTGAATGGACAAGCAACGGAAATCCAAAACGTTTAGTAGGTACTCATACTGATGTAACTAATAGAATCCAAGCTCACCAAGAACTTCGTGCTGCAAAGGAGGAAGCAGAAGCAGCGGACAGACTTAAAACATTCTTTCTCTCTAATATAAGCCACGAAATTAGAACTCCGATGAACCAGATTATTGGTTATTCAAAACTTCTAATTCGTGATGGGCTTAACCAAGAAGAAAAAGTTGATTTTTCCGGATTGATAAATAAGCATGCAAAAGAGCTTATTGGATTGATAGATGATATTATAGATATTTCGAAAATTGAAAGCGGTCAGATTAAAACAAATAAAGCATTTTTTGCTGTCAATAGTGTACTAAATGATTTGTATATCACCTTCAGATCAGAAATGGTTAGTGAATCGAAAGAGCATCTGAAGTTATTATTAACTAAAAATCTTCCTGATAGTCGGGCTATTTTGATAAATGATGAACTGCGGATTACTCAGGTACTTTCAAACGTGCTGAATAATGCACTGAAATTTACAGAGGAAGGTGAGATTGAATTTGGATATAACTATCATCGAGAACGCTCGGAATTAGTCTTCTTTGTTAGAGATACAGGGATTGGTATTCCTTGTGATAAATTCGAGGAAATATTCGAAATGTTCCGGCAAGTAGATGGTTCTTTCACAAGGAAATATGGAGGTACCGGTCTAGGTCTTGCGATTTCAAAACGTTTGGTTGCTCTCATGGGGGGAGAAATATGGGTGGAATCTGAAGTAGGAAAAGGTTCTACATTTAATTTCAGCATACCATATGATGAAAGCGTTAGTTTGTTATTTGATGATGATGACGAAACAAGTTTACAGGATATAAATCTAAGAGGAAAAACAATTCTGATTATTGATGATACTGTTGATGTTCTGAATTATTTCAAAGTGTTGCTCAGCCAAACTGGTGTAAAACTACTCTTTGCCAACAATGGTTCTGAAGCTATTGAGTTGTTCAGACTACATAAAGATAGTGTTGATTTAGTTCTGACTGATATTCAGATGCCAGATATGGAAGGTATTCAGTTTGCTAAAAAAATTAAAGAAATCAGTAATAACGTAGTTGTTGTTGCACAAACTGCCTTTACAAGTGTATCCGAAAAAGAATTATTCATTAAAGCTGGATGCGATGATTTCATTCCAAAACCGATTGAAGATGAGCATCTAAAAGCATTGTTTGAAAAATATTTACTCAAGTCATGATAAATGAGTTTAAAATAGAAAGGGGAGAGGTCGCTTATTTTATGAGGAGGCTCCATGATCGCTACTTGACTACTGCCAGTGGGGGTAACATCAGCTACAAAATCAATGATGAAGTAATCATTATTACTCCTTCACAGATGGATAAAGCAAATTTGACTGCTGATGATATAGCTGTTGTAGGAGTAGATTTGGTAAACTATACTCCAGAAAAAAAAGTTAGTATGGAGTATAAAATGCACATAGAAATCTACAAATCAAGACCAGATATAAAAGCAATAGTTCATGCTCATCCGCCTTATGCTACCGCATTTGCCGCTGCCGGAGATGATATAAATATTAGTCTTTGCGGAGAAGCTGTTGCTATCTGTGGAATCCCTGTAAGAACTGAATACAAAACTATGGGAACAGAAGAGTTAGCAAGAGTAAATGCCGATGCAGCACGAGATGCGAATACTATACTTATGAATAATCATGGAATCATTACACTCGGCAAAACTATATTCCAAGCATACGATAGAATCGAGGTTTTGGAAAATGCTGCGAAAATGTCAATATTCACAAAAATCATTGGTTCACAAACTACCATTCCCAAAGAAGATATTGAGTTTTTAGATGATTTTTCAAAAAAGAATTAATCACATTAATCAATAACTTCTGCCTTAATTAATGCCATTGTATCTGCTATGACAGCACTATTATAGCGTAATATAATACTTGATATTATATTTCCCTTGTTAATAGGATTGAAGTTCAATAGAAGTATAGTCGAACTCGTGGCAGGTACTTCAATTGGATAGTCAGGATTAGTAGAGAAGTAAATATTTTCGTTTTCAAATAAGACGGTATCTATATTAATCGGTAAATCGGAGTCATTGAAAATGGTAAGCTTTTTCGTGGGTATATTTGCATCGTTCATAGAGATATTACCAAAATCTACATCTTTCGGGTATATTGTCGGTATCACAGCCTTAATTGGAAGGATTGGTTCAGAAATTGAATTTATTTTGACCGTATCATAGTAGAAAGATGCTTCAGAAGATGAAAATATTCCATTTAGAGTTAGAGAAGAGCCTTGCTTACCCTTGGGTGCTAGAATACTTCCTTGAATGAAATCTGTGATTTCAAAAAACTCAGGGCTGTTCAATTTGATAGATTTCAATGTGATAGTGGTATCCGTATTATTGGAAACTTTGAACGTGAAATTCAATATATCACTACCATCTATTTGAGGATATGGGTGAGCCATACCTATTTCCATATTATTTGGTTCAAATACAATCTCGTAAATAAGAGAATCTAAGACACTTGGTTCATGCTTACCGGGTAGAAAACTTGGGTCTTCGCATGATGTTAACAGAGCAATCAAAAATAAAACCATTAGCTTTTTCATAGACAATACCAGTTCGTAATCACAACAATGTATAATATTAACGAATTTTTCATCTAATATTGTTAGAGAATTATTACAATATATTCATTTTTAGACGTTACTTGTTTTTTTATTTTGGTATGGTAGAAATTGAAAATATTAATGACAAACGATGATGGAGTTACTTCTCTATCACTTATCGAATTAGCTGAAAAATTATCAGAAAAGCACGAGGTTACTGTTGTGGCACCTGAAGCTCAACAAAGTGGAGTAAGCAGTGCAATCACATTTACGCAACCTCTTTACGTAAAAAAAATAAAAAAATACGAAAAAATTGCTGTATATTCTGTCAATGGCACGCCTGTTGATTGTATAAAGTTGGCGATTAGCTCGATTGTTGAGAAACCAGATTTAGTGATTTCAGGTATGAATCAGGGAAGGAATACAGCAATTAACGTTCTTTATTCTGGGACAGTATCAGGAGCTTTCGAGGGAAGAATAGCGGGCATACCGTCCTTAGCTGTATCCATTGATAGCCATAGAGTTGAAAAAAATGATGCTGCTATTGTTATTACTGAAGAAATTATTGATAAATACTTCAGTGGAAAACAGTTTTCTGAACCTTTGCTTCTTAATGTAAATATACCTGATTTACCTTTAGAAGAAATTAAAGGTTACAAGCTCACGCGAGTAGCCCCAAGTGTATGGGAAGACTTTTACGAGAAACGTCAAGCTCCGTATGGCTGGGATTACTATTGGTTCTCTGGAAAATTTGATTTTCAGGAAAACGCTCTGCGTTTCGATGACGGAGCTATTCGTAATGGTTACGTGTCAATATCTCCATTGAAAATTGATTTTTTCAATGGGGAAGTATTTGATGAATTATTGATTTGCGAAGAAAGATAGAGATAAGATGGTTAAGGTAGTTTCTACAGACGATATTCAGGAAGGCATGGTACTTGCTGAAAAGTTGTGTAATAAGTATGGTCAGATCTTACTTCTCAAGGGTATAAACTTGACTGAGAGACACGCACGTGTTTTGAAACAATGGAATATTGCTTCGGTTGTGATTGAGTCTGAAGATGAGGAAATTGAAATTTCCGAAGAGATGATAGAAAAGGCTCAGGATATTCTGAATTATCAGATGGTTTGGGAGCCGACTCACGTACAGGAAGAGAAACTGTTCGAGGTTGTAACAATGTTTGTAGCTAAAAAATTAGCTAAGGAGGAGTTGTAATGATTGATTTAGAAAAATTGGTTGTAAGAATTCGTGAATTCCCAACATTACCGACAATCTACACAACCTTGCTCGATGTGATGGCTAATCCTCGATCTACAGCCTCAGATATAGCTTGTGTAATCTCAAAGGATCAGGCTGCTTCATCAAAAATTCTGAAGGTTGCAAATTCATCTATCTTTGGTTTGCAGAACCGTATAAATACAATTACGCAAGCGGTGGTTTATATAGGATTTAACGAAGTAAAGAATATTGTAATAGCTATGTCTATAATAGATCTGTTTTCAGGGATCAAAGGGACACTCAGAGTCAATCCCATTGACTTGTGGAAGCATTCTTTAGCTGTTGGTGTACAGACGCGATTGATGGGTAAGACTATCGGTGTTCAAAAATTTGAAAATTATTTTTTAGCAGGGATATTACATGATTTAGGGAAGTTAGTTCTTATTAAAACATATCCGACTGAATATACTGCTGTTTACGAATATGCCATTGAAAAACGTATTCCTATAAGTGAAGCAGAAAGAGAAAAATTTGGTTGCTCAAGTGCTACAGCAGGTAGCCTACTTGCTGAAAAGTGGAAACTTCCGCTATATTTGATAAATACTATAAAGAATTACAACACGGGGATGGTTGATGGAGAATTTGATACTTTAGCAGCTTGCGTGCATGTTTCTGATATAGTTGCTAATATGTATGGTTTTAAAATTTTAAATGAGACTGTAATCCATCGACCAAATCCTAAAGTATGGGATTTTTTAAACCTTCCAGATGATTATTTCAAGGAACACGAAAAAAAATTCCTTACCGATTATGAGCAGATGACATCTTTGATGCTTAGTTATTAAGTATTAGATTAAGTTTTTTGTCAAAGCTAACTGATTTTAGTTAGCTTTTTTTTCGTTTCTATCGTTTTAGACTAAAATAATGATTTATCTAAAGCGTTTCTAATCTAACTTGGGTTGTGTATATTGGAAAAGAATATGGATAAAGTATATGACGGATTTGAGATTTTGCTACCTAAGTCAAGGGAAAATGCAAAACTCAGTGATTTTGATACATACATGAATAAATTTGGGTTTTCAAGTTTCAAGAAAGCAATTAAAAAATCCAAAGATGATATTATAAATGAAGTAAAAAAATCTAACCTTCGGGGGCGTGGCGGAGCTGGATTCCCTACAGGTTTGAAATGGAGTTTCATGCCTAAAATTCCTGATGAAACAACGTATCTATGCGTAAATTGTGACGAGTCAGAACCAGGATCATTCAAGGATAGGCAGATAGTAGAGTTCAATCCGTTCCGAATGATTGAAGGTATAATGATCGCAGGATTTGCGATGGATATTTCTGCTGCTTATATATACATACGCGGAGAGTATCATACTTGGGCGGATATGCTTAGAAAAGCAGTACTTACAGCAAAAGAGAAAAATATTATCGGAGAGGGTATGAAAGAAATTTTCGGAACAGATTATCAGATTGATATTTTTGTTCACGAAGGGGCAGGTGCTTATGTTTGTGGTGAAGAGACCTCGCTTATGCAGTCAATCGAAGGTAAGAGACCTTATCCGAGAATAAAACCTCCTTTCCCTGCTCAAGCTGGACTATGGGGAAGACCAACAACGATTAATAACGTTGAGACTTTGACTGCTGTTCCGTGGATTATCGAAAATGGCGGAGAAGAATATTCTAAAATTGGTGCAACTAAGCAACCAGGTACTCTGCTATACGGTATTAGCGGTAAGGTAAATAAACCAGGAGTTTACGAGTTAGCAACAGGTATTCCGTTAAGAAAATTGATTTATGATATATGCGGCGGTGTACCGGGAGATAAAAGAGTAAAGGCTGTTATTCCCGGAGGTTCATCAATGCCACCTCTTACAGGTGATGAATTAGACGTATGTATGGACGAAGAAAGTTTGCAGGCATTCAATTCTCATCTTGGTACCGGTGGTGTTATGGTCCTTGATGAAGATGATGACTTGGTTGATGTGGCTTTAAGAATTGCACATTTCTATCATCATGAATCCTGTGGTCAGTGTACTCCTTGTAGAGAAGGATGTGCATGGATAGAGCAAATTTTGAAGAGAATGAACAAGGGCGATGCTGTTTCAGCAGATATTGATTTGCTTTTGGATATTTGTGATAATATCGAAGGCAATACAGTGTGTGCATTAGGAGATGCAATGGCATGGCCAATCAGGGGATTTATTAAAAAATTCCGTCATGAATTTGAAGCTAAAGCTAAAGAAAAAAGAGAATTTGAAGTCAAAAATATTGCCTACGGTAAACGTGGTGATACTTTGATTGAGGTAGCTTAAAAATATATAACAGGGGATGTGCAATCGCACCTTAGGGTGAGGAAAGTCCGGACTCCACGAGACAGTGTGCTTCGTAACACGAAGGCAGTTAATAGCTGACGGCAAGTGCAGCAGAAAGTAAACCGCCATTTTCGAATGGTAAGGGTGAAAGGGTGAGGTAAGAGCTCACCGGTGGGCTAAGTGATTAGCTCAGCCAGGTAAACCCCACACGGAGCAAAGCCGAGTAGTAGAGTATTCGAAAGACTATGTGTCTCAATAGCAACTTTGTTGATACTCTTGGGTAGGCTGCTAAAGCATTTGGGTGACTAAAGGCTAAGATAAATGATTGCAGCGAGAAATCGTACAGAATCCGGCTTATATTCCCCTTTTTTACTTATTTTTTGTAAGATTATTTTTATTTAATTATAGAGATGTAATTATGAATTTACCTAACGATGATTTTATACTCGAGCTTCTACCGGAGTTTGTAGAAACATGGATTAGCGATATCGAATCTCAATTCGATAAATACTATGAAGCAAGAGATAAAGACGAGATGTATCGTTTAGCTCATACCCTGAAAGGGTCATGCTATCAATTTTCGATTGATGAAATTGGCGACATGGGAGTTGAGCTTTTAGAAAAAGTTAAAGCTGAGCAGTGGGATGTTATTTATCCGTACAAAGAAAGCTTGCTTGCCAAATTTAAAGAAGTTCAACAGTATTTGATTGATAATAATATTAAATGATGTAAATATTAAATGATGTAAATATTAAATGATGTATAGGAGTTGTTATGAAATCTAAACTATTTTTATTATTAGTAGTGATTTTAGCTACCGTATCCATGCATGCTCAAGACAAAATTGCAGTTCTTCCATTTACAAATTTAGATGGAAAGGAAGAAATAAATGAGTTTTGTCAAATGTTTCAGGATTCTCTGATTGCACACTTCAAAGCAGGAGACCCCGATGAGCTAAATTATACAATAATATCCGCTGATATCATTGCTAAAGAATTAGATGCTATCGGAACTTATCCCACTAAACCATCTTATCAAGATGATTTATGGGGGGTAATTGAAAAATTAGGCTGTCAGCGTGCCGTAATGGGTGAATTGATGATGAATGGTAAGAAAATAGTGGTGAACGTATCTGTGTATGATGTAGAATTGCGTCTGCCAATGCCTAAGCATCAAATTCGAAATCTCTTCGCTCCGCCGGAAAGGATGAGTTCGCTATATCCGCGTATTGCTAAAAAATTAAGGCAAGGAATATTAGGAAACTAACTGTTTAAGTCCGTTATTTTGACGGGGAATTCTTTTTATAGTAAACACTTAAACAAGATTTAGGCTATAATAATATCAGATGGAATCTACCTAATAGGTGGAGTCCATCTGAGTATATTTGTAATACCAATCGGAAATCATCATGGGCATTACCAGAAGAACCACATATAAATTTACTCCGCGAGAAGTTCAAATTTATAAAAAAGAAAGGGCATTAGCCGAATCAAAACGAGTTGATGTAACCAATGCCATTTTAATAGCTTCTCGGAATAGAAATCTTGCTCAGTTCAGGACTAATCCAAAGATGGAGAAAACCCTTGACAGGCTCAATGATACTGTAAAATCGAAACCAATAGAAAATACTATTAAGGTTATCAACTATTGGCTAGAAGCATCAAAATTTACCGACGTGTCTGAATAGCAAAAGCTAAACGAAGCATGTGGTCAGCCATGTTTACTCCACTTGCTTTTTTCGCCTCTGCGAAACTAGCTTTAGGGTTTGCGTCTGTATATTCTTTCAATTTATTGTATTCCTTTACATCGAAATAAGTTTCGATGTCAATATCTGCACCGTTTACAGCACACTCTTTCATATAATTGGCTGTAAGTGATTCGTTCAAGAACATTTTTTTAGAAATATCTGCTAGAGGAGTTTTTTGTTCTAACATTCTATATATGTCTCTGGCAACCTTGGTCAATTTTTCAATTTCAAAATCACCTGCTACCTCTTTTCTGATTTCTTCCAAAAATAGCTTTCCATATTTTTCAACAAATACCTGGCTAACTCCTGAAATATCAAGTAAATCAGACTCATTTAGAGGCTTTTTGTCCGCAACTCTTCTCAAAACAACGTCAGTCATAATACCACGTGGTACTATTCCGGCGTGTTCTGCAATTTCGTTTCGGAATTTCATTAACTTGTTAAATAATCTGTCTTGTGATGGTTGTAAAGCCATATAAGTTCCTTATCTAATTAAATTATAAATATTATTTCCAAATTCAGTCAGCTGAAGAGGAGTCTCGAAACGCTCTTCAGCCGTTAATATATTTTTTCTAAATAAGTAGGTAATTGCATTATTTACTTTCTTTTTCTTCGTCCTTCTATCAGTAAAGAAAGTTACAATATCACCCCATTTAAAATTATTATTTGTTTTTCCAATCTTTTTGATGATTTGCTCTTCTATAATTATTAGCGAGTCCTGCTCGTCTAAAATTCTATTGTCTTCTAAACAGCTTGAGCATCTGCTACATTTTCCTTTATAGCCAGTATCACCAAAATAGTCTAAAATATAGTTTCGTTTGCATTGGCTAGTTTCGCAATAACTTATCATCGAAAACAGCTTTGAATACGCTAAATTTCTTCTTACTGTCTGTTGCTTACCTATTTTTCTTAGAACAGATATATCTGATTCCAAGATAGAATAGGACGCTGCATCATATTGGTTTTCATTAAATTGAAGTATCCCTGACATTGAAAAATCTCTTAGGAACATCTTCAATTTCGTTGCCGGAAGCTGATATTTTCTTTCTATTTCAATCAGATTAAGTTTCGTTTTTTCAAAAAATGCTTCGCTTGGCAGAGACTGCATTATTGCTCTTAATGCGTCTTGGCTCTCAGGATGTAAATGTTTATAATATTCTCGAAGAGCGGCTTTTTCTTCCAATAGACTAACGTATATTCCGCTTGATGCACTTTTTCTTCTTATTACTCCGTTTTCCCTAAGAATAGATAAAATTTTATCTATGTTATATCCGAATAGTTTAGTGCTTTTTGCAAGCTCGTATGTAAGATTATCTGATGTGTAGTCATCATTTCGTCCGATTAGGGCTTCTAAGGTTTCAAAAATCATTTTCAGATCATGGTACTTAGGATGCCCTGCCTCGCAGAAAAAATTTTGCAACTTCAAATCTTTATTTGAATATAATATGCAACATTCAGATTTTTTCCCATCTCTTCCGGCTCTACCTGCTTCTTGGTAGTATGCTTCCATCGTTACAGGCATATCATAATGTATTACTTTTCTAACGTCAGATTTATCAATACCCATACCGAAGGCATTTGTAGCCACAATTATTTTAGTCTGTCCGCTGATGAATCGTTCTTGTACCTGTTTTCTCACAATTGCTTGTAATCCTGCGTGATAGTGTTCTGCACCGACTTCATGGTCGTTTAGAAACTTTCTGCATTCTTCAACTCGTTTGCGAGAACCGCAGTATATGATAATTGAACCGTCAATTTTTTCTGTACATAATCTTAGCAGATAGGTGTCTTTGTCCTCTCTTCCTTCTTCGCAGTTGATAACATTAAAACTCAGATTTTCTCGGTCGAAACCGCGGATAAACCGCACGGGATTATCCATTGATAAACTTTGCTCAATATCGTCGGCTACTTCCGAGGTTGCGGTTGCTGTTAGTGCTATGACAGGGGTTTCACCGATATAATCAAAAATATCTGATATTTTTTGGTATGCCGGTCTGAAATCATGCCCCCATTGTGAAATACAATGTGCCTCATCTACAGCGATGAAAGAGATAGTCAAATCTTCTAATTTTTCAAGGAACCTACGACTTTGCAGTCTTTCCGGGGCTATATAAATTAGCTTGTATACGCCTCTTGCTGCTCTATCCATAATATCATTGATTTTGTCATAATCAATAGTGCTATTGATAATTGCAGCTGGAATCTTTCGTTGGAGGAGAGTATCTACCTGGTCCTGCATCAGTGCAATCAGCGGAGAGAAGACTATCGAACAGCCTTCACTAAGTAGTGCCGGAAGCTGGTAGCAGATTGATTTACCACCGCCTGTCGGCATTATTACACTTGTGTCCTGCCCTTTGAGGATTGATTCGATTATTTCTTCCTGACCATGTCTAAAGTTATCGTATCCGAAATAATCCTTTAACCCCTGTTTCAAATCATATTCCAAAATATGATTATTCCCCAATTTGTCCAACTTAGAGTTACAAAGTTAACTCTTTTTTTTCAAACAGCTATTAAATTATCTTAATTGTGTAGAAAAAATGGGGAATAAGGGGGTAAAAATTGATTTTTATTAATTTACTTGCTTTTTTCAAAAGATTTTTGGCTCTATGTAGAATACAGTGGGTAATCAAATTTGAGCTTTCCACAGATGAAATAAATCATGTTAATAAAATTGTCAATATTTCTATATCCTATAGTACTTTTCTTAGCTAGTTGAATTTTAAAGTTCAGTCCTTCAAGAATACCATTGTTAATTTTGTTGTCAATGAATTAATAATCCCATTCCAATGTGTCTGTATAGTTTTAAATTAAACATTCCAATTAGAATCATACGTTTCACTTTTCATATCATTTAGTCTCTTATTATTGAACAAGATATTACAAAAATGATTATCAGAATTATTAGTATTGTTGGGGGGATTGTAATGTGAAGTAGGGCATTTTTATTTTAATTCTTTCAATACCGCAGGTTGATTTAAAATTACCTTATCACCCTTAATTACTTCTAAATTGAAAGACTTTGTTTCAATTATACCTAATGTATTCACGTAAACAATATATCTATACTGCCCATTTGTAAATGTAAAGTGCTTATTTCCTCCTCCTCCATCGGGAAGACATTCGCCATTGGTAATCATTAAATCAGGTTTATTTGAAATTTTAGATTCTTTTGTCCATGAAGCATATCTATATTTTTGATTTGCTAAAAGGTCAATTCTTATAATAAATTTGTCTGTTTCAATTGTATGAATTGGCTTTTTAAATTTTTTCAAGTCAGAATGGAACAAATTTCTTTCGTACTCAATCCATTTAATTTCAATATCTCGTTCCTTGGCAGATGTATAGTTTGTACCTATGAATCTACCCTCATCATCCAACCAGACAATTCCATCAAGAAGCATAATTCCCCGCCAATCTAAATCAGACCAATCTGCTTTAATATTTGAACTTGTGATTACTGAAGTCAAAGTATCATCAAATATTTCTGAGTAGCGTTTCTTTAATTCTTGTTTATTCCTTATGGGAGGTATGGGATAAGGTCTTTGAATCGGATATGATATGATTGAGTCAAGTTTATCAATATCTGTATTATTTATACATTCCACGAAATACTTAACCATACCTTCATATTCAGGTTCCGACAAATTCGATAAACCTTCGTTAAAGCTAAGATTTAAAATTAAAAATATTAATATTAATTTCGTAATATTTGGAATATATTTCATAGGATTTCAATCCTCCTAAATTTAAGTTAATTATGATTTTTATTACTTGCTGTTTATTTTATCTTAATTACTTTATTCATTTCTATTTTGCTATCTATTGATATTTTTACAGAGTAAGTTTCTGTTGTTAATTTGCTGATAGCAAATTCTGTTTGATTATTTTGGATACTTATCTTGAAAATCAGATAAAAAATATTTTTTTAATTAATAAATGATCAGAGATTTTATAAATCTCAAATATCGTAACATTATTCATTTTTTTACCAACTAAGATTAATTTTGAAATATTAATCATTAGCAAGCTATCCCTACCAAATCCCGAGAGACGGTTCTATACGTCTCTTATTTTCCTTCACACGGTCATTTATACTTGAAGCCCGCCGTTGCCGGGTGATATAGATTGATACTCCGCACTACGTGAAAATCAATCGTTAGCAAGTCATTAGAATTAAGCTCCCTGAGCGTAGTCGAAGGGGCGACATAATTCGTTTTGCTTTCGGCTTCCACGCAATGGCGTGCTTCGCTCAGCCTGCTTACATCAGTAATGCAAAATTAAAACTAATTTTTTGGACAGGCAACCGTACAGTACGCCGTACAGTGTGACATTTTTTTTGCCAAAACTTTTGCCAAAAAATATCCCAATGAAATATAAGGAGTTAAAAAAATAGTATTTCGAAATGGAGGACTAAAAAATTGAAAAAAAATTGAAAAAAGTTAAAAAGAAAGTAAAAACAACTAAAATAAGTAGAATGAAAAAACATGAGTTTATAGAAATTAAAGTATATTTTACGTATTTAAAAGTATCAATTTCCGTATATGTACAATTGGATTTCAAGTATAATTATTTATTCATAAAAAGATTTCGATAATTTCAGATTATCATTTTCAATGTCATAAGTACCTGTTTGTACCCATTGGTAAAAATCGGGAGGAGGTGCTTTTCTGACTGACCAAAATGCAATTTTTCCGTTGGGTCGATCTCCATTTTCATCGAATTTGAAATTTCCCGTAATACAGTCGTAGTTTTCTAATTCCTCATGAATCATTACATTTACCAAAATATTATCACCGAAATTATATTCTGCACTACATCTCATTGCAAGCATTGCTGCATCGTATGCCGTAACACCATAAGAGTTTGGTTTGTAGCCTGTTATACTCGCTATTTCGCTGCTAATATGTCCCCATTTATCTCTATTAGATGCAATAGCTGCCAATGGACAGGAAAATTTTGTTCGGTACGCAAACTCCGATGCAACACTATTTTCTATAATAGTAGGGTCTTCAGCGTATGCAGAACTTCCGTACCATATTATATTATCAAGATAATCATATTTTGCTGCTTCTTCTAAAAATTTAGTACCCTCCGAAAAAGAAATCAAAATTACTCCAAGATGCTCACGACGTTTCTGATTATTTTCTATGGCAGACTTTATTTTCTTTCCAAGTTTTGAAATTATAATATCTTCACTAATTTTGCTTACATCATACGGAAAAATATTCTTGACTTCATCATAATCCACGCTGTCTTCGGTGATTTTTGTTTTCAAATCGTCTGCTAATGTCGCTCCCCAGAGGTCATTCCTGTAAATCATTGATAAATGGTTTATTTTTCTATAATTAGTAGGGTTTCCAACTTCAATTGCCTTGAGAGTTGCTTTTGTCATCGCTTTCATATCGGGAATGAGACGGTAGAGATTATCAGGTTTTGCAAGAGCGGTCGCTATCGCAGACACAGTGAAAATATACATATCATTTTTGTTTGCAAATTCAACACATTTTTTAGCAGAGGCGGAACTATACGGACCAACTACAAAATGTATTCCCTTTCTTTTTAAATATTGCATTCCTTTCAATGCTGTATCGGGATTGGTTTGAGTGTCGAATATATAAGGTTTGAATTGATAGTCTTCACCAGATTCTCTGAGCTGTTCGTTGTAATGCTCAACCGCAATTTCTATTGCAACTTTTGATACCTGTCCGGTATATTCACCACTTCCAGATAGTGAGGTTAGCAGACCGAATTTAATAATCTGATAATCATTAATATTATACTCCTCCATATCTCCACAGGAAGTGAGAAAAAACATGAATATACTACTAAGAAACACCGAATATTTCTGTAAAGGTTTCAATATTTTATTCTTACAAATTTCCATAAAATTATTTGGTATCGTTTTTGCACAATATCCATTGACTCTCCTCACGGTGGGTTAGTTGGGTTACAACTTTTGCATGATATTTTTGTTTAATGGCTTTGTTTAATTTTTCGGCAAGATATACACTTCTGTGTTGTCCTCCTGTACATCCGAAGCTAATTTGTAGGTTATCGAAGTCTCGTTCAATATAATTCAAGATACAAATATCTGTAACTGCGATGATATGATTTAGAAAATTATTGACAACTGGATTACCTGAAAAAAAATCTTCAATTTCGGACATGTTACCCGAAAAATAACGGAATTTTTCATTTTTATAAGGATTCGGAAGCCCTCGACAATCGAATATAAAACCGCCGCCATTTCCACTTTCGTCCGTCGGCAACCCATTTTTATATGCAAAACTATTTATAGTAACTTTCAGCATAATGTAACGTATTAGTAAATTAGAGTTGCAAAATTACACTTTTCTAAGGAGAAGGCAAAATGAGACAGTTATATTTTTGTATATTTATTTTATTCCTTGTAACTTTCAAAGTAGCAGATGCTGCCGACAAAGGAAAAATTAAAATAGAAATACACAACATAGAAGATTACAAGGGGACAATTAGAGTTGGGCTATACAATAGTTCGGAAAATTACGATAATCCCGAAAAAAGTACTCCTTTCAGATGGAAAGACATCAAGCCTACGAAAGGAAAGCATGCCGTAGTTTTTGATAATATACCCTTCGGAACCTATGCAATTGCATTATACCACGATGTCAATAACAATAGAAAATTAGACAAAAATTTCTTGGGAATGCCAACAGAACCATACGGTTTTTCAACCAATTTTAAACCGAGGATGGGCACTCCAAGATTCGAGGATATTTCATTCAAATTGAATACTGATTACGCACGACTGGTAGTTAGTTTGCTATAATCCTAATACACTATATTAAACTAATATTATTTTAGAAATCCTAATAGATATGGTTGATGGAACGACTGAAAAAATGTTTTAAACGTGAAAGTCTCCGAAGATGTTTGTAATATTTTATATATATTAATGTAAAGGTATTTAGGGGGCATATAACTTTACGGTTTCTTTTTTATAATCGGTATATATACATGTGTCTCAATCTTATCTTTTTGTACTTCATTAGGATCATTTACATACTGTTCCCAAGAGTAACCTAGTGTCTTGTAACCGGCTGAATCAATCTTATCGTTAGCATTTTTGTACAATTGATTTACAAAGTTATAATGTCCCCAATGTGCAGCTAATAATGCTTCAGTTGATGGTAGAACCCTTGTCTTAATTCTTCCTTCAGGCTTTACTGCGAAACTATCAACAGCCATTGCAACTTCAAAAACATATTTACCTGATTTATTATCGTATTTTACATTGATATTCATCGGAGGTGCAGATATGGGGATATTATTTTTTGATAAGAACCTTTCAATCTCGCTATATCCTTGTTCTAATTTTTCAGAAATATTATCCATAGTTTCAACTGAATCTCGGATAATATACACCTTTATTTCACGTGTTGTGATGAATTGGTATTTTACATGAGTTTTAGGTTTGGGAGGTTGTGCTTCCAATACTTTCTGAAGATTGATTAAGCCTAATTCAAACTGTTTTTTAATTTTACCTTTCATTATCAAGTTCATCCATCTTTCAAAAGGGTAGGATAATGAATCATATTGATGCCATGAAATATAAGTTGATGCACCATCGAAATCGAAAAGCATATATTGCTTGACAGGTGGGTCTTTGGGAATATTCAAATTTTTTACAAAATCTAATCTTTTGTTAATGGTAATACTATCAATCCGATATGAACTTTTTCCTGATTGTGGAGAAGACCATGTTATTTGCAAATCCTGAACATTATATTTAATATTTGAATCGCTTGTAGGTAACCATTGTTCCCAGTTATTAAGGTTTGAAGTGTATGAGAAAGTCTCGTCTAAGCTACGGTTAATACGGATAGTTCGGCTGATATCATAGTAATCAGGAAGCAAATACGGTATGCCGAAAATAATTCCACCAATAAAGGCTAAAATTCCAACACGAATGCCCCATTTAATCGTAGTCTTTTATCTCCCCCACAAAAAACGCCCTCCATCGGAGAGCGTTTTTTTATTTTTAGGGTAATAGTTTACTTAACGATGTTAATCGTTTTAGTTTCGCTATTTTGACCGGAGCGAACAATAAGTGTGTAAGCACCTTGAGCGATATTCGCAACATTGATTTCGATTGTACGAGTACCTGCAGGCGTGCAATCATCATAGATAGTTTCTACTAAGTTACCGGCTACATTATAAAGTTCTACAGTCACATTAGCTGCTTCTGAAGTTGTTACTTCGAGGCTTGAAATGCTTGATACAGGGTTAGGTATAATTTCTCCAACTGTCAAAGAACCTGTTGCGGATTCTAATTCAACTTCGATTTCTTCTGAGTATGAATAAGTTCCGTCTCTATCAACAAGTTTCAAGCGGTAAGTATAAGTATTACCTAATTTCACATCTGAATCTGTTGCGTTATAATAACGAAGACCATTTGAGTTTCCGGCTGCTTCTTGAGAAGCGATAGAAACGAAGTTTCCGTCCAAACGACGTTCGATGTCGAAGTGTGAGGAGTTAATTTCTGATGCAGTTTCCCATGTCAATTCTATTCTGTTTCCGATTGCTTTTGCATCGAATGACAATAGTTCTACGGGAACGATAGTACCTGTATTTCTTTCAACAAAGTCGATTGAAGCACGCAAGATGCTTTCTACATCGCCGAAGTGTCTCCATTCAGTACCGAATAATACGATATTACGATCTGTTTCTGTATGTGAAACACCCATGATACGAGAATCAACATTAGTTTCAGTACCAACGCCGTCAGCAGTTTCATCGTAGTAGAATGCCGGTAATGAGATTCCATCACCTTCAACTACATCTAATAATGCCGGATAAGGAAGTGCATCATTTTCAATACCTGTGCCACGGATTGAGTATTCTTGGTCTAAGGCTAATGCTTTACCTGTGATACCTTTACCGTCGTATGCTACATATTCCATAGTTTCGCCATCTACACCCATTGGAGTATGTGGTGCACGAGTTGCCGCGAAGAATACTTCATTATTAAAATCATAGTCTATATCCAAACCCTCGTTGTTACGAATGATCTCTTCAGAAGCTACGATTAAGTTTTTCTTGTGGTCGGCGTGGTCGCCATCACCTGAATTTACAAAGGCGTGTAATGCTTTTGCTTGGTAGCGATCTAATTTTTCGTTATGACCGTCTGACCAAATCATTGAGCGATACATTGTATAATCTATTGAACGTGCAGGCCAAGAGTCACGATTGAATCTGTCAATATCTTGACGATATTCAAGATCTTTTTCTAAGTCCGCATCACGGTTAGCTTTTGCTTCTAAACGAGATACGTTGTAGTATCCGATTTCAAATAAACCGTCTTCGATTGCTTTAGAGTTCAAGTTATTAGCTAACACATTAGCATTTGTACTGTTTTCGTAGTTTGCGTCTAATGATGCATTACATTCGAGAAGTTTAAGCCCTGAGTTCATAATGAAGAAACGAACTTTTTTCTCTGAAATGTTGTTGATGTTATTTTCATCATCACCTGTAGTTACACGGATTGTGTAAACAGGAGTAATGTTTTCTTCCATTCCGTAGAATTTGTTATCATCTATTGGTAAATCTAATTCAGCAAAAGTTTCAGGTTTGAACTCTGTACCAATACCGTCAGCCAAATCAAAAATCATATCAATAGTTTTATATGGAGCAGCCTTGATATATTTTGTTTCATTCAATACTTGGTATTGAGCTCCGTTATTTTCTGCTCTTTCGATTGTAATTGTTACCGGCATAGCGTCTTGAAGGTTAGTACCGTTATTACGGATACGAGCAGAGATTTCTACCGGAGAAGTAGTCATCACATATTCGTTGCCTTCGTTAGTTTCGCGATAGTTAGCCGGAGCTGCGATGTCGATTGCTTCGCCATCTAAGCTGTACATTTCACTATTAAATTCGATTGCACCAATATCGAATGGTTCATTAGATGCACCACGTTGTAAGCCGTACATATCTACGTGATCATCGCCTAAGTGCATACCTCTGTTATTCAAAATTGAAGCTACAGGGATAGGGTGAACGATATGTAATTTAGCAGGGTCGCCTACAAATACGTAGTTATTCATGAAGTCTTTTCTATTCGTTGAGTAGATGTCCTGACCAGTCCAGTTTCTCCATTGACGAAGAGTTTTATATTCATCGTTAGAACCTAAGTGTAAGAATCCTGTGCTGTATTCATCGTCGATAACCATTGGAGTCGATTCGATGAAACGAACAATATCCATATCATCATCTGTGAACCAGTAAGCATTACATTCTGATTTGATGAAGCCGTTTGAAGGGAACTCGCCTTGCATGAAGGCTCCTGCACGAACAGTTGCTGTAGCGGAAACATCATCTTTAATAGCAATGGCGTTGTTTGCGAAAAGTACATTTTGTGATGATTGGATACCAACACCAAACACAGCTCCTTCGTTTACTAAATTATCATCTGATAATAGGATTGTATTATTACAGATTTCCAAGTTATCAATAAAGTAAGTTGGGAATAAAGGATTAGTCAACTTCGTGAAATCGTTTTTATTGTCCTTACGTTCTGTCAATGCGTAGATACCGGCTCTTTCTGCATTTTCGCTAGTTGGTTTGATATTGAAGATTGCGTTTGAGTAAGCTGTCAAATTATCATCAACTTCAGGGAATACTTCGAAACCGCCGGAAGGATCAACAAAACGAGTGTAACCTTGTTCGATACGAATACCATTGGCATAAACTGAACCACGAACATTTTGAACTGTATTAGATTGTACATTGATACCAACATTATGATATGCTTTGTATTCTCCACGAGAGGATGTTCCAATTTGGATGCCGGCAGCTTTACCGTCACCCATACCTGTTACACCATCAACGATGTTATGTTTAACGATTGTTCCTTCTTCATAACCTAAGAAAATACCGGCACGAGATACATCTGAAATGATATTACCTTCGATTACGTTGTCTTTGTTATAGTAAGGATAGTAGCGTTGGATATGTGACCAAGTGTTAAATAATGTACCGATACCTGTTGAAACGATACCATAACCGAAACCACGAATTTCGTTGTTACGGAATGTGTTATGGCTGTTAGGTATTGTATCTAATCTAATTGTACGTTTTTCCACCTCTTCTTGATCCGGCATATTATCATCAATTGGATTACCATCAGAATCAAATTTCACTACGATTTCATCGAAAAGTGTTGAACGTGAAGCGATACCGGCGGAGAAGCCATCATATGTATCTTCTACGAATGTAGAGTCACGACCGAAGTAGAAACCTTCGGCTCCGAGTTTAACATGAGGAAGTAACGTTCTGTTAGATAAAGCAGGAGTTTGGTTTTCCAATAAACAGTTTTCGATTGTTATATTTTCTGAACCACGGTTCAAATAGAAAACTGCACCATGCACTTCTGATTGTGAATAAAGTTCAAACTTCAAGGACTTGTTTGTTCCACCATCAAAAATGATATAACCTGGCGAGTTATAGAATGAGCGGTATTGGTCGCTCAATAAATCTTCTTTGATTATTGCCCAGTCACTATTATTTCTGATACCTTGTCCCAAATAAATACCTTTACCGTTGCTAGAGTGCAAGCGAACAGTCGTTCCGCCTCTAACTACTTTGCGTTCATCTGATGGACGAATTGTCAATGTGTGAATATCTCCATTTTCTTGTTTACCTAGACCCATGATTGCTGTTGATAAATCCCAAGCCGGAGCATCAACCGCAGGAGAATAGACATCGTAGAAAGAATCTGTTAAAATCAATTCAACGCTGCCTTCCATACCATAGTGGTAAAGTGCGTCCATCGCTGCCTCAATAGTAGTAAAGTCTTGACCTTTACCAACTTTGAATTTACCTTCGATACCTTTTTCAACGAAGAAAGACCAGGTAATAACATCATTTTCAGGAATGCGGTCGCCACTTGATTTTAGCTCTAAAGTTCCAACATATTCACCCGGTACTTTCAAGACAGCAGGAGAAAATGTGATAGTCTTTCTATTATATTGACCCGAAGGAATATCTTCAACGATTAAGTTGATTTTGACTGGAGGAACGGACTTATCTGTTTTGTGTTCAAATGTAAGTGTCGCATTAGCGTTCGAAATATCCGAAACACCATTATTTTGTACATCGGCTCTAGGAAAGAAAGGACGATTGACTATCATCGTTTGTCCCTGTGAAGGAGTCAATGAAACAATTGGTTGAGATTCAATCTCATCAGCTACTTCAAACATCATTAAAGGAGATGTACCATAAGGCCAAACATTAGGTTCACCTTCTAAGAAGACTGAACGAGGATATTGGTCATTATAAGGTTCTTCATCATTACCGCTTTTCAAATTACAGTAGGCATTAACAATAAATATACCTGTCTCATTAGGTTTAAAGTTATCAAATTCTACCTCTGCTTCGGTTAATGCAGGAAGAGCTAAGAAACCTGCTTTAGATGTATCATATACAATAGTTTGGTTACGAATTTCTGTTCCGTATTCGTAATCAACAACCTTGTTATTTACTATTACAGGTATCGCCTCGTGAATAGTCATCTTAGCTTCGAAACGAGTTACTGTGTTTTTACCTGTGTTTTTGTATAAAGCTGAAACAGGAATATCTAAGCCGCGTGCATATTTAGAAAGATAAGGTTTAGCGTCTGTTACATAGAATTTTACAGGGTTTGTAATGTCGATTACTGCCATATCATTGGCATATGATACTGTGAAACGTTTAGTCAATACTTTTGGTTCGGTTTTACCCGGTAAGTAAAGTTCTAATTCTACATAGTACTCACCTGAGGTTGTAAACGTTACCTCACCATTACCTGTCGTAGCACTACCTGTTGAGTGGTGGAAATCAAATACCAATGGAGTTTCTGTGTTCCATGGTTTTGATAAGTCTATTTTTTTGTTGCCTGCGGCATCTGTTGCTTCATAAACAACCGTAGAACCCGGAAGAGGACCTTTGATCGTATAGGTTATATATGTATTCGCTGAAGCAGCATCGCGTAACTCAACCATTGGACGAGGGAATGAGGTCATCTCGCCGTCAACTTCTTTAGCAATACCATCATAAGCACGGTTAGCGTATAAGACATCATTATGTTCAGGGAACGCTCCTTTCAAAGGTACTATCATTTCTATTAAGTAATCACGCATCTCACCATAATCATACATATAAGCTCCCCAGCTGTAGCTATAGAAATAACCACCAGGTTTACAAGCATCGCGACGGTGTGGACGGTATGGGTAATAGGAATAGCCACCGTTCGTTGAAATACGAAGACGAGTTTTACCCGGATCAACATCTGCTGGTACATGGAAAGTAGAAGTAAATACATGGCTTCTACAATATTTGCCTGAACCACGTTCGTAGGATTGACCCCAACCCAAATACTCATCAAACTCTTCTGTTGCAGGCTCAAAATCATCCCAGTTATCGTTGAAATCTGCATCTTTATTCCAATCTATCCAGTAACGATAGGTTATATACGAATATGCCCAAGAAGATGAATATCCATCACAATAATAGTCAGTTGAGTACCAGCTATACCACCAATACCATCTTTGAACACCGATTTCAATGTTATAATCATCGCCTGGAGACAATTCTCCCCAACCATCATAAAAATCACCAAAATAATTGTAACAGCTTGACCCATTACCATCGTAGTCATTGTACTCCGGACCGCTGTAACTGTAAAGAACTGTCTCCCCATCCATAGAGGTGACCTTAACATACTCAATTGTTGAACCGATTCCTCTGTTGTAATAACTATACATTTTAGGATAGTCTGGATAGCAATAGTAGCGGGCATTAGGGTTAGAACTCTGCCATTCTTCCTTAGGTATACAATAACCTTCAGGTCCAGTATCAGCAG
>PDWI01002013.1_pt1 | contig 31363 bp, 30 predicted proteins | sample 1430891 | NCBI WGS metagenome assembly PDWI01 (sample SAMN01162508, study PRJNA174530) | Oral metagenome, whole genome shotgun sequencing project. | biome: Marine environment; feature: Marine mammal; material: Swab sample of the gingival sulcus; isolation source: swab sample of gingival sulcus... | reverse complement strand
ATGAGTCCTCAATCTTAGGGTGAGCAATCTAAATTAGAAAACCACTATATATTGATAGAAAAATACCTCAAAATCAATATATGGGGTGCGGAATGTATGTTATAATATCATTTAAAGCCAAATAAAGCGAGGACGCTATGACACCGCATCATCAAGTAACCAATGAACACGGTTTTGCCTTAATCTCCACAATGCTTTTTTTGATTATGCTGACCGTAATTGGTATTGCAGCACTGAATATGACCACCATAGAGACCCAAATTACCGGAAACGATCGCACTTATCGAACGGATTTCTATAACCAGGAAACAAGTCTGGCTGTCGGGAAACTCATGTACAAAACCTGGTTAACAACAAAATACCTGAAAACCAATCAAAACGCTGCCTGTTTCCCAGATAGTTCGAATTCAGGTTCAGACACCAACGGCAACGGCATCACTGATGCCAGCGAAATTATTAAAAATGGCAAAGTCGTTGGGACGTTCAGGGTGCGAAATAATATTTCAAGCGGTGCTGACATCAGCAACTGGGAAGACTTAGCCGATTTTGGTGCTGCCGCAAACCATCCCGCCAACAAAATTCCAGCGCTAAGTCACCGAGATAAGCCCCTGCCGGGAACCGGTTATGATCCCAAAAACTTTGAGATCCGACGTTTTACAATTACTGCCTATTCCCCGGACAAGGATCGCAAAGTCATTTTACAAGAAGGTGTTTACAAGGTGTTTAACAACTATAAATAGATTTTAACCATAATTGATCGGTTAGCGACTCTGGCGATTGTTCGGGCGCTAAAAGTCAGGAGGGAAAAGATGAAAACCAAATTATCATTTATGTTGCTATTCATCGCATGGTCAACATTTGCGTTCGCAGAAGATATTGATGTTTACGGTGTCTCAAATATCAAGGTCAAACCCAATGTACTCATTATTTTGGATAACTCTGGAAGTATGGGGAGGATAGATGTGCCCCCGCCCTACAATCCTGATACCTCCTATGAAGGTCGTTATCCCCGAAACACAGTTTATAAAAAGAACAGAAGCAGATGGAAAAAGTATTTCGATGGTAACCTCGATAATTGGAAATGCGAAAGTGCTCTCACCACCCTTAACAGTAAGGGATATTGGGAAGGGAAATTAAATAAGAATGACTCGCTTGTAAATTGTTCACCTGGGGGACAGGTGGAAACCTACGCTATGGGGAACTACGTAAACTATACGGAAAATCCTCCTTCGCCCTTGTCCAGTCGCATGGAAGTGGCCAAAGATGTGGTTGCTGACCTGATTTACCAGAACAAAGAAAAGGTTAAATTTGGGTTAATGACATTTTATAGAAGTAATGGTGGCCATCTATTAGCTAAATGCGGGGCTGATACAAACACACTAATCGGAGAGTATGACCCCAACAAAGATTCACAAATGAAAGATATGAAACAATCTGGCTTAGGAGTGGTTGGGGAGTTGGAGTCAGACGGTATGACGCCAGTTGCTGAAACTATGGCTGAGGCCGGATTATATTTTGCCGGCAAAAAAAGTTGGTTTCACACCACCACCTGCAAAACTTACGACCCCGATCATCCTAACAAGAATTGCCAAGGTTCTGATTCTGTTCCGTCCTACTATATCACCCATACCAGCCCCATAGAAAATCGTTGCCAAAAAAACTACATCATTCTGGTCACGGATGGCGCTCCGACTGCTGACGATGCTAAGTTTAAAGATAAAAATTATATCCTTGACACAAAATTGTCAGAAGACCAAGAAGATGACTATAAAAAGAGCGGCTATAGCAGTGATGCATATATTAAGCACTATAGTTTTCTGGATGATGTTGCCTATTTCCTATACAATACCGATATTCTTCCCGATGAAGGGTCGCCTGGCGATAATGAAAAGCAGAATGTTAAAACCTATACTATAGGATTTAAACAAAAACTTCCACTGCTTCTTACAACGGCAACGCGTGGTGGTGGCAAATACTATCAGGCCTCAAATGCTGAAGAATTAAAGGAGAACTTGAAGTCCTTTTTGGTTGAAATTGAGGCCCAAAACGAAGTGTTCACAGCGACGTCTGTACCGATCAACCGGGCCAACAAGGCCTATGCAGGGAACTTTGTCTACTACGGCCTATTTCAACCCACCAACGATGGCAACTGGTTCGGTAATCTTAAAAAATATGCCATCACCGATAGCGGTATTATTCAGGACGCTGAAGGCGACCCCATTGAAAGCGAGGGCACGGTTGTTGAAACTGCCCGGTCATTCTGGAGCACGTCTGCCGATGGGATTGGCGTAACTTCTGGTGGTGCTGGTGCGCTCTTAAAAGATCGGAATGACCGAAAGCTTTACACCTATACAGGAACAGCGCGGGACCTGACGGACAAGAGCAACGAGTTTGGCACAGATAATACTGTACTGACGGATGGCACCTATTCTGATATAACCAATAAAGTTATCAATGCCGTACATAAAGGGATTTATAGTGATGACAATAACGACAATAACGACTGGCCATTGGCCAGTTTTCTGCATTCCCAGCCCATTGTGGTGCATTATTATAAAAAAAACGAAGAGGGTAATTATATTTTTGACCAGTCCATGATATATGCCGGATCCAACGGTGGAATGATGCACTGTTTTAATGATGACGACGGCAAAGAAATGTGGGGATTTATCCCCCAGGACCTCTTGGGTAAGGTAAGCCGGCTATCCTCCCCGACCAGTCTGGAATACTTTGTTGACGGAACACCCGTTGTTTACGATTATTGGTATGATGATGACAATGATCCCGAAACCTCAGATAAAAATAAAAAATTGCTTGTTTTCGGCGAACGTCGCGGGGGTGACTATTACACCGCTCTGGATATCAGCGATTATAACAAGCCGCTATTCGAATACAGTATTTCACCCGACATTCTGATGGGGACAACAGGACAAGAAACGCTTGGGCAATCCTGGTCGATTCCTCAGCCCCTGAAAATGGCCACATCGAAGAGTACCACCACGGATGTTTTTCTCATGGCTGGCGGCTACGATACCAACCAGGACAGTATGTCTCCCGAAGGCAATGACACCAAGGGACGAGCAGTCTACGCCGTCGATACTCGGTCTGGCAACTTGTTTCATAACTTTTTGTTCAGCCAATTCAACTACACAGACATGACCCATTCCATCATTGCGGTTTCCGGCTTTGAAAACCCCAAAACGAAAACCACCACCCGGGTGTATGCGGGAGATCTTTACGGCAATTTGTTCGCCTTTCGAGATGATATCTTCCATTGGGATACCGATAAAAAAGATGATCAAGGAAATTTAAAGGATAAATTCGATGGTATGGAAGACGGTGTCTGGGAGCAGAAGCTGAAATTATACGCAGTACCGGGAAGAAAAATCTGGCATGCACCAAACATTGTCAACGAATATTTTCCTGTAAACATCACATATCCAAAAGGGGACATCAATGATACCGAAGAAAATACCGGAGACAGCACTACAAAAGTCATCATTTCCGAAAACCGTATTGGAGATTACGTGTTTTTTGGGACGGGTGACCGGGCCCACCCAGAAAGGAAAGACCTCCTAAACGGATTTTATGCCATTAAAAACAACTGGGACTGGGACAATGATGAATCTCCTGAAATTATCGAAGCCACGGTTGATCTCGATGGTAAGGTCAAAAATAATGCGGGTACTCAGATAATGGACTTGAAGGATGAAACGCCCACGACAGATAAATGGTATATTCTTGATGTGACCAACGAGCTTATTCATAATAATGAATATGTCAAAAAGGCCATTGACCATCAAAAAAATCGGGGATGGTTTATTCGTCTCCAAGAGGATAATGGCAGCATGATGGGTGAAAAGGTAGTCTCCTCTCCCTTAATTTTTAACGGTGTTGTCTATTTTTCAACCTATGTGCCGGATACGAAAACAGAAGCTGATAATGAACCTGACCCATGTGCAATTTCTGGCGCCGAGGGTAACGGCTATCTTTATGCCATTGGGTATAAGTACGGGGAGTCGGTTATTAACTTCGATCCCACCAATGACACGCTTGACGAATATGGGAATATAAAAGAAAAACTGGACCGGTCGGATCGGCGTACTATATTTAGAAACAAGGGGATTCCACCTCAGCCAGTATTAGTTGTCCATGAAGGCAAGCCTACAATCATCGCAGGTTTTGAAACCATTGATCCACTGGCCCCAGTCGGACTACAAAGGGCATTCTGGCGCCAGCTTAACAACTAAAGCGGGAAATCCGCAACCCACTTACCCTCCTCAGTTTTTTGTTTTTTATGACAGAAACTGAGGAGTAAGGCACTAACATCATTATTTAGGAGACGTTTATGTTGAAAAAAAAAATAATCTGCCTGGGCATGTTCACTTTTCTTTTCCTTAACGGTATAGGTATGGCCTCTAATACGGATGACATCGGCAGCGCTGTCGACACCCCTTTCCAAATTAAAGCCAGAGTGATGGAGATTAGCCGCTTCACCAATAAGATCATCATCGCCGAAAATGTATTTAAACTCCTGTATCATTATGATGCAACGGGTAAAAAGGTCTGGGATACGCATTTTTTGGACAAGGAGGGCAACCCAATCACCTTGGAGCAGATTAAAAAGAGAGACAAAGTGCTTATGCACGGCACCCAAAAAAACAAGGACACCGTTGCATTGGAAATCATTTTGCTTGAATGATGGTATCCATGGTCAAAATAAAATCACACATCTGATTATCTTTTAAGCGCCCTTTTACATTAGCGCCAATGGACACATATCACAGCGTCCATTGGCGTGCCTCAATGGTGGTCTAAAGTTTCGACCACTCCTTTGAAAACCCATGGGCCTATAAGCCGCCTTCAGCCAATGTCAGGATGGGTGGCAAGGGCCGCCATGAACCGCTTGCTCTGTCTTCCCATGCGCAGTTTAAATTTTTCGACCACCTTCTCCATGAACTGATACCCGACAATGTAATCCGATTCAAAGACCTGGCGCAGCTGATCTGAAGAGACAGAGATAATTTGGCAATCGTCGTCACAGATCGCGGTGTAGGAGGATGGGGTATTCTCAAGCAGGGCGGAAAGTCCAAAACTCTGGCCAGGGACAAGTTCCTCAAGGGTCAGGGTCTTTCCAGAGGTGGCACGGCTGTTGATGCAAATGCTGCCGGACACCAGCATGTAGATCCGATCCTGGATGTCGCCTTGACGAATAAGAATGGTTTCATTTCCGACGTCCGCCATCTGGGCCACAGCCGCCACCTTATCCAGCACGTCCTCTGGCATATCTTTCATGAAATTCATTTTTTTAAGGTCTGATATTTCAACCATTGCGATGTCCTTTTTATAAGAAAGTCCGATGCAAACTCATTCGGTTCTTTCTATATTTGTTGTGGGCGAACCGAGGTGAAAAACCAGGTCCGCCCGTGGCGGTTATAAGAAAGTCCGTGTAGGTTACTCAGATCTTTCAATCTTTGTCGTGGGCTGTGCCTGGGTATCAATAGACCAAGGGCGGCCCGTGGCCGTTAATATGAAAGACCGATCCAAACCGATTTGGTTCTTTTATGATTTGTTGTGAGCAAACCTGGGTGAAAGGCCAGCGGCCCATGGTCATTATTCAAGGCCTAATATGTCGTCGATGTCATCAACATCCTGTCGCAGATCTGGCCGCTCTTCCAGAGTTTTAATGAGCATTATGGCCCGCTTGTCCATGGTCCGTTTATACTGGCCGGCCATCCCGATCATGAAGTGGTAGGCAAGTTCTGGGTTGGACGCAAACTTTTCAACCAAGCCACGACCAGACAACGTAATCATTTCGCAAGGTTCCTGACTCTCAGCAGTGTAGGTTGCCCGGGCATTTTTGATGACAGCCGACGACCCGAATGACCGGCCGGACTGAAGATTTTCAAAAATCACGTCAATATCATCGTTCAGGGCCACTTTAAACGCCACCTGCCCCATAATCATCATGTAGAAGGTGTTAATTTTCTCTCCAACCGTAAAAAAACGGGTATTTTTACCATATATATTGAGATGTGCATCCTGACTGAGGATCTCAAGCAGGTGATCGGGCATCTGGCTGAGCATATTGATGCGTTTTAGATCTTCTATCTTTACCATGGTGGGTTCCTCTAGGTTAAAATATACAACACAATGATAAAAGAGATGGCAATGGCGGCCCCCATGCCAATGGGAAGGGTCTCCTGCATCACATCGTTGTAGAGGCGTCTCTTTTTAAGTTCAAGCCGCTTTTTTCTCATGCCACCGGCCATCCATACATTCACGGTTAAAAACAGGGCAATCCGAGCACCCGTATCTTTAAAAAACTGGGTGGCCCAGGCAATTGACCACTGAAACAAATCTTCACTTTTGGTATTCATTGGATTGAGGATACCTGTCAACAGGGCATATACACCCCGGCCACCTTTTCGATATATCCAGTCCGCATCCAGATTGACAGCCCGTTGTTCCGCAGGATAGATGCCGCTGAGCAGCAGCAATGCGAAGGCCAGTGCAGAAAAGGCCAAAAGTTCCGTCTGGGTGAGCACATGGGAAATGGTATAGGGCTGGTAATCGGTGGCAAACGGCAGTATCCGGTATAAAAACTGAGGGAATGTCCCAATAAAGATACATAAAAATGCGGCCATCCCCATGGCAATACGCATGTTCATAGGCGCTTCTTTAACCCGAAAGCCTGCATCATGACCAAAAAATGCAAAGAAGGGAATTTTGATTCCAGCATGGTGAAAGACCCCCGCAGCGGCAAACAACAGGACCAGCCAAACACCGACCAGCGCCCCCTGGCCAGGAAGATGGGAATGATGGGCCACAGCAGACATCACCATGGATTTGGAGACAAAACCGGAGAACAGCGGGAATGCAGAAATAGAGGCCGCTCCCACACAGCAAAATGCACAGGTCCAAGGCATACTTTTATACAGCCCGCCCAGATCCGTGGCATTAATTTTTCCAGTCCGGTACATCACCGCCCCCATGGACATAAACAACAGACCTTTAAACAAAATATCGTTAAAGGCATGGGCCACCGCTCCATTGATGGCAAGTTCAGTGCCCACACCAATCCCGACCACCATAAATCCAACCTGGTTGATCAGGCTGTATGCAAGCACCCGGCGAAGGTCATTTTCAATGACCGCATAAAATATGGGGAAGGCCGCCATCCCAACACCGATCCAGATCAATAGTTCCGTACCAGGATAAAGCCGGGCCAGCGCATACACAGCCGTCTTCGTGGTAAAGGCACTGAGAAACACGGTTCCGCCGATGGTCGCTTCAGGATACGCGTCTGTCAGCCAGGGATGCAACAGGGGCCAGGCGCAGTTGATACCGATGCCAAAAAACATCAGGTAGGATGCGAGGCTGTCCAAGGAAAAAGCGGTCATCTCAAGGGAACCGGTTAGCGAATAATGAAATACAATACCGGCCAGCAGCACCAGACCGCCAAAGGCGTGGACCAGCAGGTATCGAAATCCTGCCGACTGAGCGGCTTTGGTCTTTCGACACCAGATCAGCATGACAGACCCCACCGTAAGGGATTCCCAGAAAATAAAAAAGGTAAACAGGTCCCCGGCAAAAATAGTACCCAATGCGGCCCCCGCATAAAAGAAACCCGCTACAAACTCGACATTGTCTTTGAAACACAGGATATAAATGGTGGTAATCAAGGCAATGATATGAAAGATATATCCGAACACCAGGTTCAATCGATCTACTTTCATGAGTACCAGGCCAAACTCTTGGCCCAGGTGCCAAGTCAAAGGCGCATCCATGGGAAGATTCAGCAGGTTAATAAAGCCCACCACAGGGATCAGCATCATATAGATGGATTTTGCCTTGCCCCGGAACAGCGGGATCAGCAGACCGCCCAGCATAAAAATCAGGGCTGGCATATGGCTAATTGTCATAATAATCCTCCTTTCGCTTCACCAAAGGACGCAGTATGTACTTGGACACCAGCACCAACAGCACGCAGGCTACAAATCCGTAAATCGAATAAAAACTCCAGTATTTTTCCCATTCATATGTCACATGACGATGGATGACATGGTTTTGAGCCAGGAGAATGTAAACCATATCAACAAACAGCAATGATACCACAAAGGAAAAAAAGATACGCAGCAGTCTCTTTACATTCTTGGGGTTATCAAAAAGATGCTGTTTTTCCTCGGGATGTTCCAAATTTTTTTTTTCGTTTTTTTCCATAGGTCAAAACCACCTCGAGTTAAGGGTTAGACGCAGGGGTGAGATAGAATATAGCCCATATAAAGACATGCAACGACAAAGACCACCATAAAAACGGGTCGGTATCCGGGCACAGCATCATGCTTTAGTTCCATCAGTTCTTCATGGTCGTGATCAGGTTTCATTACGTCATTAACCTCCGATAAATCCTTTAACGGCAAGGGATGCCAGGTTCAAGAAGGGCTGGGGATAGAAAAAGAGCACAAAGGAAATCAGCGCGGTGATCACCAATGGTATCACACACATCAGGGGCGCTTCGTTGACCTTGCGTTCAAACATGGCCTCTTCAGGGGAACAGAAAAAGGCCTTATAGAAAATGGGCATAAAATAGGCAGCATTCAGCAAGGATGACGTCAGGAGGACAAACAGCATCACCATCTGATCTCCTTCAAGGGTGCCCAGTACCAGATACCATTTTGAAATAAATCCGCCGGTGGGGGGCAGTCCAATGATGGAAAGTGCGCCAATTAAAAAGGCCCCCATGGTGACGGGCATGCGGTAGCCGATCCCCACCATCTGGGAAATATATTTTCTACCAGTGGCCACAAACACGGCACCGGCAACAAAAAACAAGGTAATCTTGCCAAAGGCATGCATGGCAATGTGAAGCATCCCGCCCGTCACCCCTTTGGGAGAGAGCAATGCGGCGCCTAAAACAATGTAGGAGAGCTGTCCAATCGTTGAAAAGGCCAGGCGCCGTTTGAATTCATCCTGGGACAATGCAATGGCCGATGAAACCAATATGGTGATTGAGGCGATCCCGGCCACAAGGCTCCCAAATTCCATCCAGTTGAGCAGTTCCAACCCAAAAATTCCGGTGAGAACCCGGATGATGGAAAAGACCCCAACCTTAACAACAGCCACGGCATGGAGCAGTGCAGATACCGGCGTGGGCGCCACCATGGCGGCGGGCAGCCACGAGTGAAATGGCATGATCCCGGCTTTTGCAAAGCCAAACACAAACATCAACAAAAGTACCATGGCCTGGGGCCGGGGCAACTCACTTGAGAAAATACCAGCACCTGAAAACTCAAGGGTCCCCGTTACATGATAGCAATAGATCATGGCCGGCAGTACCAGCCCGATGGAGGTCCCCAGAATAAACGTCAAATACCTGCGGCCGGACAGTTTAGAATTCGCATCTTGGTGGTGGGTCACCAAAGGATACGTGGCCAAGGATAAAATCTCATAAAACAGGTACAGGGTCAGCAGATTGGCTGAAAACGCCACACCAATGGTAGCGGAAATGGCCAAGGCAAAAAAGGAGACAAACCGGGTTTGCCCATGTTCGTTAAGTCCCCGCATATACCCAATGGAATACATAGACGTGATCAGGTACAAAAACGAGGCGACCAGGGCAAACAACATCCCTAACGCATCCACCCGAAAAGCAATATCGGCACCTGGCGCAATCTTGAACAGGGTGAGTACCACCTGGTTACCCTGAAGGATGACCGGCAGCATTGACACCACGATCACAAACTTGATGGTACCTGCAATAAATGTCCAGGCTTCCCGAACGTTGGGCTTTTCCGATGAGGAGACAAGAACCGGAATCACCAGCAAGGAGACCAGCACAGCCAGAAGCGGTTTATATGAGGGTATAAGTTCCATGGGTTCCTTATTTGCCTTTTATCAATTATTATTCATTTAAAAAAAACGAAACTAACCGATTCGTTTCTTTCATCACTGCAATGACTTGAGCAGCGGGGCAATCACATGCTCTACAATGCTACCAGAGTAAACCCCAACCACCACCAGGGCCGCAGATGCAATCCCCAACACCGCCAAAGAAGAGACCGGCGCTTCATCCATGGCAACAACCGATGCATGACCGGAGTCCTTACCATGACCATCATGGCCGTCAGACATGGGGGTAAAAAAGCACACCTCAAATACCTTGAAGAACAAGATGGCGCAGATCAAAGAGGAGATCAGCAGGGCGGCTGCAAAATGGTAAGCCCCCGTCTCAAAGGCCCCCAGGATCAGATACCATTTTGAAAAGAACCCGCAGGTGGGCGGTACCCCCACAATGGAAAACGCCGCCAGGACAAAACCTGCCATGGTCCAGGGCATTTTTGCAAAAAGCCCCTGGAGATCAGCAATCTCCACCCGGTCCAGCTTGTAAACCATGTTTCCCACAGCCAAAAACAGGGCAAAGGTCATCAGTGCGTCGTTGAGTATGTGCAGGATCGCACCGGTCATCCCCAGGGTGTTGCCCAGCCAGGCGCCGCCCACCATATAGCCAATCTCGCAGACAATGATATAACTGAGCATCTTTTTAAGGTTGCTCTGGGATAAGGCCATGATACCGCCAACCAGAATGGCAATCGTACCCATCCACACCACGCCTTGTGCCAGATTCAGGGTGTTAAAGATGTAATCCAGGCCAAATACCGTGAGCATCAGCCGAACCATAACATACACCATTACCTTGGTCATCAGCGGCGCAACAATGCGAGCAAACCCCACCGGTGCATAGGAATATGCATTGGGCAGCCACTCATGGACTGGAAACAGGGCCATTTTAATGAACACGCCCAGGATGCAAAGAATAAATGCGGTCAACAACGTGGCGGATTCCGTCATCGTCGGTATCATGGCGGCCACATCTGCCATATTCAAGGAACCGGTTTTGATATAGATGTATCCCACCCCAAGAAGGTAAAACGAGGCACCAATGACGCCAATGAAAATATAGTTTAAGGACGCCAAAGCCCCTCTGTCCTTATCCCCTAAGGCGATCATGGTGTAGGAACTCAGTGAGGTGATCTCAATGAGCACATAGAGGTTAAACAGATCACCGGTAGAGACCACGCCGGTCAGCCCGACCACAAAGAGCAGGTACATGACATAAAATGCGCCGGTCCGGTCGGGGGTTTCCTGCTGGACATTTTTATAGCTGGCCAAAAGATTCAAAAAACCGATGCCGGTTACCAGGACCAGAACCATGGCGTTGAGTCCGTCAATGCGGTATTCAATGCCCATGGGCGGGGCCCAGCCGGCCATGTTGTATTGAATGGGACCACTGGCCAACACCATACACAAATCTCCGATTGCCGCGTAACAGGAAATGCCCACGGCCGTCACTGCAATGGGATAGGTATACCGATCTTCCACCCATGCCGTGATTCCGGCAAAAAACGCCCCAAGCAACGGTGCAATAACAACAAGTGCGGGATAATGATTCATGATTTACTTTCCGATAAGCGCATTCTGAGTTCATCTTCTTCCAGGGTCTGATACCGCTGGTAAATCTTCACACACAGGGCCATGGCCACACCAAATGTCGCCACGGAGACCACGATGGCCGTGAGCATGAGAACATGGGGCAATGGGTTGATGTAATCCGCCGCCTTAATAGCGGTTTCGGCTGCACCATGCCCACCGTGCGCCCCCTGGATAATGGGGATGGTGGCGTCATGTTTGAACCCAATGGACACATAAAAGAGAATAATTGCCGTTTGAAAAATATTCATGCCCACCAGTTTTTTGATCAGATTGTTCTTGGCGATCATGGCGTACAGCCCAATCATCATCAGCACGATATAAAGCCAGTAATTATATTTTACTGCAATAAGCGTCAGAAGGTCTGCCATTTTACACCTCCTTTCTATAAGCCTTCGTCGTGTCTGCCGGCGGATACAATGTTAATATAAATAATGACCATGACCGCAGCCACAGCCATACCGACACCAATTTCAACACCGAGCATACCGTAGGCGCGAATATGAGACTTGCCCAAGAAGGGAATATACGTGGCGTAATCTAAAAAATTGCCCCCCAGCCACATGGCACCCGCGCCAATCCCCACATACACCAAGACCCCCACGGCAGACAATATGCCGATAAATTTCTCGCTCACCCGTTTGACCAGGGTTTTGAGGTTGTAGGAGATGGCCAGCAAAATCAGGCTGGACCCAAAAATGACCCCGCCTTGAAACCCGCCACCCGGGGAAAAGTCCCCGTGGGCCACAACATAGAAGGCGTAAATCTGAATAAAAGGGATCAACAGCCGGCACACCGTTTTAATAATTGTATCCGACGGCACCCAATTTTTATCCATATCCTCAAAGTCCTTGCCCACAGCCACTTGTATGTCAGGATTTTTCACATGGAGCATCACCCCGGAAGGCACATGGCGGTAATAATGATCTTTTTTGGGGCTGAAATCACGAAGCAGTAAAAAACAGGCCAGTCCCGCGCAAAACACCACAGCGGTTTCAAACATGGTGTCAAAGCCCCTGTAATCTGCCAGGACCGCTGTCACCAGGTTAGGCACATCGGTCTGTGCCACGGCCTTTTCAATGTAGTGGTTGGAAAGATGAAGGGAGGCCGGCGAGCTGGCATCTCCCCACCCCGGCAGTTCACCAGTACCATACAGCAACAGTCCGCCGGTGAGGCAGACCACTATCAACGCAATCAGTCTCAATCTTTTGTCCTCCTGCTGGTTCTAAATACTGCCGCCACAAAAAATACAGTGCTGACCCCCGCCCCCACCGATGCTTCAGTAAAGGCCACATCTACCGCCCCCATCACCGCCCACAAAAGACACATCATAAAGGAATATGCACCGAACAAAATAGCCGTTCCCAAAAGGTCCCTGACAGAAATGGCAGCAATGGCACAGATAATAATAAACGTCAGTACAATCAAATCAATTGGCCAATACATGGTTACTCCTTTTCTCCTGACGATTCACCCTTTTTTGTCCAAGGCCGAAGGCCAGCACGCATGCCCGCGTCCACAATAGAGTGGGTTGCTGTGGGACTGGACATAAACACGAAAAAGACGATAAGCATCATTTTAACGGACAGCAGCAGACTCCCCCATGAAAAATGATGAAGGTTGTAAATGGCCAATCCACCCACCATGGCCATTATTCCCAATGTATCGAGTTTTCCCGCCGGATGCAGTCTGGCGTAAAAATCCGGCATCCGAATGATACCGATCGCCCCACCCAGGAAAAACATAAACCCGAACAGCATACACAGGATGGCAATTAGATTGATTAAAATATCCATGCCTTTACCCCCCTACTCCATAAAGGACTCTTCATAGAGGCCTTTTCTTTTATGAAAGTACCTGGACGCAGCGATGATAGCTACAAAATTTAAAAACGCATAGGCCAGGGCAATGTCCACAAACATTTCAACCCGCCCATATAACACCCCAATTATCAGTAACAATACAACGGTTTTGCTGCCGATGGCATTTGCCCCGATAAGACGGTCCAGCACAGTGGGTCCAAACAGGCAGCGGTACAAAGACAAAAACATGAGCAGGCACAACCCCAAGGCAATGCTCAGAAAAAATGTGTTCATTATTTTTCTCCGTATTCGTTGTAGATGTCCGCCACCTTCTCCAACATGGTACCCGGCAAGGAATCAGCGGACGGCTTATCAATGGCATGCACCTGGTAGGTGCCGTCTGCACCCGCAGTTACCGTGATGGTGCCGGGCGTCAGGGTAATGGCATTTGCCAGGGTGGTGACAGCGAGATCCGATTCAAGATCGGTTGTAAAATTGATAAGATGGGGATCAATCATCTCCTTCATTTTCGGATGAAAGACCAGGTAAAGCAGATGAAAATTGGCTTTGATGATTTCCATCAGCAGCCAGGGAATATAGGCAAGAAATTTAATAAATATCCGAATGTGTCCCCGTGTGATGTCCGGAAAGAGTAAGTCGTGGAAAAACCATGCCACAATCAGGCTGGAGATTGCCCCTAGACTGAGCAACAGCCCGGAGAAATTTCCGGAAAGGACCAGCCATGTAATAAACATAAAAATAAAGGTAATCAAAAATGAGATAATGGAAAACTTGGGTGTGTTGTCAGGGACCGCAGGCGGGCTGCTGCCTCTGGAATTGTATTGGGTCAATTCAGGTCTCCTTGAGCGGGTCAGTCAACAGGTTGTTACGGAATGCCAATCCGTCATGCTATGTTGTATTAATTGTCAACGGTGTAAATACCACGAAACTTATCATAAAGTTTTGACATGGTCCCCTTTTTTTTGGATGTTTTATCCACATCCTCGGATTCGTCCGTGCGCCCTTCCAGTTTCAGACGGTGGTGATAGGCGGCTTTAATCGTGTCAATGAGTGTATCCATATCCACGGGTTTGGACAGAAACTTAAATGCGTTATACTTACCACTTTCCAGAGCATTTTCAACGCTGCCATGTCCGGTGAGCACAATACAGGGCAGTGTGGGCTGGAGGTCTTTTAAACATTTTTGAACTTCAATGCCGTCCATGCCAGGCATCTGAAGGTCAACCACCGCCACATCAAAGTCTTCCGTTGAAGCGGCTTCTACGCCCTCTTCACCTGAAAACGTGGTTTTCACTGTAAATCCGTCCAATACCAGCCGCTTGGCCAGGTATTTCAAAAATGTCTGTTCATCATCAATGAATAGGAGTTTCATAGATAACCCTTTGCAGTCTAAATAGGCCGTTTTATACGAAAGTCTGTGTAGATTACTCAGATCTTTCAATTTGTGTTGTGGGCTGTGCCTGGGTATCGATAGACCACAGGCGGCCCGTGGCCGATATATCGTTAAATTACGTTTTTCTTTCTAACTTGATATGACTATCTAATATGAAAGACCCATACAACCGCTTCAGGTCTTTTCATGATGTGTTGGGGGCACCCCTGTGATGCTCAACTGGGTCGGCCCATAGTCAGTATATCACTGCCAATGCACATCGCGTCAGATACCTAACAGACCCCTCAATGGGAGTCAAGACGTTTCTTTTTATCAGTACAAATATAATATCAAACCGTCTGATTACACCTTAAAATGGTATCTTTTTTCATGGTTACACCTTTTTTAAGGCTTGTCAATTGGGAAGAGCATACATGGATACACAGATTTTTCCGCAATATTGCGGGATATGGACCCCATCCACCGTTCCATCATGGCGTTTCGTTCACTGGTGCCAAGAATAATCATGGATGCCTGGTATTCACGGGCCGCTTTCAGGATCTCCTTTTCCGGGTCTCCCACATACACATGGGCTCTTGTATCAATTCCTGAGTCTTCAAATTCATCGCACAATTCATCCAGTCGCCGGCGCTCCGTTTTTCGTATTTTTTGGACCTCGTGGGTGTCAGTGCTTTTCAGGTCCTTTTCACTGACCACATGCATCACATGCAGCTGCCCCACCACATTGGCTAACCCTTTGAGGGTGTCCACCACCGTCTGAGAATTATTGGACCATGAGGTGGCAAACAGGGGACGGCTAAATATGTGTTCCGGCACCACCTGCTCTTCAAGCATATGTTTGAAGATGAGAATCGGCACATCCACCCGCCGGGTCAGTTCGGTGATATCGGAACGGGAATACAATTGTTCCAGGGGGCCTTTGTGGGAGCGCCCGACCACCATCAAATCCGGCTGCTCGATTTCGATCACCCGGAGAATCTCGGGAATCAGGCTGGCAACCTCCATGTAAGCGCCAACTTCCATGCCCATCTCAAACAGATTCTCCGCCCAATCAATAAACCTTATATTGGCCGTTTCCTTTAGCTTAACCTCCTCTTCTTTCAAATATCCGGCACCCCGCTTCATGGCCACTTTGTCTCGCTCAATGACATTGAGAAAGACCACATGTTCAAGGTCGGCACGGCGCATACTTAGCAGGGAATGGAGCGCATCGTAGCACAGTGATTCAAATTTAGTCACAAACAGCAGTTTTTTTATCTTCATCAAGTTCTCCTCATGGGATCGGACCCGGCGCTTTCGCCCATATTCACTACCTTATTTTGTATGAAAGACCGATGCAAACCTACTCGGTTTTTTCATAATTTGTTGTGGGCTGTGCCTGGTATCGATACAACCAGGGGCGGCCCATGGCCGTTATTATGAGATTCGGGCATCCCGTGCCACAGCTACCCGATTTTAGCGGTAATGGCCTGGATCAATTCTTCAGGTTCCACGGGTTTTTCCAGGTAGATATCGGGTTTGGGCACCTCACCGTTAAACTCCTCCAATACCTTTTGCGATCTTAAAAAAGACCGAAGGGCGATACCGGTAAACATGATCACCGGCACCGATTTCAGGGCATTGTCGGTTTTAAGCCGGCGGTAGAGGCGAATCCCGCTGCCCCTGGGCATTAACACATCCAGGATAACCAGATCCGGGGGATCCGCATTGATCTTTTCCAGCCCCTCCACACCATCCTGGGCCACCAAAGGGGTGTACCCGTTCTCTTCAAGCACTGTGACCACGAATGACCTCACATCGGGATCATCATCTACCACAAGTACCTTTTTACTCATTGTCTACCTCCTTGGCCGGTTTCTTATATGTTTACCAATGCAACCCCATTGGGTTCATTCAGTTAAGTGTTGTCGGCAAACCTGAGCGAAATACCAGGGCGGCCCGTGGCCATTCTATACAACGGGTTCTAATGGCAGTCGAATGGTGAAACACGCCCCTTTTCCCAACTCGCTTTCTATATCAATTTGTCCGTTATGTTCCTCAATCAATTTTCCGGTAACCAGCAGTCCAAGTCCTGTGCCTCTGCCCCCTTTGGAGCTGAACATGGGATTAAACAACTGGGCCTTGATTTTGTCATCCATACCACAGCCATTATCACGCACTTCAAGACAAAACTTTTGGCCGTCAATAAAGGTCCGAACATGTATCTTAAATATCTTGCTGGCATCCTCATCTTCTATACATGCTTCCATGGCATTGGTAATCAGGTTTAAAAGGGCCCTGTGTATGGTCATGGGGTCAGCCATGATCTGGCCAATGTCTGGATCCATTTCAGCCACAATTTCAATACCATTGGACTTTGCGGTGTCATACTCCAGTTTCACCACATCCTGAACCACCTCATTGGGCGAACAGGGTGCGATCTCGGGTTCCCGTTGCTTTGAATAGGTCAACAGATCCTGGGTCAGATCAGATACCCGGGCAATGTTCTTTTTAATGGTCACCCACCCGTCCCGGATTTTTTCCATGCTATTATTTTTCATCCCCACATCCACCACATAGGAACCGCCCTTCAGGCCGATGAGGATATTTTTTACATAATGGGCCAGGCCGCTGACGGTCTGCCCCACGGCGGCAAGGCGTTCAGATTGAACCAATTCCTTTTCCAGGCGTTTAATATCCGACAGATCCTGAAAGAAATTAACAATCCCCACAAACTCACCTTTTTCATAGAGTACATTTACCGCATATCGCACCAGGAACGCTTTGCCCGGGTGCGGTGTGAGCACCATTTCCCGCCAGCGCATCTCCAGGCTGCATTGTTCTTGTTTGGCCTCGGCCTTGAACAGGCTCGCAAGTTCCGGGTCATACAGATCGTCAATGGTCATTTTGTTACGGACGTCCCGGGCCGGGGCATTAAAAATCCGGGCCGCTTCAGGATTGTACACAACGATTTTCCAATCCTTGTCAAAGGCCACAATGGCATCGTGGGACGAATGAATCAGCAGGCGTTGAAAACTGGCTTTGTGCCGGATTTCCTGAGTGGCTTTTGCCACCTTTTTCTCAAGATTTTTGGTATGGTCTTCCAGTTGTTTTCGAATATGGATTTTCGTTTTAGCCCGCTCCAGGGCAATGGCCAGGGCTTCATCCCGCAGCGGCTTGTTAATAAAGTCTGAGGCACCGTATTGAAGGGCTGCAATTGTGGAATCAATATCCCCATGGCCCGTGACAATAATGACCTCCTTATCTGTATCTTTCTCCTTAATCCGCCGCAGTAATTCCAGACCGTCCATCACCGGCATTTTAATATCTGTAACGACAATATCAGGGTCTTCTTTTTCAAGCACCTCCAACGCCTCTTGTCCGTTACTCGCTGTCACCACTTCATACCCATCTGACCGCAAAGACATGGCCAACAACCGGACGATAAGCCCTTCATCATCAACAATGAGTATTTTGTTTGCAGTCATTTTCATTTATCTCCTTATCCTTGAATCAGGAAATGGCCGGAAACCTGATAATAAACTCCGAGCCCTGGCCTTCCTCACTGTTGATCTCAATGGTACCGGAATAATCCTTAATAATCCCAAAACTGATACTGGTTCCCAATCCAGTTCCCTTACCCGTTTCCTTGGTTGTGAAAAACGGTTCAAAAATCTTACGCCGCACCGATTCGCTCATGCCGGTGCCGGTATCGGAAACACTGACACACACCTGGTCTGCGTCCCCCCAGGTTTTTATGGTTAATCGTTTTTCAACAGGGCCTTGGGTATTTGCCGCCTTTTCATCCATGGCATCAATGGCATTGGTCACCAGGTTGATAAACACCTGTTCCAATCGGTTATGCTCAGCCCGGACCTGGGGAAGATCATCCGAGAGGTTGAGTTCAACTTGAATGGCATGTGCTGTAATCTGGTGCCCAAGCACCTTGAATACATCGTTCACCGGCGCATTGATATCCAGTTTTTTCAAGCTCCGCTCCGACTGTCGGGCAAAATCTCGCACATGTTTGATCACGCCTGCCGCCCGTGCCACATTTTCAATAATATCGTTGGCCATGAGCTTGAGTTCATCATCAGGTATACGGATCCCTTTTCTCATCATCTTGATCATGAGATCGGCACAGATCTGGATGACATTCAGCGGCTGATTAATCTCATGGGCCATACCAGCGGCCATGGTTCCTAGGGTGGCCAATTTACCGGCCTGGATGAGCTGGGTCTCCTTTTCAACACTTTCAGTAATATCTGTTGAGGCGGCAATCAACACGTTACGGTTGGAATAGGTGGTGTTTACCACCTTGGTATCAGTAAAGAAATATTCACCCGATTTCTTTTTATGCTTTTTCTTTGTAAACAGCAGTGTCTCGCCGGGACCAAGGACACGAAGGCCCGCCTCTACCGTATCATCGTCTTTGTCACAGACCTCCAGAAAAGGGGTGCCCAAAAGATCTGACTTTGAATAGCCGTAATCCACTTCTACTCTGTGGTTGATATCCAGTACTTCCAAGGACTTTGAATCCACGATAAAAATCGGATTGGGATTATTGTTGAACAATGACCTGTATTTTTCTTCTGATTTTTTATACTTTTCATGCAGCTTGACCAGCTCTTTATCCTGAAGGGCGATCTCCTTTTGAGCGGCTTTGTCCTCGCTTCTGTCCCTAAGGGTTTCAATGGCACCGATCACTTTGCCATCTGGAGATTTAATCGGGGCCGCCGTAAAAAAGATCCACTTGCCGTTTTCACCAAGATGGGGAAAAAATTCTTCGGCCTCCAAGGCTTCTTTCACAATTTCGGACCTTCGCCATGAGGTGCCAAAATAATGCGCGATCTCCGACTCATCCAGGCCATCCACCACCATATCCGCCAAGGTTGGCCGTTTGGCCGAGCGAAACGGGACCCATTGTCTGTCCGTCCCGACCAGTTCGTACGCATTGTGTCCACTGAGTTTCTCGCAGGCCGGGTTCCAATGGGTGAGGATATGTTCATTATTAATGATGAACGTAGGAATCATGCTGCCCTGAATCACCTGGGTTAACTCTTTTTCCAGCTCCAGCAAATCTGCTTTTTCGTTTTTCAAAAACGCGGTCTTTTTTCTAAAGATCTCTGCAATGGATTCAGAATAGGTATCAAGCAGACAGACCAGGTCGTCACGACAGACATCCCTATCTAAAATCTGGGCCTTTACCTTGGCCTTTTCCCCCTCGGTTTTCAGCAAACCGATAAACGCAACGGCCCGGTAGGGATCCAGGTCCAAAATTTTTACATTTCGGGATTCCAGCGCTGTTAAAATCGGTGCCAAACTTTTGTCATTTTTCAGCTTAAGCACCAGATCTAACTCCGCAATATCCAAAAGCGCGGCGTAAGATTTACTTGTGGGAATATTTCGCCGTTCGGCACAGGCGGTTCCCTGGTTCTTCACCAGGGGATCGGCCACCATGAGCACTTGGCAATCCAAGGCTGCAAGTTCAGGATGGAACAGGCGATCCAGAATTTCACAACAGGGATCATTCCCGCCAATGATGCCTATTTTTTTTTGATTCAGGTCCAGATCCATGGATTTCTCCTTTTTGGATTTCTAATGCACATTTTAGAAGAAAAAAACCAGGGTGACAACTGCAAAGGTGGGGATCAAAAAGACCAGGGAATACTTGAGGATATACCCAAAAAAACTGGGCATTTCCACCCCGGCTTCGGCCGCGATGGACCGTACCATAAAGTTGGGCGCATTGCCAATATAAGAACAGGCACCGAAAAATACAGCACCGGCAGACACGGCCTGAAGATAAATCGCCTTTTCAGTCATCAGCAACGGCACAGATTGCGCTTCTGCCATGCCGGCGTAGAAGCTGCCCAGCGCGGTGTTAAAAAAGGTGAGATAGGTTGGCGCATTGTCCAAAAATGCAGACAGGATACCGGTCACCCAGAAATAATGCCAGGGGTCTTGAACCGCATTAATCAGGAAGGCAAATGCCCCCTCTGAACCCGCCTTGAGCAAAAGCAGGCAAGGGATCATGGTAATGAAAATTCCGACAAACAGATAGGCCACTTCCACAATGGGAAACCAGGTAAACTCATTTTCTTCCCTCAAGGACCTTGGGGTAACAACCAATGACAAAATTCCCAACACAATGAGCAGTCCATCCCGGAGCCAATCCTGAGCCGCCCTGTGGACGCCAAAGGTGGTGATCTCACCCAAATCCACAATACCGCTCATCAATACAGCGCCAATCACGCCACCCAGGAAAATAAAATTATAGGTGCCTGTCAGACGAAGCGGGGCCTTTTCCCCATCATCCATTGGCAGCACGCCCCCCTCCTTCTTGTAGAAATAAGAGTCCAGAAAAAAATAGATCACAATCAACACACAGGACGTCACCAGTAAATGGGGCAAAATTTTCAAGGTCCAAAAAAAGCTGACCCCATGTAAAAACCCCAAAAACAGGGGCGGATCTCCCAGGGGGGTTAAGGCCCCGCCCACATTGGCCACAAGAAAGATAAAAAACACCACCATAAAGGTTTTATTTTTACGATGGGCATTGGCCCGGATAAAAGGACGAATCATAAGCATCGCCGCACCGGTCGTGCCCATCCAGGATGCCAGCAGGGTGCCGATGAGAATAATCCCGGTATTGACTGCCGGTGTCCCTGTGAGGGTACCCTTGAGCAGAATACCGCCGGACACGGTAAACAAGGCCCACAGGAGAATGATAAAGGGGATGTAATCCGCCAAAATAATATGTAAAATTTCATAAACAGCAACCCCTTTATAAACTGCCACAAAGGGAACAGCCAGGCAGGCCGCCCAAAACGCAGAAATTTTACCAAAGTGGTGATGCCAGAATGTTCCTGCGATTAAAGGAAGCAATGCAATGGACAGCAGCATGCCTGCAAAAGGGATACAAGAGTATAAGGGGAGGCGTTCACCCAGGTTCCCGTGGCCGTGGGCACTGTCATGGTCATCCTCGACGTGACCGGCCTTTTCATGCCCGTTTTTCACTTGGCCCAAACCATGTTTCATCTGAGAAACATTCAAGGCGGCATCATGGTTATCGCCGGCCAACGCAGACACATCATGGGTATAACGGTCTTTTGATTGTATTTCTGCAGTGTCAGCCTGGGCAGCCGACCAAAACAAAAGTGGCATCAAAAAAACAACGAGTAAAATAAAAACTGCAGGCCTATCCAATTTCATGATCCTCTCCCCTTGGCTTTTCGGGTGTGTCGATACTAACGAAATCAAGTACTACTCAGGCAATAAAAGCCGGACTTACTAAGGAGTCGGACATTTTTATATGCTGTTTAAAGGACTAATCAATATCAAAAAAAATGTCAAGCTCAAACCCCGCGTGTCCCAAGGCTCACAACACATCACGAAACAAATTTCCCCCTCAGATCCCCAGACTGAATTAAATATTGATTTTCTCAAACGTAGGCGATAGGCTGCATATTATTTTATCAGCACACGATACCCACTATTGAATCCATAGATCTGTCAACTGATTATTTTTGGGGCAACATGTATAAAACAAAATCTTTGCTTCGGTTTGTAGAATCTGAAAAGGACAGCTTTTTACTTCATATTCCAGTCATCCAGCGAGATGATAAACCAGGGGGGACTAACGATTCTTCACCGTTTCACATCATAGATACCTCACACAATTTTTCAAAGATCGTTCAGGCTGGGCTCAAAACCAGGCACTCAGACATGCTCAAGCCGTTATACTTATTGATTCAGAGAGATCATTACCCGGTTCAACCAGATGTTTTGACCCCCATTACAAACTTGGACATAGACAGGAGCTGGCATGACACCATCGAGTTTTACGCTACGGATAAGACATCGTTTCATATCCCAGATGCGTCATCTGACCCAGATGAGGCGGTGTGCCGATTTGCCCCGCTGTTTTACTGTAAAGAAAAAAATAAATTTTTTCATCCCCCCTGCCCTGAATGCGCCCAACCACTGGATCTGTTTCAAGATGACGCGTCTTTAGAACATGCCGGACTTTCTGCTTACAATACCTCTTTAAAGCGGTATTTATATTGCCCCTCATGCCACAATCTTGGCGGCCATCAGACGGTTTACCGATTTTCCCGGCAATCAGATGACCCTGCCTTTGTGAAAGATCGGTTTGAATTGATCCAGGATTTTGGAAAACTTAAGGGCACCATTGTCGGCAATTTCCCCTGTGTGGCATGTCCCGAGCATGACATCTGTTACGCTGCAGAAAATAAGGCAACCGTGCGAATTGATTTTTTATCTTTTTACCCATTTTACATGCTGCTGTTTGACGCCGCGCCCATAAAAGCCGTTAATTTCATTCCCTTTCTTAGCGCACAGTCCCTTGATGATGCGTTCGGGGGTTCCAGGCCGCTGCCCGCCAACGCCCAATGGCTGACCCCCATACAATCTGGCACAGACCCATTTTTTTTTAAGAATGATAATCGCCTCTTCCTTGAAATCCTGTACTTGAAATTGTCCTTACTTGAACGTATTGCCAGGGCGGTTCACCAAAGGATTAAAGATGAAGACAATCCGCCGTTTCATCTTTCAGCTGAAAGCATCTGGATTACACCCGCCCCCCAGGACAGCATACTCCCGTTGTTCTGGAACTTTGAGGTTCGTATCATTGACTTAATCTCAAACAGATCCAACATCCCTGATAATTTCTCATTCACTGGGAGTCAGAATTTAAATTTTATGGCATGCCTGTGGTTTTATACCCTGCTTGTGAATGGCAATCAGGGGCCGCTGGAGGCCTATACGGCGATAGACCAGATGTGCACACAAGGCGACCTGTTAAAGGATTGCTTATCAGACGCCCCCCTTACGATTGAAAACATCCCTGGACTTGCGCTGAAAAACATTTTTTGGGACACCCGTGATATGGATGTCCCTGAACATTGGAAACAGTTCTGGTCAAATGCCCTGAAAACAGGTGTCCGGGTTTTAATCCAGGAAAAAACGATGCGCCTGAAACATGGTTTAAAGACCTTAATCAATGACGTGTCAGGCCTGAAACAGGAAATTAAAAACGAACTTTTTTCTAAGAATGATGGGGCAACCCGCGTTTCACACGCAACCGCCCCCATCCATGAAACAAAGCCCCAATCCGACCGAGACGCAGAAAAACGTACCGCAGTAAGGCTCTTACAACAGCTAAAGGGAAAATGGACCGAGGCCCACATCACGTCCCAGGATACAGAAGATGATATTGTAGAAACGATTGTTCTAAGCGCCGAGGAGGACCATCCCCCCCAAAGTGATACCAATGACACGTCCCCTACCCTGGGAACAGCGGATGTTGACAATGAAGAGACCTGGGGATTTGATGATATGGAAGAGACCGTGGTAATTGACAGAAAAACGGTTATGCCAGCTCCCAGCACGAATGAATTTACTGACCAGGAGGAAACGGTGATCATATCCCGGCCAACGCCGCCGGAATCAAAAAACAAATGTGCAGAAGATGAAGATGACCCTGATAAAACGATCATCATTCTCCCCAAAAACAAATAATGGGTGCGACTATGACTCAGTACGAAGCAATGGAAAACCACATTTTAACACTCATCCAGACCCATGGTGATCAAAGTGCCTCACTGGTAGAAGACTACCTCGAAAAAGAACTGGAGACGATAGACCTTTCGGACAAACTGGACGTATTGGAAGCGTTGATACACAGATTGGATCGCCCCACACCGGATCATGTGACCGATGCTGTACAAAACAATACTGTAGCCAAAGCTGCCAGGCGACTGCTTGGAGAGGAGACTGCGTCGAAACGAATCGCTCCCGATGCACTGTTACAAGAGATGGCTGATGCTGTGAATCAATTGCTGGACACCTTGGATCAGACTGTGAATCCCCCACTACAACCGTTTTTTGAGACCCAAGGTGCTGGAAATTACGCAGACCACTTACGTAACGCCCTTTGCCAATTTCAGGATGCGGCTCAAAAGGCAGCTCACGCTAACATGATGGAGATACTGGCAACGCTTTCCCCTGAAAAAATAAAAAAGGACGTCGGCATTTCAAAGCTTACGCCCATGCGTAAAACAAAGTACTATGACGCATATGAAGAAAGATTCAAACATGTTGAAAACTGGTTTGAATCTGGCCAATTCATGGTATCTTTCAAAAATGAACTTGAAAAAAATTGGCGCCCATGAAGCGAACACTCTCCCTATTGCGCTTGGCCCTTTTTGATACTTTCAAGCCGTTCATGCAATAGCTCCGCTTTTTTGAGATTGGCAGAAACGGATTTATAGTCCGGATCAAGTTGTTTGACCCGTTTCCATTCTTCAATGGCTTTTTCCAGTTGTTCCTTTCCAAAATAATGAATGCCTAGATTGTAGTGCTTTTCCTTATACGTTGATTCTGATTTTTCAATATATTCCGGGCACATGTCACAGGTCACGTCATAGCTGAGTGCGGTTTCAAAGCTTTGTTTTGCCAGTAAAAATTGCTTTGAATTAAATTGACTCAATCCCAGCTGAAAATGGGAGTCAAAAAGATACTTTCTCAATACCGCATTGTCAGGATCACTGGCCCTTGCGGATTCGAACAATGGAATGGCCTGGGCATATTTTTTTATGTTGAACAATTCTATAGCCGTATCATAGGAACTGGATGTTGACTCAAGACTGGCCAGCGTCTGTTGCCCATGGGGGGGATTGTCTTGGGAGACATCACTTGCCTGTGTCTCTTCTTTCCGGACAACACCATTTTCAATGACGTCATGTCCTTGTGTGTATCGTCCAGTGTATGCTTCGGGGTTGTCCTTGTCTGCTTGTTCGGCATCGCCCTGTTCCGCAAGCTTGGCTTCATGCATCTCATCTAACGTTGACGTGTCTTGCACGGATGTATTTTGGGACGGATCAATTGTATTTTTAACAGTCGTATCGGTGGGTTCAATGGTCCCGTGTGCCTCAACTGTCCTCTCTTTGACATTTTTTTCTTCAGCGGACGGCTCTTTTTCCACCCTTGTCTCAGGCGCCTTCATCTCTTTGTTTTTCTGATTGGCTGAAGCCAGATATGTCTGATGTATTTTTTGAAGATCCGCCAGGGATTTACCTTGCCCGACAGGGATGTTTAATTTTTGCCCAACACGAACTTTTGTTACATCCTCCAAGTGATTGAACTTGCCAATAACGGGATAGGCACTTAAGTCACCATAGTAAAGGAGTGCCAGCTTTGAAACACTTTCTCCGTTTGTCAATGTATGGGTGATATATGCGCTGCCGTCGGCACTCACACCGCCGGGAGTCAACTTTTCTTTTGCTGCTTCATAATCCGGCCAATTTTGGAGAGCGATTAAATATTCTTTTCTGGCGGCTTCATATTTTCCCTGTTCATCCAGGGCCACCCCTTTATGATAATGATCCTCAGCACGGCGCCGAAGTTTAAACTGGACCTGCTGCTTGTGCTGTGTTGCTTGAAGATTTTCCGGATCAACGGTAAGGGCAAGTTCATACTGTTCCAAGGCACTTGTAAACAACCCCTGGTTTTCAAAATTCTCTCCCTGGGCAATATACGTGTTAATCAGCCCCTGGTCTTGGGTATGGCGCGGTGCCTCTTGTTGTGGTTGAAGCGAAGAGGAGACACAGCCAGCTGCCAACAGAATTACAGAAAAAAACAGCACCCAATTTCGTTTATACCTTTCCATGTGTCCTCACTTTAGAGAAATAGGATTAAATATTTTTAACCTTGAAATAAAACATGAGATATCATGTCTTAATATCATATCCCGTTTTAAGGCAAGGGGATTTGCAAAAAACGGATTACTGCCCCGCTCGACGGTAACTGCGATCTTATAGCCGGCGGCCTGCACCATTTCCATCAATGTCTTATTGTACCGCCCATACGGGAAAGAAAAACAGATGGTATCCTGTCCCAATTTTTCATCAATGATCTGTTTGGATAAGAAGATCTCCTTTTTCAGCCGCTGCGCAAATTCAGCGTCGGTTTCATCTTCCCTTTTTTTAGTTAAATCACTGTGGGTTACCGTGTGGGACCCAATGGTAAATCCCGCGTTTTTAAGTGTGGCCAATTGATCCCATGTGATCGCCTTCTTTGAGATCCCCACATAATCTGTATATACAAAAAAGGTGGCTGTAAATCCATATTTTTTTAAAATGGGCCATGCCACATCATAAACGCTTCTATATCCATCATCTATGGTAATCAGTACAGATTTTTTGGGAATCTGACGACGATACGCCAAAAAATCATGCAATTGGTGGGGGGTAATCACACGGTACCCATTTTCCTTGAGATATTTCATCTGTTGTTCAAACACATGGGTCGGTATGGTCATATTGGATCTGTCACCAGAACCAAATTTATGGTAACACAGGATGGGGATACTTTGGTATCCGCTCTCATAGATGCCGCCCCTGTGTGTTTCCTTTAAAGGAATTCGGATGAACGGATCACGCCCCTTCGTGCTAAGGTCATTGGCATCTTCAATTTTCCAGACCTGGCTTTCATCCCCCAAGTAGATTTTGGCAAGTTTCGGATACGCAGCCCTTGAAACGAATTTATGAAGGGCATACTGGCCTGACTGGTAAACCACCTTTTCAGATTGAACAGACGGCGGCTGCGACACAGTACAGGCCATCAGCCAAAGCATCGCTCCCTCACACATCAAAATGATAACAGATTTGAAACCATTCATCTCTTATCAAACTCCTATAGAGTCCCTCGACAGGCTGTTAAGAAATGCTGATTTTTATAGTCTCTTCATATGAAAGAAATAAGTTAAACAAATTAGTATCTTTCATGAATTGTTGTGGCCAGCCCAGGTTAACGATCAGGTCAGCCTACGGTCGTTCCTTGAAAAATCAATTTGATTCTCGGAATACGATATCAACGCCGTGGTCAAGTAATCGTTCGCCTTGAATTAAAAACATCCCTATTCCGTGAAAGCCTGCCGAAATAATCAACTCACATAGAATTACTCTATACCACTTTTTGATATTATTACAATAGGCTTATTTTTTGGAAAGACGGAGACCACAATTTTAAAAGAGACCGCTTGACATCTGCCTTATTTTTAGGTAGGTCAAAATCAGCAATTAATAGTACCCACAATGTACCAATACCGACCATGGGCCAGGCTGGTCTGTCAACGAATGTTACCCACAAAAAATATATTGAACTGGTGGCATGCCAGGCGGACATATTTCATTCCTTCGGCAAGGCCGTCCGTGGCACAGCCTGCCCCATCCTCATTTACCCAAACCGATTCCGGCTTCACCCAACGATTTTTTTGTCCCTTGTGCCACAAGCCAGGACATTTTTCAGGGCATAGCTGCCATCTGGAAGACCTTGATAGGGTTTTGCTGATCAAGGCGTATTCTGAAACACACAATGATGTCATGCTCAAAGATCTTGCCCAATTTAAAGAATTGAGCTGGCTCAAAAAACGAATCATTGCCCAGTGCAGCAAAATTATTACAACAATTACCATCGGAAACGCATAATAGCGGTATCGTTATTCTGGAGAACATTTTTATGACCTTAAATGATGAAAAAAAAATTAAAACCGCCACATGGGCAAAACAACTCACCACCATATCCCGGTCCGGCCTGTTTGGAAAGGCGCTTGGACACCCTTTTGTCGTCCGTAATAAAACACATGTGGTGGTCTATTTGTTAATCTTTATCCTGGTGACTGCAATCGCGCAGATTTCCATTGGAAATCTCAAGAAAAAAAACAGACAAATGTTTTTCAAAGAGGGCGTACAGGCCGCCCAGAATATGGAAGAAAAAATAAGCGCTCCCCTGCTCGGTAAAGATATTTTAACTTTGAATGTCGCTGTCGGGGAGTTGTTAAAAAAAAACGACCCTGTGTTTACCGCAATTTTAGACCATGGCGGAAAAATTATTGCGCATAGTGATCCTGAGACCATCGGCTCACAGTACATTCCCCCTGAGCATGTTGCAACCTCAGAAACCATCGAAGATATCTTGATCGAAAGGGTGGAAAATAAACCATCCCCTACCATCGTATTTACAAAAGAAATTTTTTTCTCAGGTGTAGCAATTGGAAAACTGACGTTTGGGTTTGACGCAGCACTGTTAGATGCCCCCCAAAAGATGTACAATACCATATTGACCGGTGTCTGGATCGCTTGTGTTTTGATATTTATTGTAGCTGTATTTCTTACTGACCGGTATTTGAAAAACAAACGGGCAAAAGAACTTGACGCCTTTAAAAAGGCAAACCAATTAGGGCCGTATCAACTGATCCGAAAAATTGCCCAAGGTGGAATGGCCGAATTATATCTGGCTGAATACACCAGACAGGACGGATTTAAACGGACCGTGGCCATCAAAAAGATACTACCCCATCTGGTTGAAAATAAGGATTTTGTTGACATGTTCATCAGAGAGGCCCGTCTTGCGGCACTTTTGCAACACCCCAATATTGTACAGATTTTTGATTTAGTCAAAATTCACAATGCCTATTTCATTTCCATGGAATATGTAGAAGGTAAAAATCTGTCTGAAATCATGGCCCATGAAAAGAAAGGATTATCCATAGGACTGTCAACGCTTTTGATCCAAAAAATCAGTGCCGGATTATATTATTCTCACACCATTAAGAATACCGAAACCGGAGAACCGTTAAATATCGTTCATCGGGATGTCAGCCCCCAGAACATGCTGGTCTCATTCAAGGGGGAGGTTAAAATCAGCGATTTTGGTATTTCCAAAGCCAGGTCTGAACCCAGCATGACCCAGGCAGGTGTCATCAAGGGAAAACTGTCATACCTGTCCCCGGAACAGGCATTGGGCAAGGAGACGGATCAGCAATCAGATCTATATGCGTTGGGGATTATTTTTTATGAAATTTTATCAGGAAAGCGCCTGTATAAGTTTAACAATGAACTGGAAGCCCTGACGGCACTGCCTAAAATCGTCATTCCCCCGATTAGTGAACTTAGACCCGATATCCCGGAAGAACTGAATACGATCGTGATGAAATGCCTTGAAAAAGACCAAGCAAAAAGATATCAATCCGGAAAAGAGATCAATGATGATCTGGCATTTTTGAGAAAAGAGTACCATATCTCTTACGATGAATCCAATCTGGTCAATTTTATGATGGAAAGGTTTAAGTAAGATGAGCCGGTTTCTGTTTGTCGGTAAAACGGACATTGGGCTTCATAGAAAAAAAAATGAAGATACCATTCATATGGATCAGGCAAAGCGATTTTGTCTTGTGGCAGATGGCATTGGCGGTACCGCCGTCGGCGATGTCGCAAGCCAGATGTTTGCCCAGACAGCCAGGGATATGTTTTCATCGGTTTCCGACACCGAGGCGGAGAAATATCAGCTTGTTCAACACACCTTTTTAACTGCCAATGATGAAATATTAAACTATGCCAGGCAAAATCCGGAATGTGAAGGCATGGGGTGTACAGCGGAACTGCTGGCCCTGACAAGTGATAAATTTATATTGGGACACATCGGAGACAGTCGGACATATCGGTTGCGAAACAATGAACTCAAACAACTGACAACCGATCATACCCTGGTTCAAGAGCAGCTGGATCAGAAACTAATCACTCAAGAGGAAGCAAATCATCATTCTTTAAAAAATGTGATTTTGCGGGCCGTGGGAATTAAGAAAAACCCGTCTTTAGATGTCCTGAGAGGCAGGATTCTGCCGGGAGACAGGTTTTTGATGTGTTCAGACGGTCTTACGGATATGGTAGATGACACTACCATAAAATACATCTTGTCATCCGATTCCGATATTGAAGACGTAAGTGAACAACTTGTCCAGAAAGCCAATGCCAATGGCGGTAAAGACAATATTTCCGTTGTGCTGATAGAAATCATATAAATTCTTAACTCAAAATAATGGATAGCGTACCCTTATATTTTAAAGGAAGTCACAATTTTCTTTAATGCCGATGAAAGTTCCTTTAATTGAGCAGCCTGTTCTGTAACCGCTGAGCTTTTTCCTGAAATTTGCTCGGCAGCCTCACTTACCTGAGTAATATCACGGCTGATCTCCCCTGAAATTGATGCGCTCTGATTTACATTTTCATTGATTTCAGCTATCCCTTGGGATGTATGAGTAATATTGGTTGTAATTTTTTGAGTGGTTGTGGATTGTTCCTCCATTGCAGTGGTTATGGTTTTGATAATGTCATTCACCTGGTTGATGATGTTTACAATTTTATCAATGGAAGAAATGGAACCCCTGGAACTGTCCTGGATGCCGCTGATCTGATTTTTGATATTCTCGGTAGCCTGTATGGTCTGCGCTGCCAGTTCCTTGATTTCCGTTGCCACCACGGCAAAGCCCTTTCCTGCTTCTCCTGCCCGTGCAGCTTCAATGGTGGCATTCAGGGCAAGCAGATTGGTCTTGTCAGAAATATCCGTAATAGCATCTGTAACCTTGGAAATGGCCTGCGCCGCTTCTTCCAACTCTCCCATTCTTTTCGCGGTTTCCTGGGCCTGGGTCACGGCTGAACCGGATATTATCGAGGCTTCTTCCACATTTGCTGCAATTTGGGAAAAGGTTGCGGACATCTCTTCAGATGAGCTTGCCACCATTGAGGTATTCGTTGTTGACGCTTCCATCGCCGCAGCAACAGTTGTCACGGTTGAACTCAGTGCCTCGCTTGCTGTT
>PDWI01002585.1_pt1 | contig 31365 bp, 23 predicted proteins | sample 1430891 | NCBI WGS metagenome assembly PDWI01 (sample SAMN01162508, study PRJNA174530) | Oral metagenome, whole genome shotgun sequencing project. | biome: Marine environment; feature: Marine mammal; material: Swab sample of the gingival sulcus; isolation source: swab sample of gingival sulcus... | reverse complement strand
ACAAATTAATAACCAAAGCCACAAGGCTAATTGCTATCAATCCGTACATACTTCCTGCAATGATTTTTAAAAATGCTCTTGTAAAACTCAATCCTAAATCTTTAAGTTTTATTTTGCTGATTTTCAATATTATAAAAGTCGTAGAAACAACCGTTAAAATCATTCCAACGGTAGAAGATACCGTAATTATCTGTCCCTTTGGTGCAGGGATTAGTAACTCTGTGATATAGCCCATTAACGCAGGAATAAATATTATCATCAATACCGAAAATACTATCGGTAAGGTAATTAATTTCGTTTTTGATGTAAACGGAATGGCTTGTTCGTGTTGCTTGTAATGTGTATTTTTCATTTGTTTTATTTTTTATTATTGTAATTTATTGATTTTCGGAATTTCTTAAAATATTTTTCCGTGAATATTCCAGCCTTTTGCTTGAGCGTCTTTTAAAGCGTTTAATCTTTTGTAGGCTAATTTATCAGTCATTAAATTGGCAAATTTTAAGAAAATATTATTGTGATATTTTTCTACATCCTCAAAATAAGAATTGATATTTACTTTTTCTCCTAAATTTGCGGTTAAGTGTAATTTTATAGTATCTTCAATATCATTAGGAAAATAGTATGATGCAACTCTATCTGCTGTATATTGCTCGGCTAATGATAGAGATTTTTCTAAAAATAACATTTTCATTATTGGAACAACGGTCAGTCTTTTCAAATTAGTGTGATTACATTTTACATAGGCTAAATGGTGAGCAATTATAAATCGTAAGGCACTCATCTTAGGTTTTTCTTCATAAATCATATTGGCAACATCGCTTTTAAGAATGATGTATTTCTCGTGAAAAACAGGTTTAGACGCAAAGAATCTTTTTATTCCAAATCCATTAACCACATACAAGGGAGGAATAGTTTCTTCTTCAAAATCCATTTTTAAGGCAATGTCTTTGTAGAGTTTATAAAGTTCAGGAAGTTGCTCGTTATTAATTTCTATGGCGTTCGTTATTTTTTTGTAGTACATAAACCTTACAATAAAACTTCCAAAAACAGGTACTAATAAACCTGCTAATATTAAGAGTGTCCAAGTTTTTAATTCACCACCAACATAGATAACCAAAAAACAAGAAAGAGTAATAATAATTGTTAGCGTATATCCTAAAGTGAGTAAATGCCTCTCTGCTTTATGCCTAAACTCTTTTATACTTGGTTCTGTTTTGTTATTCTTCTTCATTAGTTTTAACTTTTACTTTCTTTAAAATAATAAATAACACAATAGTCAGTACAAATTCCTGCCGCGACCATTGCAAATACAACGATAAGCGAGCGAACAAACCACCAAACTTGTTTTATTTGTAAACTGTATATCAACTTGTTTTTAATGATTTTCTACAAAGATACATCAATCTAAGTTATTACCACTATTTTCAAACAGCAGACTTGTACTGTTTTCCGAAATATAAACTAATTTTTCTGTTTAATTCTTATTTTTATACCTTTGTGAAGTTAATATTATTACTAATTATTTATAATGGAAAAAACAGAAATCATAAAACTTATATTGATGGTTGTTAGAATGACAATATCAATAGCCATCGGTTTTTTTCTTCTTTTAAGTGATTTTAAGAATAAAAAATATTTAGGGTTCTTTTTTTTAGTTTATGCTATCTCATTTTTAACGAATGTTCTTGGCTTTTTTTATCTCAAGTTTTCTGAAAACATTGTTTTTAGTTTTGCCTTTCTGCATATATCATTGTTATATGCTTATATCAATTCATTACTAATTTTTGGTAAGAAAAAAACACAAACAAAAGTTATTTTGTTCGGAATAATTAGTTGCATAGTAGGATTAGCATTAGAAGGAATGCAATCAAATGCTTTTTATGACATCTATAACTATTTAGGTTCTATTTATTTTTTATTTATATTCTATGTATTGTACAGATTGTTAAACACGATAAGGTTATTAAACAGCAATATAGCAATACCAGTAATCGAGAGTTAAAACATTTACTCTTCTTGTTGGCTCTTATGCTTGTATTTATAATTTCAATACCGGCTGTGCATTTATTTCTAATAGAACCTTACCTAACAATTTTCATCATAGCATTTAGTTGTATGTGGATGTTTGGAATTACTTTTGTTAGTTTGCATCATTTGGTTTCTAAAAATCTTCTTGAAGAACCATTGCCTGTAATTGAATTAAAAGAACAAGAGGAAAAAGAAGATGATGAAAAATTGTTTGCGGAAGTTAGCAATACGATTAAAACAAATGAATTATTTCTAAATATAGATTTAACAATTATAGAAGTTGCTTTTGCCGTTAATCAGCACCCAAAATTGGTTTCAAAAACAATTAATCGCAATACTAATGTCAATTTTAATACTTTTATTAACGATTTTAGGGTAGAATATGCTAAAATAGTATTAAAAGACCCTAAATATAAGCACATAACAATCGATGAAATCGGTAAAATGTCAGGTTTTCGCTCCAAAAGTGTGTTTTATTCCAATTTCAAAAGAGTTCTGAAAATCACACCTTTACAGTTTCAAAAAAACTAAATTCGTACTGTTTTCTGAAATCCGAACAAAGCTTGCTGCTTTTAATAAGGTACCGAACATAAAAGGCTGTATATTTGCACCACGTTTAATTTTAATAAAAAAACAAAATGAAAAAAATTTTAACAGTAGTTATTGCACTTGTAACTCTAACAACAGTAAGTGCACAATTAAATAAAGGTTTAAGAGCAGGTTATGCAATGTCAAGTTTATCTGACTCAAAAGTAGATTTTGATGTTCGTTCAACTTATTATGTAGGTTTTTTCTCTGAATTCAAATCAACAGAAAGTATTGCAGTTCAAGCAGAATTAATGTACTCACCGGCAGGAGCAAAAGCCTCAGAAAAAATATTAGGTAAAGAAATTAAAACATCTGTAAATTTAGGAACATTGTCCGTACCTTTATTCTTTAAATATTATGTAAGTCCAAATTTTTCACTTCATATCGGTCCAAGTTTTGGATTTAACCTTTACAAAAAAGCAACCGTTGAGGGTGGTAAAGATTATGATTTAGATAATGTTAAAACATTTAACTTGGCAGGTCTTGTTGGATTTGAGTATGCTTTGGATAGCGGTTTATTCTTTGATGCAAGATATACTGTTGGAGCAAACAACCTTTCAAAAACTGACGGAATTACAATGAGAAACAACCTTTTAACATTTGGTTTAGGATATAAATTCTAATGTTATTTTAGGTTTTAAAATTCAGATAACCCTTGCTTTTTGTGAGGGTTATTTTTGTTTATATACGCAATGTGTTTGTTTTTGTTCACAATTTACAAAAGTTATTTTTACAGAAAACAAAGATAATACTATTTTTTGCAAATCGGTCAAAAGTTATTCTGATATTTTTACTCCCAACTGTTTCTCTCTAAACTTATTTCCTTTATGACTTTATTAAACTTTACGAACTTTTAACTTATTATCTTTTGAGTAAAGTAAATTATTTATTGTAGTTTTGTATTTCGTTTTAGAAAAATATGATTGACCAAACGACCATAGATAGAATATACAATGCTGTTCAGATAGAAGATGTTGTTGGTGATTACGTCTCTTTAAGGAAAAGAGGGGTGAATTTGTTGGGATTGTGTCCGTTTCATGATGAGAAAACACCTTCTTTTACGGTCTCTCCTGCCAAAGGCATTTTTAAATGTTTTGGTTGTGGAAAAGGGGGGAATTCGGTTCACTTTTTAATGGAACACGAGCAGATAAGTTACTATGAGGCTCTCAAACAATTGGCACGGAAATACAATATTGAGATTGTAGAGAAAGAACTGACCGAAGAGGAGAAACAGGCAAAAAATGATAGAGAAAGTATGCTTTTGGTCAATGTGTATGCTCAAAAACATTTTGAAAATACGCTCCACAAGCATATTGACGGAAAGTCAATTGGGTTGAGTTATTTTAAGCAACGAGGATTTCGTGATGACATTATCAAAAAGTTCCAACTCGGATATTCACTAGATGAGCGTGATGCTTTTACACAAGAGGCTATCAAATCGGGATATAAAAAGGAGTATCTTGTTAAAACAGGATTGACCATTGAACGAGAGAATTATGTGGTGGATAGATTTCGGGGTCGTGTAATGTTTCCGATACACTCTATTTCGGGAAAGGTTATCGGTTTTGGTGGTCGTGTTTTGGGCTCTGCAGAGAATACCGCTAAATATTTGAACTCTCCTGAATCGGAAATTTATCATAAAAGTCGTGAGTTGTATGGTATTTACTTTGCCAAACAAGCGATTGTTAAGCAGGATAGATGTTACCTTGTAGAAGGTTATACCGATGTTATTTCGATGCACCAAAGTGGTGTGGAGAATGTGGTTGCTTCGTCCGGAACTTCATTGACAGAAGGTCAAATACGCCTTATTCATCGATTTACGGAAAATGTTACGGTGATTTATGATGGCGATTCGGCAGGGATAAAAGCCTCTTTGAGAGGGATTGATTTGCTATTGGCAGAGGGAATGAATATCAAAGTGATGCTCTTACCGGAAGGAGAAGACCCTGATTCCTTTGCTCAAAAAACAGATGCTGCCGATTTTATACAAAAAGTAGAGAATGATTCTGTTGATTTTATCCGTTTCAAATGTCAATTGCTTTTGGAAGATGCAGGTAATGACCCCATAAAAAGAGCCAAATTGGTAACCGATATTGTGAAAAGTATCGCTACCATTCCCAATCAAATTATTAGAGCAGAGTATGTAAAAGAGACTAGTCTGATACTAAACGTAGAAGAAAGGGTACTTTACCACGAGATAAACAAGCAGAAAAAAAACGAAAAATCGAAGTTTACTCCTAAAAGTAGGGTAGAGGAGACACCAAAACAGGAAGAGCCCACTCGTTCGCAGATTGTTACTACCAAAAGTAAACAACTCTTTTACAAAGAAGAAAAGCAATTGATTCGTATGTTGATAATGTACGGAGATATGACCTTGTTTAGTGAAGTAGATGAAGAGAGTGGAGAAAAGAGTGAAATGAGTGTTGCAGAGTATATTTTAATGGAGTTGGAAACAGATGAAATTCTTCTGAATAATCCTCTTTTTGAGTTGATAAGAAAGGAGTATCAACAAAAGATGGAGAATGAGGAGAAAGTCAATTTTAATCAATTTTTCATCAATCACTCTAATGCTGAAATAAGCAAAACGGCAGTGGAACTTTTGACACAGAAATATGAGTTGAGTAAAATTCACTCCAAACAGCAGAAGGTAGAAACAGAGGCAGATAAAATAGAAAAGCTGATTCCACGTTTTATGTATGAGTATAAGTTGGCAATTGTTATGCAACAAAGAAACGAGAAAATGCTTGAAATTAAACGTGCCAATGAACAGAAAGATATCAAGAGAATAGAACAACTGATGAATGAGATTAGAGATATTGATAATGTGAAAATTCTTTTGGCAAAAGAGTTGGATAGGGTAATAAATTTGATGTAAAAGGTTGTTGATGAACACACTATTAGAAGAATATCATTTGTTCTTAAAAATGGAAAAGTCTCTTTCCAATAATACTGTTTTAGCATATCAAAGAGATTTGAAGAAACTATTTCTCTATTTAGAGGAAGCACATATTGAGCCTTTGGAGGTTACATTGGAGCATTTGAGAGATTTCTTGATAGAGATTCATCAGATTGGCATTAGTGAGAGGTCTCAGGCGAGATTGGTTTCAAGTATCAAATCATTTTATAATTTTCTAATTTATAAAAATAAGATTGAGAATGACCCAACCGAACTTTTGGAAAGTCCAAAAATAGGTTTACGACTTCCCGATGTATTGTCGATAGAAGAGATAGACAGCATTATTGGAGCATTGGATATGTCCAAATCGGAATCAACTCGCAATCGTGCGATGATTGAAGTGCTTTATGGTTCTGGTGTTCGTGTCTCTGAATTAATAGGTATTGAACTTTCTAAAATTTATTTTGAAGAAAAATATATGTTGATTGAGGGGAAGGGAAGTAAACAACGATTAGTTCCACTTTCTGATGAATCGATAAAACAGATTCATTTTTGGCTGTTGGATAGAAATAAATTGAAGATTAAAAAAGGGAATGAAGATTATCTTTTTCTGAATCGTAGAGGAAGTAAAATTTCACGTGCAATGGTATTTGAAGTAGTCAAACGATTGGCAAAAGAGGCTAATATTCAGAAGAGAGTTAGTCCTCACGTTTTTAGGCACTCCTTTGCTACTCATCTACTTGAGAATGGAGCTAATTTACGTGCTATTCAGCAACTTTTGGGGCACGAATCAATTACTACAACAGAACTTTATACGCACGTAGATATTCAACATTTGCGATATACGATTGAAAATTATCACCCAATGAATAAAAGAAAATGAAACAGTATAAACTCTATTTTTTATTATTGATATTTCTTTTGGCTACAACTAAAGTTATGGCACAAGAGACTGTCGTCGTAGGACAAGTCGTCGATAAATCTGATAAAAAACCATTACAATTTGTTAGTGTCTATTTTGAAGGATCTAAATTCCATACCCAAACCAATGAAGAGGGCTATTTCTTGGTACGTAACAAAGGTAAAGAAACAGAATTGGTATTCTCGTTGGTTGGATATAAAAAGGAGAAAGTAGAGGTAAAACGAGGTTCTAATGCAGCTATTCAAATGGAACTGGAAGAGGATATCAATATATTAAATGAGGTGTTGATTGTACCTTCTAAATTTAACCCTGCTTTGAGAATACTCAGAGAAGTACGCAAAAACAAGCATAAAAATAACATTAATGCTCCTACAAAAGGAGTGGAACAGAATGTGGTCTTTTTGAGTAAGGCGGGAAACCGTTGGAAAAGAAATCGCATTTTCAAAAAGTTAAGTGAATCCAACATCAGTGCCAAAGACTCACTTTTATTACTGCCAATCTATATGAAAGAGACGGAATTTTTTCAAAATAGAAACAGTAGAAAAGTAATATCCGAAAATCGTTTTAAATCTTCTGAAACCTCTGTTTTGAGTATTGAAAGTTTGCTGAGGAGAATGGATAAGCGTGTAAATTTCTATAATAATTCTGTAAATATAATGGGCAAAAGTATGATTAGTCCATTGGCGAGTATGGGAAATTCTTTTTATCGTTACTATTTGATAGATAGTACTTTGAATAAACAAGGGAGAAAAGAATATCTCATTCATTTTAGAACAAGAAACAGCAAGAATTTAGCTTTTAATGGTGCTATGACCATTGATTCTACAACATATGCCTTAACAAAAATTACTGCTGAACTACCTCGAAAAGCCAATTTGAATTTTATCCATAGTCTCAAGATTCATCAAAAATATGCTCCTTTTTCTACGTTTTTTGCACTTTCTGAAAGTAATACAACGTGGTATTTGACTTATGAATTGTTTAAAGTTGGTAACAATCGTTCTTCTGAACTATTATTGAAAAACAGTATTCGTACAGAATTGAACGATGAAAAAAACAATGTGAAAGATAGTTTGCCACTGTTTGCAGGTACAGACTATTCATCGGAAGTGCTTGAAGATAAAATGACAAGATTGCATAAAAATCCACTTTTTAAAGTAGCGAGTTACTTGGCAGATATTGGATTAACACACTATATGCAGGTGGGGAAAATTGATATCGGAAGAGTGGATAATCTGATACAACATACCAGTATGGAAGGATATCGATTTTCATTTCCTTTTAGAACCAATGAGAAATTTTCTAAGAAAATAATGTTGGGAGCATTTGCAGGTTATGGCATAAGCGATAATAAATGGAAATATGGAATTAATATTGCTTGGAAACCTTCTTTTTTAGGAAATAAAACGATTTTGGGAACATCTTACGTTGATGATTATCGAGATTTACAGTTTGAGTATAGTAAATTTTCGTGGTACAACAATCCATTGGCTATGAGTGGACGTAATTTTATCTCTAAATTGATGTCGTTGGGAACAATGAACACTTATGTCAGTAGAAGAAAAGAATTGGCAGTATCTGTGAAACACGATTGGAGTAAAAATATTGAGAGTGGATTGGTTTATAGAGACATAACTTATTTCCCTAATCAAGTCCTTACTTTAACGCAACAAGACAATTCCTATTCTGCTCTTCGTACGCACACCGTTTCGTTGGTTTCTCGTCTTGCTTTTAATGAAAAAATCTATAATGACCATTTTCAGAAACTTTATTTGAGTACGAGAAAACCGGTTCTTTATACTGTTTTTGATATAGGTAATTATCACTTGGCAGATGATAAGCAAGGAAATTATGCACGTTTCACTGCCAATTTATTTCAACAAAGGAGTTTTCTGTTGGGAAGATGGAGATATGGAGTAGAGGTGGGAAAAGTTTTTGGAAAAGTACCTTATCCGTTGTTGCACAAATTCAAAAAAATGAGTGCAGTACCTTATTATATGTTCCGTTTTTACACAATGAGTAACAATGAGTATATTTCGGATACGTATGTAACGGCAATGGGAGAAATTAACTTTAATGGTGTGTTATTTAATTATATTCCATTAATCAAACATCTCAATTTAAGGGAAATATTTGGATTAAAAATGGCTTACGGAACACTTTCGGATAAACACCGTACGGTTCTTGATATTCCTACTTATACCAATAGTTTTAATCAACCTTACGTGGAAGCATCGGTTGGATTTACGAATCTATTTAATATTTTGTCAATGCAATTTATCGGTCGGGTAACAGACTGGAAAGACAATAATGAAAACAGGTGGTTTATTGAGACAACACTTCGATTGAATTTATAAAGACAATTGATACACTCCACCGGGAAGACATTTTACCAATCCCTTAAATTCGATGCCAAGTAGTAGCGTAGAAAGTTTGCTGTAAGGAATATTAAGAGCAACTGAAAGTTCATTTACATTGATACCGTCCGGTTCTTTTCTCAATGCTGATATAATGGTTTGTTCTTCAGAAGTTAAGTTTTCAAAAAGGCTTAATTGAATTTCTGTCTCTCTTTTCTTCGTTTGAGAATCCTCTTTTACTTCCCAGTTCATTGCTCTGATTAAATCGTCTGTGGAAGTGATTAACCCTGCTTTGTTGTATTTGATTAAGTTATTACAACCTCTTGAAAAAGTATCATTGACCCTACCCGGAATAGCAAAAACATCTCTGCTATAACTGTTGGCATATTCGGCGGTAATCAGAGAGCCTCCTTTTTTATCAGATTCTATAATAATCACAGCATCGCATAAACCTGCTATAATACGATTTCTTTTTACGAAGTTCTGTCTATCAGGGTTGGTTTTGCTAATGTATTCGGAAAGTAATCCACCGTTTTCTATTACCTTCTCGGCAATAGAACGATGTATGACAGGATAAATACGGTCTAATCCGTGTCCAAGCACTCCGATATTAGGGAGTTGATTTTTGACTGCTACTTTATGAGAACAGATATCCACACCATAAGCCAATCCACTAACAAGGGTTACGTCCGAAAGTTTTTTAGTGATACCTTCAACGATTTCCGTACAAATCTTTTTACCGTTGTCTGTGATATTTCTCGTTCCTACAATGCCTATCATTTTTTGATTGCTTAACGATTGATTGCCTTTGTAATAGAGCATAATAGGTGCATCGTAACACTCTTTTAGTCGGAAAGGGTATGTTTTGTCAGTAAAAAAGTAGGTCTCAATTTTGTTTTTTTCAATAAATTGTAATTCCTCTTCTGCTCTTTGCAAAACGTTGGATTTGACAATTTGATTGGATAAAATAGAACCGATACCCGGAATCTTTTCTAAGTTTTGTTTCTTCTCTTTGAAAATGTTTTCTACACTTCCCACATAGGCAATCAAATTTTTGGCTAGTTGTGTTCCAATGCCTTTTATTAAAGTTAATCCAATCTGATATTGTAGTGTCTCTTTATTCATCTTTTTTCTTTTTAAGAAGAAGTCTTCCTAATGAAAATCCCAATCCAACTCCCAAAATATCTGCTCCCCAATCTAACCACTCGGCTGTTCTTCGTGCTGTAAAATACTCTTGTACTATCTCAATTACACCTCCATAAAGAATGGCTCCAACAATTAATAATATCAAAAAATGATTCACTCTTTTCCCATTGTCTTTTAAATAATCATAATAAAGTGTAAATCCTAACGTAAAATACATTATTATATGAACTATTTTGTCTAAATTTCTTATTTTTGGCAAATCACTGTTGTTAGAAAAAGAAACTGTTGACAAAATAAAGATGATTGTTCCAAGTAAAATGGACTTCCAATAATTTGAAATATATCTTTTAGGCATAATTATTGTTTCGGCTTTTAATACAGTTTTACAAAGTAAATCATTAAATTAATTATTAACAAATAAATTTTAATAAAAAATAAAAGATAGAAATATGAGAAAAATTGTAATAATAGGAGTGCTAGTATTGTCTTTGGTAGGTTGTTCGAGTGTGCTTCTAACAGGGCGTAAACAACTGAACCTTGTTCCGGATAGTGAAATTCAAGCGATGAGTTTAACGCAATATCAATCTTTTTTGAACTCTTCAGACGTAGTTACTTCCGGTTCCAATGCTTTTTTGGTAAAAAAAGTGGGTCGAAAAATAGCTCAAGCTGTAGAAAGTTATATGAAGATGAATGGTCAATCTCAAGCGGTGAAAAATTACAAATGGGAGTTTAACTTAGTAAAAGGACAACAAGCTAATGCGTTCTGTATGCCGGGTGGAAAAGTGGCTGTTTTTGAGGGAATTTTACCTTACACTCAAGATGAAACAGGGCTGGCAGTCGTGTTAGGACACGAAATCGCACACGCAGTAGCTAAACATTCTAACGAGCGTTTGAGTCAGCAGATGCTAATGCAATATGGTGCTAATATAACCAGTTTGTTATTAACTAAAAAATCTGCCATAACACAACAAACAATTGGAACGCTATATGGAATAGGAGCAAAAGTTGGTGTTGCTTTGCCTAACTCTCGTAAACAGGAGTTGGAAGCAGATAGATTGGGACTTATTTTTATGGCAATGGCAGGTTATAATCCTAGAGAAGCTGTTAATTTTTGGAAAAGAATGAGTGCTAATGGTGGTTCTCAATCCGATTTTTTAAGTACTCACCCCAATGATGGTAAACGTATTGCCAACATTACTAAAAGATTACCTGAGGCTTTAAAATATTATAAATAAAGTTGAAAGTTTTATAAAGATATTTTCTATTCTTAAAAGGTAGAAAAATAAAGACCTCACAAATTTGAAAAATTTGTGAGGTCTTTATTCTAATTTTATTTACGATTTTAATTAATTTGAGATATTTTTCCTGCCCCTGTTTCGCTTTCAGATAGCGTGGTGGGATTACCTTTATATTTGATTTTACTTGCTCCGGAAGCATTTGCTTTGAGTTCTTTTGTAACAGAAACTTCTATTTTTCCAGCTCCTGAACTTTTAACATCTGCCATTTTACTATTACAATCAAATGCTTTTACCTTGCCGGTTCCGGAAGAGCGAACAAATAATTTTTCTGTTTTTCCTTCTAACTTCACTTTACTGGCTCCTGAACTTTCGATATCAATGTTTACACTTCGAAGATTAGATGCTTTTAGTTTACTTGTACCTGATAAATGAGCTGATAATTGGTCAGTTATTCCATTTAATTCTACTTTACTCGCTCCCGAACTTTTGACTTCTGCATTGTTGCTTCTTAACTCTGTTGTTGAGATTCTACTTGTTCCAGAAGAACGGACTAATAATTTTTTGGTTTTTCCCTCTAACTCGACTCTACTTAGTCCTGAACTTTTTATATTAAAAAGCTGATTTTCTATGTCATTTGGAATTTTAACTTTCAACCAACTCGTTCCTGAGGTATTTGCTAAAACAGTATTCATCATTCCTGTAAGTTTGACTTTACTTGCTCCCGATGTTTTTATATCTACTTTTTGTTTTGTTGCAAAATTCCCATCAAACTGACCAATATGTTCCACATTTACTTTCAGATTACTAGTGTATTTTTCTTCTCGGTACTTTGCACGAGAAACATCTGAAATATTTAAGTAAGCCAAGGAGTCCACATAAACCATCATTGGTATTAAAGAGTCTATCTTATTTTCGGTTCGATAAATTTTTAATGTGCCATCTTCTACTTCTGTTTTTACGGTATTATAGTTCGGCTTAACAATAACTTTGGTTGTGTCGCACTGCATAACGTATAATGAAATTCCTTTTGAAATATCTATTTTGTGAAATTTTCCTACTTCTCTACGATAATTTTTATTATATTTCACACTATCCATATTGTAGTTTGCCTTGATTTTATCTTCTACATTACCCTCTTCGTCTATAATAAAATTATTAATTTTGACTCCGTCAAAGTTACTGTATTCAACACCATTTATCTTTACTTTCCAATTTTTATTCCAATGAATACCATTGTTCCAATTGATATTATTGTTGCTTAATTTGCGAATGATATTGGTTCCACTGCCTGCAAACATAAATATTCCGACAAATAGTAGTAATAAGGCAATCCAATAGGGAGTGCTGGAGCGTTCTTCTTTTTGATTTCGTCCTTTTAGCCAATATACCAATATAAATATTGGTGTTGCAACAATTAAAAGAGAGGCTATTGTAAGCATTACTAGACTATTGGTAGAAATAGAAGTTATTGCTGGAGTTATATCGGGAAACACCCAAAAAGCACTCCCAATTCCTAATATTGCTGCCGGTAGGGCAATCAATAGTGCAAATGCTGCCACAATAAGAGAGAAAAGCACCGGAATAACAATTATTCCAACAAAACCTACTAAAAAGATGGTCAATAATACTTTTAAGAAAGAGTGTGAACGTGAATTGCTTCTACCTCTGTAGAGATTATTATCATCATTGAGTTCTGTATCTACTTTTTTTTTATTTAAAGAATCAATGGTAACGTGTTCACCTCTCATTTCCATTTTTTGTGATATACTTATGGCTTTAGGAACCACCATCCACATTATGATATAGATAAATATAAAGGTACCTGAAGTGAAAAGAACAAGTAAAATAAAGGCGATACGAAGTGCTGTAACGTCCCAATTGAGATAAGCTGCTAAGCCTGATAAAACTCCCCCAAGCATATCATTGTCAATATCTCGATATAGTTTTCTATGGGCTTTATAACTATATTCTCTATTATTGTTTTGGGTATTGTTATCCCCATCATATTCTTCCTCTTCAGTATATTGAGATGGTTTTCCCATTGTCTCAATCACCTCTTCCACATCTTCAATAGTTATTACACTACTTTGGCTTTTAGTCTTTTCTGAAAAAAGTTCTGATATACGTGCCTCAATGTCAAACATAATATCGTTTTTCTCATCACTCTTTTGAAAGTGATTGGCAATTTCATCAAGATAGGAGCGAAGGAGTTGGTAAGCATCTTCATCTATATGGAAGACGATTTTATTAAGATTGATTGTTAAAGTCTTTTTCATTTTGATTTTATCATTAGGAGTTATTGATTTGTTTTTAATTGATTGATAACATTTTGAAGTTCATTCCACGAGTTGTCTAAGTCTTTTAAGAACTGTTCGCCCATAGAGGTCATTTCATAATATTTTCGTGGAGGTCCTTGATTCGATTCTTCCCACTTATAGTCTAACAATTCACTGTTTTTAAGTCGGGTCAGTAAAGGATAAAGCGTTCCTTCCACTACTATTAACTTCGCCTCTTTGAGTTGCTTTATAATATCAGAGGCGTATGCCGGTTTTTCTTTTAGAATAAGCAAGATGCAATATTCCAAAAAACCTTTTCTCATCTGAGAAGTTATTTTTGTTGATTTCATATCTGTTTTTCTTTAACATAGAACTAATGTTTTGCAAAGATATATATAAAAGATAATACTATGCAATGCATAGTACTTTATTTAGGTTTGTGTTTTTGTCTGATTTGTGGTTTAAGTGGTTTGTTATAAGGAGATTATGTGGTTATTGGTGGGTTTGTTTTTAACACTATTTAACAAAATTATCGTGCTTTTTGTCTTTTGAAAAGTCAATTTTAGAAATTAGAAAGGATATCCGATGGCGATATTGAGAGCAAAATCATCTTGGTTGAAATGTGTTCGCCATTGATTTAATCTGTCTCCTTTGGGGTCGTAAAGTTTCACTCCTAAATCAAACCTTACAATAACAAATGAAAAATCTACTCTTAATCCTGCACCGTATGATACTCCCATCTGTTTAAGAAACCTATCAAATCTAAACTTTCCACCGGGTTGAATGTCATAATCTTTGATTGTCCAGACATTACCTGCATCTAAAAATAATGCTCCTTCTAACAACCAAAATAATTTGGAACGGTACTCCATACTTAAATCAATTTTGACATCTCCCATCTGTGTATTATAGTCGATATATCGTCTTTTATTATCAAAAGTTCCCGGACCTAATTGATAAGCAGTCCATCCTCGCACACTATTGGCACCTCCTGCAAAATAACGCTTTTCGAATGGGACTGTAAGTGAGTTACCGTAAGGTATTGCAACTCCTAATCTTCCGTGAAATACAATCCGGTTGTTTTTATCAACGATTTGGTGTTTTGTAATGTTATAATCAGCTTTAGCATATTGAGCATATTGTGTTCCGAATATATTGTAAAAACCATTGTTGTCTTTGGGACTTTTGAATAAGTCATTGAGTGAGTGAGTGATATTTCCTGCTGTTTCTATGGCATAACTCATTGTTATGTAATCTTTCAGAGGATAGAGTTGAGAAAATCCCGTATATGAGCCTTTATAGCCAATACTCATAATCAGGTGATTCTGGAAGTTATAGACAAAATAGGGACTTGTTTTCAAATAATCTCTGTATTCATCTGAAATGTAAGGGTAGTTTACATAATTGATATTGATGACATCAACAGTATGTTTGAAGTTGAAATTTTCGTTCCATCTATACTGCAAACCTCCTCCTGTGATGATTCCTGTATATTCTTTCGGTCTATGTTGGTAGTTGTAGTTAATCCCAAACTCTGTATGGGCATTGATTTTACGTCTTCTCTCTTTACCGATAAAAGGGAGTAAAAATATGGGAAACTTTAATTTTGCTTCTGCTCCCAATTCATAAGCATTTTGTCCTTTTCCTTGATACTCATACGCAGCTCTTGTTCCAATAGATAATAGCTCAGAGCCTTTGAATATGTTTTTATGGTTAAAGTTGATGTTCGTTCCAACTCCCAAATATCCTGCTGAATAAGTGCCTTCAATATCGGTGGATATAGCTTGTGATTTCGTTTGAGAAAGTGTAATAATCGTATTCAATTGATTATTTTCAATTTCTTCTATCCTTATATCTATAAATCCGACAGCACTTAGTGCGTTCAAAGAACTGTAAGTTTTTTTTACAGCTTTGTCTGAGAAAATATTTAAGGGAAGTATATGTGTTTTTTGCATTAATATTGAAGGACGAATATATCTTTTGTTTTGATTGTAAAAGTGATAATGACCTATGTGCAAAGAGTCTATTTTTCCCAACTCTGATTGTTGAGATACGGAATAGGACTTGGTTATATAATACAGGTGCTTAAATTGATATTTTTGGAATACTTTCGATTTGCTTTTGTTGTTTGGTGTAACTACTTTTAAGAGCAGTTGAACACTATGATTTTGAGAAGAAGTATCGGCATAAAAATGGAGATTATCTTTTGTAAAATAGTAGTGTCCTAAGTTTCTAAATTTGGTCGTAATTCTGTCTCTCTCAGCATCTAAAGTGCTTACGTCAAATAACTTTCCTATTTCAACCTTTGATTTTGTAGAATCGGAGGCTATTTGATATAGTTCTTGATTTTCTATCTTAATCTTATATGAATCAATCGTATAAGGTGTACCAAAAGAAATATTGTATGTTACATCTACTTCTTTGGGTTTTGGATATTTTTCTGCACTACTAACTTGTGCATTCATATAACCCTTGTTAAAACAGAATTTCGTGATTTGTTCTGTAGATATTTTCGTTAAATTAGATTGGTAGATAACTGGTGGAGAGCCGATATTTCTCAACCATCTATTGAAAAATTTAGTTGAATCCTTTCCTGAAAGATTATAAATGCCAAGTTGCATTTTGAATAATCCTAATGCTTTACCGTTGGGAACTTGCTGAATAAACTTTTTTATTTCTTTGTTTTTTATCTTTTTCTTTTCAGAATTTATTTTTACTTTGTTGAGTAGAAAGCGATTGCCGGGAACAAATTTGGTGCTATTACACGAATAAAATCCAATAAAAATTAGTAAAAAAAGATATGGCAATGTTTTTTTCATACAGTTCCTGTTCAATTTAGAGTACAAAGATAGTGCTTATTCTCTTTTTCTTTGTTAGTTTTGCATAAAATTGTAATAATTTGATATGAATACAAGCATTTCAAAGCAAAAAATAAAGTGGATTCGTTCGCTTGAAAGGAAAAAACAGAGAGATAAAGAGCGACTTTTTGTAGCAGAGGGCTATAAATTGGTTGTTGATTTACTTACTACTTTTCAGTGTCGATATTTGGTGCTTTCAGAAACAATTTCATTGGATAAAGAGTTGATTGAAAATGTGAATGAAATAGTTGTTGTAAATGAAAGTGAATTTAAGAAAGTTGCTTTTCAAAAATCTCCTCAGGGTGTTTTAGCGATTTTTGAGATGCCTCGTAGCAGTTATTCAGAATCGGATATTTCACAGAAATTAAGTCTTTTTTTAGATGATATTCAAGACCCGGGAAATTTTGGAACAATTGTTCGTTTGGCAGATTGGTTTGGTATTGAGAATATCTTTTGTTCTCGAAATACCGTTGATGTGTTTAATCCCAAAACCATTCAAGCCACTATGGGAGCTATAGCAAGAGTGAAAGTGCATTATGTTGATAAAATCGAGTTTCTCAAAAGTGTGTCTCAAAAAGTCATTGTTTATGGAACTTTTTTGCAAGGAGATAATATTTATCAAACAGAATTGAGTGAAAATGGGATAATTGTTATGGGAAATGAAGGCAATGGAATTTCAAAAGAGATAATACCATTTATCAATCAGAAAATATTAATCCCCAATGTATCCAAAAATATTGGAACATCAGAATCTTTGAATGTTGGTGTGGCTACAGCTATTGTTGTTTCTGAATTTAGCAGAAAACAATTGATGTAAAATTATTTCTTTTTATATTCTAACATTGGGTCATACATCATAAGAGCATGATTGACAGCAATAATTTGTTCTATTTCTTCTCCATTATCGAGTGTTTCTATTTGAATAATTCTATTGTGTCTTGAATAACCACCCCAGAACTGTTGCTTTATTATATGGTCTTTTTCTTCAACTCTATACTTTGATGTGACGGCTTTTTTTGAATACAACTTTCCGTAAAGATAATCTCCTTCAATGTACAATATAATTTGAAACTCATTTTCTGTTTCATTTTTTACTTGTAAATCAATATAATTATAAGATAGTGTTGCTCCAGCTCCAAAAGGGACTTTTCTATTCACTGATGGAAATACATCAAAACCGTGTCTGTATCGTTCTATTACCGTTAAAGGAGAGTGGGAGAATATCCAAAATAGAAGATTACCTAACTGACATAATCCGCCACCGATACCTGATGTTATTTGTCCTTGTTTTAGTACTAAACCCTCTAAATATCCTTTTCTTTGTGTTGGTCGTCCAACATTTTTCCAAACAGAAAAAATTTCGTTAGGTCTAATGATTATTTTATTGAGAGGTTGAATGGCAATTTTTAAGTTGGTTCTTTTATTCTCTTGTAATCTCATATCAACACCCATCAGGGGTCTTAATATAAGTGATTTATGTTCAAAAACAAGGTTGTTAAATTCTATCTTCTTACTTTTTGAAGCCCATTTTTCCTTTGAGAAAAGCCATTTGATTTTTCTTTTATAAATAAAGTATTCTTTACCTACTATTTGTCTTAATTTATTCCTGTTTATAGGCTTTTCTATTTCGTTCATTTTAATAGTCTCTAATGATTTAATGAGATGTTTCTTATCAATTAGAATCTATTTTTTATTTAAGAACTCAATCCATTTTTTTCTATTTTCTATAATGTAAGAAATTAGAATTGAAATGATTAATGAAATAAGAAAACCTGCAAAAAGTGTTTTTAATCTTCCATTTACAGGATGAGGGTCAACAATAAATCCCGAAGGGGCTATTAAAGGAGCTACTGCATTTACCAACTCCTCGTTAATATTTGATTTGACTTTTTGTAGGATAAGTTGGTGTTCATAAAATAGTTGAGTATAGTTGTTACCCACTAAAAGTTGGTTGTATTTAAATTCAATTTGTCTTTTAGGCTCTTCAAAATATTTTTTGTTTGCAAGGCTATCCAACCGTTTTATTTCAATGTCACATAAATCTAATCGTTCTTTCAAACTTTTTTTATAGGCTAAAAAAGAAGTTTGTATTGTTGGTTGCTTGTTGATAAAGTTAAGGATAGATTTTCCTATTTTGTCTCCGTTAGTTGTGTTTTTTCTTAATTTAAGTCGAATGAAAATATGGTTATCCATAACTACATTTACAGTGTCGTCTAAAGGGTGTTTTCTTTTGAAATCAACAACATTAGGAATGCTGTCTTTGTTATAATCAATAACAGGAAAGAACTCTATTGATTGTATCTTATTTACAATTGAATCACTTAATTTTAATTTTTTTGAAATATCTCTTTTGTCTAAGTTAGAGGCATCAAAGGATAGTTGTTTTCCTATTTTTAAGAGATTATGAGATTTAATACCACAAAGCTTAATCATTCCATCTACTTTGTATATTCTATTGGATTTTCTTGAAGTATAAAAACTGCCTGCGATACCTATTAGAACTATACTGAAGAATATAAATTTGTGTCTGTATAATAACTGCAATGTTTTTCCTGTACATTTTGTAAGTGATTTGAAAAACGATTTAATCCATCTTCCAAAAAGTATAATTAAATCTAATAGATTTAATTCTTGTGTATTAGATTCTTCTTTTTTCATAAAATATTTATTCAATTGTTTATTAATCTGTTATATTCCAATATTCCTCTTCATACTCTTCTTCTTCCCATATCTTTTCCGGCTTTTGTGGACCTTGTTTTCTGAAATAGAAAGCAAGAAAAGTTCCTACCATTGCTCCTGATAAATGCCCTTCCCAAGAAATCAGTTCTGTTTGTTTGGTTGGAAATAGATACCAAACATTACTTCCATATAAAAGTACTACAATTAATGAAAGAGCAATAAGTGGTACAAAGTTACGTAAAATTCCACTAAAAAACAGAAAATATATCAAAGCATATATCACACCACTTAAACCAATATGCCACGTTTCACGTCCAATAATCCATAATAAAATGCCACTCAATAGCATCGAGAGTAATAAAATCTGATTGGCTATTTCATTGTAAAAATAATACAAAGCGACACTCAAAATGAAAAAAGAATCGATATTGTTGATTAAATGTCCTATTCCACTATGGATAAAAGGGGTCGAAAATATATGTGTCAGTGTTTTTATATTTCTTGGATAAATTCCACCTCTTGTGAAGTCATAACCCATTCCTTGTTCGAAGATATATACTAAACTGACAAACAAAGAGATTATGAATGGTAAAAATAAGCTAAGATATAATCTTTTTTTATTCAAAATGAATCTTCTTTATTTTTTATAAAACGTTAAAAAAGAAGTGATATTGTGTCAATGAAATAAGATTAAAATATAACGTGATTCTCCTCTTTTTTAGTTTGCTATTCTTGCAGGTATGTAGTCCGGTGTAAAATTGCTGTTTAATGTATTTTAACTTTTGTTTGGTTGTTTTATGATAGCAACTTTTCAGAAAACTGCCGCAATTTATATGAATAAAGGCGGAGAGAGGGAAAACTGACTAAAATCAATAGACATCAATAAACTATTAAATGTCTAATTTTTTAATTATTTAGAGTTGTTTAAGATTTTATTAAACATTAATAAAAAGCAATAGACAATGGCGATTTAGTCCCTCTTTTTTAAAGAAGGACTAAAATAATTTAGATTTTTATGCTATACTTCTGCTCAAATAGCTCTTAAAAAAAATCTACTCAAATTTGAGTAGAAATAAAATTATATGCAATAAAATATAGTTTTATGAAAAAACAGTTTTTTATATTTATTTGCATATAATAAAATAATTAGCGAATTTTGTAAAACAGAGAAGAAAAGAGGTTCGCTTAACGTAAAAAGAATTTGCCGAGCGTACTGGTGTGGCTCTTATGGTAGTGAGAAGTTGAATAAGGAAAAACTAGTTTAAGCGTAGATAAAGTAAATTTAGTTCTTGAAATATTTGGAATAATTTGAAAAAGAATTAGGTTTGACTGAAATGCAAATAAGAACGAGTTTTTGATAGGTTCTTTAAAAAGTAGTTTAAAGAATTACATTGATAATCATTTTATTTTTATCTCAAACAAAAAAATATATTTGTTTGAGATAAAAGGTTTTATTAATTTAAACATATACAGTTAACTCTTTAGTTATCAGTATGCTGTGCCTGTAATAACTCAATTAAACTCATAGACTGTTCTTCAACCCATTTATCATCACTTATTAGTGTGTATATTAAGTTGATTTGATTTTCTGTAAAATCATCTTTATTCAGTTTTGAGAAATCGTCTTTTTTCCATTTACTTTTGTGATGAGGGGAATCTACAGGTAGAGCACTTGTTAAATCTAAAGGTTCTAATAGTTTTATCTCAACATTTTTAAATTCAAATATTTTTTTAATCCTTGAAAATATTGATAGTCCTGCATAATCCCAATCACAAAAATAGAAAATAGGATGTTTCAATTTTTCTAAAGGTAAGTCGTTTAGCGGCTTCGTATTATTTCCTCCGACATACCATAATTCTACTCCTTGTTTTTTATACTCCAAAGGTACTTTTAGACAATCAATATTTTCACAAATAACAATAACTTGAGGATTTGGACAATCTACCACAATACGCCATAAATTATTTTTAGGGTCTTGTTCGGGAAAATCATCAACACCTAAAAGTTTTAGAACATCTTTTCTTAACCCTGTTTTATTTGACAAGTATTTTGAACCTTTATTTTTAAAAATTCTATTCGAAAATGTGTGTTCGGTAGTTAGTGTTTTTCTTAATGTTTCTCTGTTTTTATAAATAAAAATTAAAGTATCTAAATCAAATCTATCATAGTTTTTATAAGCATTGTTATCTATCCCTGATTTTTCAAAAAAGTCATTATAAAAATCAATTAATTCTTTAAAATTTTGCTCATAAAAAGAATCAAACCTATTTGTAGATTCTATAATTCTATTACTTCCCAGTTTATATCTTATTAACCTATTCTGTGTAAATAAAATTTGATTAATATAATTATCATTTAATATTTTTAGACTCGTTTTTTTGTTTTCATACAATTGATTTAGTCCTATCAGATATTTCCATTTTATATTTTTCATAATTCTTTAGAGTCTATAAAAATAGGTATGGGTTCATAATTTACTTTTTTATCTTCATCATCATTATTTTGAAGTAAATAAATATTTTGGTCTCCTTTGTTTGTTTTATTCGGTAAAATCGAAAGTGATAATAATTGATAATGGTTGTCTTTGGCTATGTCGTATAACATATCAAAATTACTTCCTAAGCCTTCGGCTTCATCTATTGGAATAAAACGAACTCCGAGTTTTGCCTTTGTTGAATTTTCATTTTCAATTAAAGATAATCTTGCGATACAAAGTAATGCTATAGAGGCATAAGTTTGACTTGTACTTCCAGAAGTTTTACCTTTATTAGATTCAATGGTAAAAGATAAATCGTAATATGACTTTGGGTTCAATAATTCTCGATATGTAGGTTTTATGGTTTTAGAGCCTCCACATTTGTAAAAAGCCTCAATCATCTTCTCTTCCAAAGAAACGAATTTTTGTAATTCGTTACTAAAAGTTTTTTGTTCATTAAAAAGATTGTTCCCTAATCCAAGTACTGATTCGTCATTAATTTTTTCTGTAAAATCTTGCATCCATTCTACAGTAAAAGGATTGTTTTTAAAATCGTATTTTAAATATGCCTTATAATTTCCTGTAATAATTTTATCATCATTATTCAAAAAACGCTGTACTCTTTTAATATAATTCAATTGCTTACTGACTTCTGTATTTACTTCATCAATAATAGAATTTAATTTTTGAAGTTTTCGTCCATTTAGTTCTTGATTTTTTTGATTAATATCTTTCAGTCTTTTATTTATACTTTCAATAACACCTTTTTCTAATATTTGTGTTTCTTTCAAAATTTCATTCGGTAGTATTTCTTCACATAATCCGTTAAAATCACCTGTGTTTTCATAACGAGAGTATTTAGTTTCCATATACCGCTTCGCAACTGTATTATATTCAACAATATAAGAATTATATTTGTTATTATATTCTTTTTCTAACTCAAATATCTTTTCTTCATTTAGCCTTTGATATACTATTTCTTCTTGCAAAATATCTTCATTAAAAGTATTCACAAAATCATCTTTTATTTTCTCTATTTCATCTTTAGACTTTTGTATGTTTTTATCAAATTCTCCAAGTATCTGTTCTATACTTAAAAAATCCTTTTGCTGTGAGAGTATCGTTTCAAATGTATTATAGTAATCTTTGGAAATAGATAGTTGTTCAATAATTTGATTATTTTCTAAATCAATACTTTTATATTCATATTTCTCTTCAAAATTTCTCAAATTAAGACTATTATCAAGAGGAAAATTATCTAGTTTACGATTTAAATTTCTTCCTAAAACTTCTAAATCTGTTTTTCTTTTTTCTATTTCATCAAATTCTTTTTCGACTTTGTCTAAGTTATCAAAGATTTCAGAAGACTTTTCAACGAGTATTGCTTGTTTTTTTAGTTCAGATATTTCAAGGCTGTAAAATTCATATATTTCTAAATCTTGATGGTCATTTTTGGTGTTCCAAGCATCTATATATTCTTTTGGGTTATCTAATTCTCTAAAAATACTCTGTAAATCATCTAATTGCTTTTTTTCTGTTTTTAACTTGTTTATTTCAGATGTTAAAGTAGAACTTTTATCTTTAAAAAATTTGATAATTTCTTCTTTATTAAAGGAATTAAAAACAGGGTTTTGAACTTTTGGAATAAACTCTTTTATACCATTTAAGTCTATCCAAAATCCATTATCCGTTTTTTTATAGATTTTGAAATTTTCAAATAATTCTTTTGGTTGAGGAATATATTTTTTGCTTTCATTTTTTGGTTTATCTACAATTAATTCCTCTTGATATTTATTCAAAATGCTTTCCTCTTCAATAGATAGTTTTCTCTCCAAATGTAAAGCCCAATATCCTAATGAATATTGATTTTCAATATCATTGATAGTATTTAGAAGTTCTTTTTTATTAATATCATCTTTGAGTTTACCTATTTCGTGTTCTAATTCAATAAGGATATTCCTATTCCATTTTTTATTTTCAAAAAAGGATAGTAATTTCTTAAGCCCTAACTTCTGTTTAAGTTCCGTAATTTTCTCAATTTGTTCTTTTGAATGATAATACTTTTTATGTTTTTCTACAATCGCATCTTTATCACAATTTAAGTTTTTCATCCAAAGGTTAAATGAATCTATAATGTCTTTCTGTTTCTTTAATTCTAATTTTTTATCAATTGTCGTTTCGTATTTTTCTTTAGTTTGAGTTAATTCTCTATCAACTTCTTTTAATTTATCAGTTCCTAATTTCTTTAGGACAGAAAGATTATATTGTGCTTTATGAAACTTGTTTAAATAATTTGTTATATTCTGTTTATTTACTTGAATGAATTCTTTTAAATAGGTGTATTTTGAGCGTAAAAAAACTTTTTTAGCAACATTCATTTCTTCTCTCTTATCTAACAGAGTTTTTAAATCCGTGCCTTTACTGGTAAGTTTTTCAATTTCTTCTGAGTTGTTGTTAAATGTCGTAACATCATCACTTAATTCTTTTATTGCATTTTTAAAATCATTTTCAAACTTGGTTTCCGCCTCATTCCCAAAAAGAAAGTCTTTAAGTTTATTGCTATTTGAGGTATCTAAATTTTCTCTTGAAAATGCTTGTATAATTTTAGAATAAGTTTTTAGTATTTTTTCATTTTTTGAAACATCTACAGGAATTATATTATTTTCATTGTTACATAATATTTTGTGATATTTTTTTGTGTTGTTCCAAGATTCACAAGTGTATTGTAAACTTTCGTTTATATGATGCTTTAAATCTTCAATAGGTAAAATTCTATCATCTTTGATAAAATCATTTACGCTGATTAAAGAATGAAATGGTGCTAATTTTGTTTCTTCTGAAAAATCATTACCATTTTGAATAATAAACATTTGAGATGAACCTGAACTTTCTAAATAAATTCCAATAACGATAAATTGATTTTTTTCAATTTCAATATTCAAAAAAGCATAAGCAAAATCAGTTCCTCTGCCTTCAGTCCTTAATACAAGGGTTTTAGGTAATCTTGGTTCTCTACTTTTTGTAGGCGAATGAAAAGCGTTTGTTCCAACAAATATAAGTTGTAATAAATCTGCAACTAAACTTTTTCCAGCACCGCCTTCACCAACAAAATCGGTTCTAAACCAATTAAATTCATAATCAAACCTTTGATGATGAATAATATTTAATGTTGATAATCTTTTTATTTTAGGGTAAATCATTGTAATTCTTTAAAAATTTCATAGATATTTATAATTTCATTTTCATAAAACTTAATGAGTCTGTCAAAAGCAGGAAGCAACTCAAAATTATTATCAGTAATAGTAACCCACCCTATTTTATCAAACTCTTTTAAAGCGGATTTAACCGTGTTATCAATAGTATCATCATTTATTTTTCCCGGATTTTTGTTTTTTGATTTGGCAATTAATCTATAAATACCAGGCTTAATATCTTCATAATCTGTACGGATTTTCTTTTGTAATTCGGAAATAGAATTTAAGTCAATTTCCTTGTTGATATAGATAATCTCATAAAGTATAAATCCGATAATAATAAATTCATTTTTAAGGTAATTTTTATTCTGTATATTCCCTCTATCTTTGTTCGTTTGGAAATCAAGATAATAATATTTACCCTCTAATTCTCCTCCAAAATCTAATTTAACACCAAATAGTTCTTGATAATATATTTTTAAACTCGGTTCATTTTTAACAATATAGTCATACAATTCTATTTGCTTGCCATACCTTTGAATATGACCACCATTTTTAAGTGTATAATCAATTTTTGCAAATAATTCCTTTGTTTTACTGTCTGATAAAAAACTACTTATCGTAACTTTTGAACTTCCGTCTTCCATAAGGTGACATTTTTAAAATGGTTATTTTCTTCCAATTTATTATCTAAGTGTATAGATATTTTTGTATTTTTTCTTAACTTTCTTATGACATTAAAATAAACATTCATTGCAATTTCAATATCATTTTCCTGTATCATTATTTCAAAGAATATTTCACTTAAAATCACTTGCTGTCCTAAATCAATTTTAGATAAAATATAATTTTCCCAATCAATTATTTTTTTCTGTTGAAATAGTCTTTTTTTAATTTTTTGTTTATTCTTATTGACAACTTCTTTATTCTCCTTATATGAATTAATTTTTCTTGGTTTTGAAGGAAATAAATCAACATCTTTTCTCAAGATAGTGAAATTAGGCGTATCCATATAAATCTGAATAGATTTAAGGTTGTTGGGGAAAACAATTTCTTTTCCTTGCTTAGCAGAAATTAATTCACTTTTATCTAATAAATATCTTGTAAATTTCTGTATTTTAGAATTGAACCTTGGTCGGTTTAAAGTGTTAAATAGTTGCCTAATTCTTGGTTGTATTCTTTCTAATTTTTTATCAATTGTATTTAAGCGTGAATTGGTGTAACTTATAAATGAATTCACATCTGAGACAAGGTCAATAGTAGATAAATCCTCTCTTTGGTCTATAAGTGTTCTTATTTTTTTGGTATGCTCATAAGCCGAGCGTAGTTCCCGATTTTGTTTTCTTGCTTTATCAAGACTTTTTTCAACACTTTTTAAAATATCAATAAATGATTTTTCCGAAAAATCAGTATCTTTTTTAATCTGTGCTATGGATTTAGCAATTTGTTTTTCAAGAAAATCTATTTGCTCTCCCAATTTGGGTTTAAAACTTACAAAATGATTTTCAAACCACATTTGAACATCATCTGCTGTTTTTAGCAATTCGATAATATCTGAACATAAAGTTTTTATTTTCGTTGGATTGAAAGCTCCTTTTAGTGTATTTTTAGCGTGTTCACAGAATTTATAAGCATAATCTTTAAAAATATATTTTTGAATTTCTTGATTGTAATCCAAAAAATATTCTTGCAATTCGTAAATGTATTGGCTATAATCTTCGGTCTGTTCTCTTAAATTGTGATTAAAAACATCTTTAAAAGCCTGATGTATCTCTCTTTCTGTAAATTGACGATTATATAAATCATCACTTATAATATTTTCATATAGGTAAATAACAGCCAAGCCTACTTCTCGTTTTGGAAATAATTGATTGTAGGTTTTTCCCTCACTAATTTCAGTGAAAAAATTAAATTCTATGTTGCTTTCTATTTTCAAGTACTTTTTGCTGTTTTAAGATTTTATTACTTTATCCAACGCCTCTTGAAAACTTAAAGGCTTAGATTTAAAATTGATATATGCTTTTTCAGAGTTTTCTATTAACCTATTAATATGGAATAAATCTGTTCCTTTTTGTTTATGTTTTTCTTTTATCTCTGATAATTTTGTTATTATATTTCTGTCTTTTGATAGGTTTAACACATCATTATGTAAATAAAAAGTTTCAAAAAGGTATTCAATATACTTTAAGCCTATTTCGTTGTTATATTGACTATAACATTTAATATTTAGTCCTACTTTCTTTTCATTTTCAGTGAACTCTTTAAAATATTCAAAAGCCTCAGGTAAATTAAATTGAAATAAAACTCCTAGCATTTCCATTTGATTTATTTTATCACTTGTTTTAAGGTATTCTTTTGCTTTTTGAATGACAAAATCTTTTTCAGAAGGAATTTTAGATAATAATTCTATTGATGCTCTAAACGAATAGCTATCAGATGTCTTACATATTTCTTTTAATAAACTAATATCCTTAGTTTTTTCAAAATAAACCTCTAAAATATTCTCTGAATGGAGTATGTTATGTTTTAATAATAAATCTTTGATTCTTGGGTAATATTGTTTTAAATTTTTATCTAAAATATATTTAATGTGCTTTCTGTAATATATTGGATATAATTCATCATTTATAATATTACCCACCATTTTGTTAAATTCTTGTTCTTCAAATTTTCCTTGTATGATTTCAAATAAATTTTCTATACCACATATCAAATCATCTGAAAATTTAAGGGTATTTTTATAAAAATCAATTGGAAAATTTAAGTCAAGTTTTGTTTGTAGAAAATACAAATTTTTTAATAAAAAATATGAGTTAGGATAATACCTACCATCAGGTAAAACTATTTTATCATAATCAAATTTAGATATTAATTCTAAACACCAATTTTGAATGCTGTTTATTTTATTCTCATCAATTTCAACTTCGTTGTTTTTAATAAAGTTCTTTACTAAATTTAGTTTTGTGCTTGTTTCTTTTAAAAGACTCTTTATGCTGTTTTTTGATAAAACATTATGTTTTCTAACCAATTCCGATACAATATCAATACCATAATTTATTTTTTCTGGATGCCCATTTTTTTTATACCATTTTTTTTGATACTCCCATATATCTTCCCATTGTGTTTCTTCTTTTTCAATATCATCAAAAACAAACACAACTTCTTTTATTAACTTATCTTCGTTAAATAATAAATCAAAATTATCTCTTTTTATTTGTTTCTGATTTTCTTCATATTTATCTCTATCAAATATTTCTTCTTTAAATTTAGCACCTAATTTTTCCATTTTATCTTGAAAAATTAATGCCAAATATTTATTTGAGTTTGAAATAAGATTTCTAAAAAACTCAATTTCATCAGGTTTTCTCGATTTAAAAGTTGAGCAAACTTTATCAATATCTTCTTCTTTGATAATTCTTGCTAATAAATATTTAGCTCTTTCATAATGATTTTGATCTGTAACGATTCGTGTAATTAAAATTTTCCTAATATCATCCTCATTGGCAAAAAGTAATAAATAATTATCCTCAATACACCAATATCTATCCGTAGCAGAGATTAATAAAGTTTCTATAAAACTCACGTCATTTTTTATAATCACTTTGCATTTTTCTACAAGTTTTCTTGGAAACTCATCTGTAAAAAAAATTCTTTGCTCAAACTCATCATTAAGTAAAATCCTTTCAATAAATATTTTCAAATTTTCAGGGTTATTTAACCTCAAAATAGCCTCTTCAATAGCAAAAGTACTGTATATGGTGTTTGATGCTGTATTTCTTTGCAACTCTTTTTCAATTATAGTTACATATTCGTCTAAACTTCCGTCAATACTATATATTAATTCAAATAAACTTCTAACAATATTTTCATCATTACTATTACTAAATACAGATAGTATCTTTTTAAAATATTTGACATCCTTATAAAACTTAAATTCAGTCAAACAACCAATTATATAGCCTTTAATCTTATTGCTGTTTTCCGCTGTTTTAGATGAATCTAATCCTTGATTATCTTTCAACTTATTCAATAAAAACACTTTTACTTCTTCCTCTTTTCCCATTGGTATAGTCATATATTCCAATAGATTTAAAGCGGATATAATAACTCTAAAATGATTAGAACTATCATCAATGATAGATGTGAGGTAATTAAAATTTTCTTCCGAGTCACCGAATTTGGCAATAGTTTTTACATCATAAGTCCTATTGTGGGAAATCCAAAATGTATTCTCTATACACGTTTTTTCAAAGTAACTTCTAAATAGTTTATTTTTTATAGAGGTATCTATTCTATCAGCATCCACAGAAAAAAGAATTTCAGGCTCATTTTCGGATAAATAGTCTATTAATTTATTTCTTTTCGTATCATCTAAAATATTGATTAAAAAACTTATTGTATTAAATAGAGAAGGATGTGTTTTAGTGGTATTAGGAATTTGAATGATGTCTATAATTTGTTCAAACTCATACTTTGACATCTTTTTTGCAGAAAAATACTCTTGAATGGTTCTATGTTCAAAGTTGTATTTATTATCAAAAATCTCAATCAGAGGGTTTTTAATATAGTCTTCAAATTTATCCTCAAGGATTTCATAAAGATTATCTCCTGTTAAAAAGTTGGCTTTCATCAACTCCGAAATTAATGCTACTTTTTCAGATTCTACTTTGATTAATCCAGAATTTAAATTTTGCCTTGCAAATTTTCCTTTTTTATCTTCTTTAAGTCGTATATCAATGTAAGATTTCCACAAATCTAAAGCATTGTTTGGTAATTCATTTTTATCAATTATATAATCTGCTAATAAATTTAACTGATAAGGATTGCTTAAAAAAGTGTAGTGAAAAGGTTGAAAAATAAAGTATTTTAAATCGTTATTTGTTCTCTTTTTCAGATATTCAAAAGCATCATTGTATGAAATTTTGGTCAGATAATATGAATTAAAGTTTGATATTTTGAAAATATTACTTTCAAAAATATTGGTTCTACAACTTACTACATATTTTATATGTTTACTTTTTACATTTTCAGAATTAATAAAGTTTTCTAATTTTGAAATAAAGTACTGTTGATTTTGAATTTCATCTATACCATCTAAAATGAGATAGCATTTTTGTATGTCTGAAAATTCATTAGGCAAATATTTTTCAATCGTATCAAGTTCTGTGAAATTTTTTAAATTTTTATAGATAGGAATGTAGGACTCTTGCTCTCCTGTTTTCCATTGAGACAAAGCAAAATTTTTCAACTCAACAGTTTTCCCCAAACCAGGATTTCCTAAAACTATGATTTTATCTTCTGTATTTAAAATTTCATTTAAAGAAGTTGTTTTTTCTGAACTAAATAGATAGTTTGTATCCAAATTAGGAATCTTACTTAAATTTCTATCAATATAATTTTCAGGAATTGCAATATCTCCTAAAAACCGTGTTTTATCATCTTCATTTAAAACTATTTTTTTTAAGGGTTTTCTGGAATAAATAATACTTTTAAATCGTTTTATTTCTTTTTCTTCATCAATTTCAAAGTCAAGTTCTTTACCATAAATAGATTTGTATATTTCTCTATTTAAGGCAAATAATCTCTCAATTCCATTTGATTTTTCTAGTAACTCACAATGAAAAGGAAACTTTGAATTTAATAAAGGTGTTGATTTTTCTGAATTAAATGAATTTTTGAAATTTGATTTTGGAGATATAGCAATAAATAAATCATCTTGTTTTAGTGTATAATTCATTTCTAAATCCATACATTTTTTAAAAATATTACCAATATCCAAATCTCTCTTATAATTTTTACATTCGATAAATATAATTTTCTCTCTGTAGTCCTTAGAAATATTTATTTGAACATCAAATCCATCTTGAGTTCCTGAAGCCTGAATTCTTGATTTATTCATATCAAAACCGATTTTTTCAAACAACCATTCAAAAAAACGTTGGGTATTTATTTCAAATTCAGAACCTTTATGTTGACTCATATTGCTCATAATAACAAAACTTTCAAAACTTTTATTTGATTTACAAACTCTTTAAAATGACATCTACTTCATTTCTATGCAAATATATAAAATTCAATATTAAAAAAACTTTTTTACTTAAAAATCATAGTTCAATTTGTATAAAATAATCTGTGTATTTATTATAACTTATTTGAAAATGCTATATGTTTAAATTGTTAGGTTAAAATTTTAAAATATTTAGAATAATTTTATACTAATTTTTTAAAATATAAATTATATTTGTTTACATATAATTTTATATATTTGTAAAAAATATATTTAATTACATATAATGAAACAATTATCAGATTTTGTAAAACAGAGAAGAAAAGAAGTTAATTTAACACAAAAAGAATTTGCTGAGCGTACAGGTGTGGCTCTTACGGTAGTGAGGAAAATTGAACAGGGAAAAACAAATTTAAGTGTGGATAAAGTAAATTTAGTTCTTGAAATGTTTGGGCATCAGTTAGCCCCTGTCAAGCGTAAAGAGTTAGAAAAATGAGAAAAGCAAAAGTATTTTATAACGACAATTTAGCGGGTATTTTAACCGAAAATAACGAGGGGGAATATATTTTTCAGTATGATGCAAAATATATTGAAAACCATTCGGAAGATTTTATCACATTTACAATGCCTGTAAGGGAAGAACCTTATAAAGAAAACCGACTTTTCCCTTATTTTGAGGGGCTAATTCCAGAGGGTTGG
>PDWI01002012.1_pt1 | contig 31367 bp, 20 predicted proteins | sample 1430891 | NCBI WGS metagenome assembly PDWI01 (sample SAMN01162508, study PRJNA174530) | Oral metagenome, whole genome shotgun sequencing project. | biome: Marine environment; feature: Marine mammal; material: Swab sample of the gingival sulcus; isolation source: swab sample of gingival sulcus... | reverse complement strand
CGGCGGCAAGGGTAATGATACTTACCATGTCGATAATATCAACGATACCATCATTGATGATGGCGGTGATGATACTGTTCATGTAACCGTTGGTAACTATAGACCTTCCCCGGATATTGAACATGTTATCTATGAGGGAGAGGGTGCTGCAAAAAGGCTTCCTTACTTTATTGAGGCAATTACTTCCGGCAGCCGGGATGGCTATCTGAAGCGGCATACCGAAATTGGTAAGGGAATTCATCTCCGTTATAACTTTGCAACACGCTATAACGATCAAAGTCGTGATGGTTTTACCCTCTTTACCGATGAGGAGAAGAAGGGGATTGAGACTGCGCTTCTCGAATATGGTAAATATACCAACCTCACTTTTGAACGTGTTGATGATAATATCTTTAACGGTGATGGCGGTGATGATGACCAAAGTAAGGTAGATATCTCTTTCCGTTATTATAATATGGAAGCAATGGGTGGAGCTGGGCTTATTGCTTATGCGTATTATGGCGGTAGTGTATATTTTAATACCGACACCGTTTACAAAATAATGGGTGAGCAGAACAATGACTATTTCGATCCTGATCTAAAGGGAATTCATGGCCGTGGTTTCTCCACTGCTTTGCATGAAATTGGTCATAGTTTGAGCCTTAAGCATAGCCATCAAAACTCTGGTTATGATGAAACGCCGTTCTTTGATGAGATGGGACGTCCGCATGAGGATAACGAGAAGTATACAGTAATGTCCTATAACTCTGTGAAGGATTTGAATTCTCCGCAACAACTGGGATTTATTGACCTTGCGGCGGTTCAGTATCTTTATGGCGTAAACCCTGAGTATAATAAGGGTGATAATACATACGTGCTTAAAGGGGCGTTTACCAGCGTAGGTGAGGATGGCGACCTTGTTGGTGAAAGCAAGTATATCTCTGATGGTTCTGGAAATGATACGATAACTGCTGCTGAAGCAGAAGCAGGGGTCTATGTGAGTCTGGAAGGCGGTTCCTGGAACTATATTGGCGAGAAAAACGATAATATTACTGCTGACGGTCAATCCTTCCTTGGCTATTGGACGGTTATCGAAAACAGCATCGGTTCCAAATATAATGACACCTTGTATGGTAATGAAGTTGCAAATACCATTAAGGGCGGTGAAGGTGATGACCTTATCGGTGGTGCTGCCGGAAATGATACCCTTATTGGTGGTGCCGGTAAGGATACCTTCGTTTTCGATGTTTTCGGCACAGAAAATAGCGACTTCCTTAAAGATTTCGATAAGGATAACGATAAGATCCGCCTCCAGTTCAAGAAAGATGTTCTTAAAACCATGGTGGGTGAAGGCGGTGCATTTACCGCTGCCAATTTTGTTGAAGGCACTGCCACAGATGCAAAGCAGTTTGTTATCTATGATAAGGCTTCTGGAAAACTCTATTTTGATGCTGATGGTAGTGGAGCAAAAGAGAAGGTTGAGTTTGCTTCTGTTGCTCCAGGTACTGAGCTTACAGCAGATAATTTTGAGTTTGCTGCTGCAAAAGAGTATCCCAAGCCGGAGACAGTAAATACGTCTGGAAGTTCTAGTTCTGCAAATATTCCGACCACAGGTGATGACGATATTACTCTAGGTGAGGGCGATGATCGCCTTGATGGAGACAAGGGTGATGATACCATTAGAGGTATGGCCGGTGATGATTGGTTGACTGGTTATGAAGGTGATGACAGCATTTACGGCGGTAAAGGCAATGATAGCCTCTTTGGCGGCGGCGGTGCTGATGAAATCTTTGGAGAAGAAGGCTACGACAAGCTTTGGGGGGATGCCGGTAATGATAGCCTCTACGGCGGTAACGGTAACGATACCCTCCGCGGCGGTGAAGGTGATGACGTTCTCAATGGTGGGGCTGGTACAGATACTCTCTATGGCGGCAAGGGCGATGATGTTTTCGTTTCTGCAACTGCTGGTAGTGTGAGTGTTATTAAGGATTTTACGGTAAGCGATGCTGACGGTGCTGAAGAGCATGATAAGATCAGGTTGAGCCGTGAAATCTTTAAGTCTTTGCCCGGTACAGGAGATAATGTCCTTGCTGATGCCAACTTTGTTGTAGGAACCGAGGCTACAAACGATAAGCAGTTTATCGTTTACGATAAGGCGGAAGGGAAACTCTACTACGATGAAGATGGCAAAGGCGGAAAAGGTAAGGTGTTGTTTGCCCAACTGGAGAAGAATACCGAGCTTACCGCTGCAGATATCGAAGTTGTCGCAGGCGATAGTAATGCTGGTTCTGGCAATGTTACCGAGTTACCGTTGAGTGCAGATATTGTTGAGGCAACGTCCGATACAGTTGATTTCGTTAAGCTGCCTCATTGGGCTGATGACGGTACGATTGAGAAGATCAAGGTTGATGGTTTCCTTACCGGTGAAGACTATATCTTGCTTGACAGGAACATCTTCAAAGGCGTTACTGCAGACAATATGGATAAGGTCTTTGTTGCCAACAAAAAGGGTAAGGCACAGGATAAGGATGACCGTATTATCTATAACACCAAAACAGGTGAACTTTCTTATGATGCCGATGGAAATGGCAAGGGTGCAGCGGTGGTTTATGCTGTATTCGATAAGGCATCTGCTGTTATGGCGGAAGGTCCTGCCGAGCTTAAGGCAAGAGATTTCGGTTTGGTAGGTGTGGAAAAAACTGGTACCGCAGATGCGGATTCCCTTGATGGTGGCGATGGTTTTGATAAACTTACCGGTTTGGCTGGTAATGATTCTCTTGTTGGATTCGCTGGTAATGATACCTTAGATGGTGGTGCTGGCGCAGATACCATGCGTGGTGGTGCCGGAGATGATCTCTATATCGTTGATAGCAAAGACGATATGATCATTGAGGAGGAATTTGAAGGGAAGGATACCGTAGAATCTTCTGTTGATTATACTCTTGGTGAAACCCTTGAAAATCTCACCTTGAAAGGTGATGCTATAAAAGGTGTAGGTAATAAGCAGAGCAACTTTATCATCGGTAATGCTCAAGATAACGTGCTGGAAGGTGATGAGGGAGATGATTGGCTTGATGGTGGTGAAGGCGGCGACACCTTGCGAGGCGGTGTCGGTAATGACACCTATGTTATTCACAGTGAAGATGATGTCATTGAAGGTGAAGCCGAAGCTGTACAGTGGGTGGATACTTTTGGTGATGAGGTTCGTTCTGATATCAACTATACCCTGGGCGAGAACCTTGAAAACCTTATCCTCACTAAAGAAGGTGGTGCAACCGAGGGTACAGGAAATGAACTGGATAACTCCATGTACGCCTTCCATAATAAGGCGACCCTGCTTAAAGGTATGGGCGGTAATGACTTGCTAAGAACCGGCAGCGGTAACGATACCCTTGAGGGCGGCACTGGTAATGACAGGCTGTTTGGCGGTGGCGGTGATGATACCATCAGAGGCGGAGAAGGTGCTGACGAAATGATCGGTATGGATGGTAATGATACCTACTATGTCGATAACGTTAAAGATATCATTAACGAGAATAAGGATAGCGGCGAAAATAATGTTGCATACACTTCTGTTGATTATGTTGTTTCCCATTACTCTGGGGATTTAACGCTTATTCTGGAAGACGGTGTAACCCGTGGTACAGGAAACTATTATGACAACAGAATTATTGGTAATGCCGGTAATAACATCCTTGACGGCGGCGGCAGCGGTAGTGATACCCTCGAAGGTGGTGCGGGTGATGACACCTTAAGAAGCGGCAAAGGGTCTAACACCCTGATCGGTGGTGAAGGCAATGATGTATTTGTCTTTAACGCTGCGCCTCAAGTTGGTCAGATGGATATCGTTAAGGATTTCACCCAGGGTGAAGACAAGGTTAAATTGAATAACACCTACTTTGGTGATTTGGCAGCGGCAAATGTTGCTGTTAATGATACTGGGGAAGCAACGACAGCAGATCATCGTGTTATCTATGACCGGAAGACTGGTATTCTTTACTATGATGCTGATGGTAATGGTGAGCAGGAGCGGCAGGTTGTTGCCAAGTTTGAAGGCAAGCCCGTTCTTACCGGAGAAGATTTTGGTTTTATCACTCCCTGGATAGGAACTTCTGGTAATGATGATCATGAGGGTGATGATAAGGATAATGAACTTATCGGTCTTGCCGGTGATGATAAGCTCTCTGGTAAAGGTGGAGAAGATACCATCAGAGGAAATGAAGGTAACGACACCATTTTTGGCGGTGATAGTGATGATGGTCTGGTTGGTGATGCTGGCGATGATGAAATTCATGGCGATAACGGCGCAGACTATATCCTTGGCGGTGACGGCAATGATAAACTTTACGGCGATGCCGGCGATGATATTATCTCTGGTGAGAAGGGGAATGATATTATCGAGGGTGGAGACGGCAAAGATTCTATCGGCGGTGACGAAGGCGATGATACCATCAAGGGCGGTGCCGGTGATGATGATCTTTTCGGCAGCGACGGTATGGATGAAATCTATGGCGGTGCCGGTAACGATAAGATTGAGGGGGATGATGACGAACTGCAGCTTCCTCCGGGTATGAAGCCTAAAGATCCGAAGCCTGCTGCTCCAAGCAATGATAAACTCTATGGTGGAGAGGGGAACGACAGCGTTCTTGGTAAGGCTGGAGACGACCTGGTTTACGGTGGTGAAGGGGAAGATACCCTTGAAGGGAATGCCGGTAATGACAAACTCTACGGCGGTGCTGGCAATGATACCATTGACGGCGATGATTACACTACCATAAAAGAGGGTGGCGGCAACGACTATATCGAAGGCGGCGCAGGTGATGACCGTATTCTTGCCCGTAGCGGCGATGATACCATCTTTGGTGGTGAAGGCGCAGACTATATCAGAGGCGGTCATGGTACTGACAGTATCGAAGGTGGTGCCGGCAATGACAGGCTTGTTGGTGATGGTGACTCCAATAAGGACTTTGGTGTGGATTTCGGCGGTATGGGTAATGACACCCTTAACGGCGGTGCAGGAGTTGACACCATGCTTGGCGGTGCTGGTAACGATTGGTATTACGTTGATGATGAGAATGACGAGGTCATTGAGTTGGCAAATAATGGTATGGATTTTGTTACCAGTACGGTCAACTACAGACTTAGTGAGAATGTTGAACATCTGTTCCTTAAAGGTGATGCGATAGAAGGGTATGGTAATAGCCAGAATGACATCATTGTTGGTAACGACAAAAACAATATTCTTGGCGGTAGTGCCGGGAAAGATAACCTTTCAGGAGGGGCAGGTAAGGATACCTTTGTCCTTGGTGCTCCGAAGGAAGGGAACCTTTCCATTATTGCAGACTTTATGAAAGGTGAGGATTCCATTCAGCTTGATCGCAGTCTTTTCAAGAAGCTGCGCAGCATGGCTGACGGTGTTAAGGCTGACTCTTTTGTTGCCAATGCCGAAGGCAAGGCAATGGATGCTGATGATTACCTCGTTTATAACACAACAACTGGTGTTCTTTCTTACGATGTTGATGGTGATGGCGGCTATAAGGCTGTGGAGATTGCCGAGCTTAAGGGGAATCCGGCACTTGGTGCTGATGACCTGAAACTTGTTGGAGATGTAGTAACTGCAAAAGTTACAGCTAAAGACGACAAGGGTGATAGGGTTGTTGCCCCTGAGAGTGAGAAAGATGCCGAACTTGAAGGTGCTAACGGTAATGATACTCTGTCTGGTGCCGGGGACAACCTGATGCAGGGCGGTAAGGGTAATGATACCTATGAAGTGAACAGTGTCGGCGATGAAATTGTCGAGCTCGAAGGTGATGACGGCGGTATTGATACTGTTATATCTTCTATTGAGAAGGTTGAGCTTGGTCATAACGTTGAAAATGTTGAGCTGAAAGAGGGTTCTGCTGCAAAAGAGGCTGTTGGAAATGCCTTGGCTAATGATATGACCGGAAACAAGGAAAACAATATCCTCGAAGGTGAAGCCGGCAACGATACGCTTGATGGTGGAGCTGGTGATGATGAACTTGACGGCGGTATCGGTAATGACACCCTTAAAGGCGGCGAAGGCAGTGATGTCCTTAGCGGTGGCACCGGCTCAAATGAGTTGACTGGTGGAAATGGTGCAGATGCCTTCATGATGGGTGCTAATCTTCCCGATAGTATGTACAATGTCCTTGGTCAAACTGCTGAAACGAGTGGTAAACCCAGTGGTAAGCCAAGCGGCGGACATCCGGCAGGTATCCCGAGAGGAAAGGTCGTTTCTGTGGGTGGATTCCTTAAGGATGAGGAATCTGGTGAAGTTTTGGTTGATACCATTACAGATTTCGTATCTGGAGAAGATAAGCTCAAGCTGAATAAGAACGCCTTTGGTGCAATGGCTAAAATGGAAGATTTCGGCGATGGAAACCTTGCTTTCGGAACGAAGGCAGATGCTGCTGATCAGTTTATTATTTACGATAAGGCAACTGGCAAGTTGTATTATGATGAAGATGGTAATGGTGATAAGAAGCAGGCTATTCATTTCGCTACTTTGTCAAACAATGCTGATCTTAAGGCATCTGATATCGAACTGTTCGATGGAGAGGACAGGGAGGTGAAGAACAAGCCTGTTGAAGTGTTCCCGACTCCTGATCCCAAGATGCCGAATGTAGACATTACTGAGGGTGGAGCTGGTGATCAGACTGAAGGCAACGATAAGTTGATTGCAGGTGAGGGTGTAAGTGTTCTGAAAGGTCTTGCTGGTGATGATGTCCTTATTGGCAACGAGGGGGCTAATATCATTCAGGGTAATCAGGGTGCTGATTGGCTTGAAGGAAAAGATGGAGATGATCTGCTCTATGGTGGTAAGAATGACGATACCCTTTATGGAAATACTGGTGCTGATGTCTTGTATGGTAATAAAGGAAAAGATCTTCTCTACGGCGGAGAGAGCAATGACTTCTTACAAGGCAATGAGGGAGAAGATGTCCTTTTTGGCGGCGTAGGCAGCGATGTCCTCTATGGCGGTAAAGATAATGATGCACTCTCTGGCGGTAAAGATAATGATGCCTTGTTCGGTAGTATGGGAGCGGATCTTCTCGAAGGAGATGAAGGTGCGGACTTCCTGCAAGGTAACCAGGGTGATGACCTTTTGCGCGGCGGTCAGGGTAATGATGTTATGTATGGCGGTAAGGATAACGATACTCTTGACGGTGGTACAGGAGCAGATCTCCTCTTTGGCAGCAAAGGTAACGATACCCTGAATGGCGATGGAGGGGCAGACTTCCTCCAGGGCAACGAAGGGCAGGATCTGCTTATGGGTGGTGCTGGAAATGATGTTATCCGTGGTGGTAAGGATAATGACACCCTGATTGGTGGTGAAGGTGCCGATACCCTGTTTGGTGATAAAGGAGCAGATACCTTCGGTTTTGGTGATATGCCTGTTAAAGCAGAAGATGCTGATGTTATTGCTGATTTTGTCAGCGGCGAAGATCATATCGCATTGAAGGGCAGCACCTTTGACCTTAAAGGTTCCACTCTTGGAGACGGCGTTTTTGCTGCTAATGCCGATGGTCAGGCAATAGATGCTGATGATCGCCTCATCTATAACACCACCACTGGAGTACTCTCCTTTGATGCTGATGGCAGTGGTGCCGGGGCTGCAGTAGAATTTGCCCGTCTGGAGAAGGGAACGGAGCTGAAGGCAGATGATGTCGTGATTGTTGCCGGCTTTGGAAGTTGATCAGCAAGAAGACCCGGCAGGGAGTGCGTTGCCGCTTCCTGCCGAACATGCTGGTAAAATAAGTAATTTTTCTGGTTGTTTTTACAGAGGATAGAAGGGGGAGGGGCGTATTTGCTTCTCCCCTTTTTTTTGTATCTCTCGCTGTATTATTTCTTGAACTATTTTTTTGGCCTGTATTTGTACTAAGCAGCGTTATTTGTTGGGTAGTTCTAAAAAAAATAGATAATGCTGTTTACAAAAGTCTTGCACGCGGGTATTCTATCGCGTCGAAATTGTATCTAAATATTCCATAACCATACATTATGAAGCGGAAAAAAGGAGCCCTTCTCTTTGAGGAAAAGAGTTGGATATACTGTTTTTCTGTATTTTCTATTTGAAAATGATGACATCAAATTTGCCAACAACCCTTCCAGATACATTGCCGCCGCTGCTTGGCTGCTGTGTCCTTCTGGCTGATAATGTCAATGAGGCCCCTCTTCGTTCTTCCTTTATTGAGCTTGCCCAAACTGCAGAAGATCTGGAACCCGGAGAGCTTTTTACGGAGGTTCAGAAACTGGTTCGTCAGGCAGGGCTAAGACCGCAGACGGCACGTATTCACCCGGAAAAAGTAAATGAATTACAGGCTAAATTACCGGTTATCGTTGAATTGAAGGGGGGGCATTACCATGTTCTCTCCTCTTTGCGTAATACCGCTGAGGGGCAGGTAACTCACGTTACTCTTCTCGATCCTTATAAGGGAGGAGCGGCAGAGGAGGTACCGCTGCATGTTTTTACTGAACAATGGAGAGGAGGTCTTTTCTTTTTTGAGAGAATCAATACTGCTCTTATCTGTTTTTCCCTTATCGCTCAGGGGCATAAAATAGAATTGACTCGTGATCGTCTTACCCATGAATACGGGCTGAAAACCAGTGAGATCCCCAAATCAACGATGTTAAGGATTGCGAAGGATCATGAACTGAAAGCCCGTTATCTCAACTTGAAATGGAAGGAGCTGAGTACGCTGAAACAGGCGTATCCCGTGATGGCAGAATTGAAAAATGGCCGTCATGTTGTTGTTGTGGGAGTGGGTAAAAACAAGGATGGTGAAGAGTTAGTAGGGGTCTATAATCCTCTTGAAGGCGGTCATTCCCGGATGAACCAGGCACAGTTTGAGGAGATCTGGGGGGGAGGAACGTATCTGTTTAAACGCCGTTACAGGCTTGCCGATGAAAATCAGCCTTTTTCCCTGCGCTGGTTTATTCCTGAGTTTATTCGGCAAAAAGTCACGTTTTTTGATGTGGCTCTTGCTGTTCTTTTTATCAATTTTATAGCCCTTATTACCCCTATATTTTTTCAGATTGTTATTGATAAGGTATTGGTTAACCAGGCCTTTACTACCTTGCAGGTGTTGGGCATTGGTATGATTTTCGCTTTGGCTGTGAATGCGTGCCTTGATTTTCTGCGGGATTTTCTGCTGCTTCATGCCACGAATAAAATTGATATGCGGGTGAGCGGCAAGACATTTCGCCATATGCTCTACCTCCCGCTGGATTTCTTTGAGAGGATGACAGCCGGGGTGCTTACTCAGCATATGCAGCAGACATCAAAGATTAGGGGCTTTCTTTCCGGCAGTGTTTTTCTCACTATGCTGGAGGCAACATCGTTGTTTATCTTTTTGCCTTTTCTCTTTTTCTACAGTGCGGAGCTTACTGCCATAGTCCTGCTCTGCACGGCACTTATTGCAGGGGTGATTGCTCTGCTTATCCGGCCTTTTAAGCGGCGGTTGAATGGCCTTTATCAGGCGGAAGGGAGTCGGCAGGCCATGCTGGTGGAGACAATTAATGGAATGTCTACCGTTAAAGCGATGGCTATTGAACCTCTGCTGCGTAAACAGTGGGAGCAGAAGGTGGCGGATGCTATCAATATGCAGTTCCGGGTGGGAAAAATCTCGATTACTGCCCGTTCAATAACTCAGTTCCTGCAGCGGACGATGACGGTTATTCTTATTTGGGTTGGTGCGAGTAAGGTGTTTGGCGGTGATATGACTGTTGGGGCTCTTATCGCCTTCCAGATGCTTGCCGGGCGGGTTACATCCCCTCTGGTACGGATGGTTGGCTTGATTCATCAATATCAGGAGGCAGCACTTTCGGTAGAAAAACTGGGAATCGTAATGAATGCCCGTGAGGAGTGGGGGGCAGATCGGCATGGTGCCACGGTACCGTTGAATGGAGATATTGTTTTAGACCGGGTGAGCTTTCGTTATGCTCCTGATCTGCCTAACGTACTGCATGAAATATCAATGACAGTAAAGGCTGGAACAACCCTTGGTATTGTCGGGCCTAGCGGTTCCGGCAAAACGACCCTGACCAGGATGCTGCAGAAGGTCTACTTTCCTTCTACTGGAACCATCAGGATTAATAACTGCTACCTCAATGAGCTGGATACTGCTCATTTACGGCAGCATATGGGGGTTGTATTACAGGAGAGTTTTCTGTTTAAGGCATCCGTTGCAGATAATATCCGTGCTGGACAGTCGGCAGCAACGCGGCAGGAGATTATTCAGGCGGCACTTCTTGCTGGAGCTGATGAATTTATTGTTAACCTTCCTCAGGGGTATGACACCCTGCTGGAGGAGGGGGCCAAAAATCTTTCCGGGGGACAACGCCAGCGGCTGGCCATTGCTCGAGCCTTGCTGACACGTCCTGAAATTCTTATTCTCGATGAGGCGACAAGCTCTCTTGACCCTGAGAGTGAGAGAATCATCAGGGAGAACCTTAAAGATATTGCCAAAAACCGTACGGTGCTGATCGTTTCTCACCGTCTTTCTATGCTCAAGGAAGCCGATAGTATTGTCGTACTTGAGCGGGGCTATATGGTGGGGCATGGGCGGCATGATGAATTATTGGAAGATTGCAGCCTTTATCAAAAATTGTGGCGGGAACAGATGGAATTATGAAAGATCATAACCAGGAGATAACAGAGTATCAACCTGATGCAAGGGAGATTGAGGAGAGAGGGGTACCCGGGGGCGCACGATGGGTTCTTTATCTGATCTTTATATTTTCTGTTGGAGCGGTTGTATGGGCAACGGTTTTTCGCATTGACCGTATCGTTGTTGCCCGTGGAGAATTGATTACCAGTGAGCCGACCATTGTTGTTCAGCCGTTAAGCACCTCTGTTATTCGTACTATTCAGGCTAAAGTCGGTGATGTGGTAGAAAAAGGGCAGCTTCTAGCTACTCTTGACCCCACTTTTGCCAGTGCAGATTTAAGTCAGCTCCAGCAGCGTAAGAGAGCACTCTCTGCACAGTTGCGCCGGATTAAGGCAGAGCTTGAAGGTAAAAAGTTTTCAGCCTTGCCGGAAGAAGGCATTGATGGGGTGTTACAGGAAGAGGTGCTGTTTCAGCGTCAGCAGGTAGTGGCAAAGAATAAACGGTTATCGCAGGATCGTATTGCAGGTCTTAAAGCGAGAATAGCTCTGAATAAGGTTCAGCAAGAGGGGCTGAAAAAGCAGGAAGTCTTACTGCGTGACATTGAAGGAACTGTTGGCCGCAAGCAGGCGGGAGAGAGTAATCAGCAGTATCGTTTACGTGTGCTCGAGGCACAGCGCAGCAGGCAGAATTCTGTCAACTCTTTGAGTAATTTGATAGCAGAAGCAGAGGTGACTCGCAACGAGTTACGTCAGGCTCGTTCCGAGTGGGAACGTTTTCTTGAGGAGCGGCAAACGGCTTTGCTGGAGGAGGAAGTACAACTGCGGGCGGAGCAGAATCGGGTACTGGAGGAGCTGCATAAGGCAGAGCGGCTGCATGATCTTATTACTCTTCGTGCTCCAGCTAAAGGGATTGTTCTTAAGATGGCGGAGCGTTCTGTGGGCTCTATTATACAGCAAGCAGAACCGTTTATGGTTTTGGTTCCCTTTCATTCGGTGCTTGAAGCCCAGGTTGATGTTTCGGCAAAGGATATTGGTAGAATTCGCCCGGGGGATGATGTCCGGGTGAAGTTTGACGCTTTCCCTTTTCAACGGCATGATACCCTGCCTGGCAAGGTAAGGGTTATTAGTGAGAATGCTTTTTCAGGCAGAGAAGCGCAGCAGATGCTCTCTCCAGATGGTGGTGGTGCTGCTCAGGGGGCTGCTTTTTACCGCTGCCGGGTAAATTTACTTGGTACGCAGTTGAAAAATGTTCCTGACGGGTTTAGGCTGATGCCGGGGATGAAGGTTCAAGCGGAAATAAAGGTAGGAACACGGTCGGTGATTTCTTACTTTCTTTATCCTGTTATTCGGGTGCTGGATGAAGGGCTGCGTGAGCCTTGAGCCTTTGCTGAATATTTTTATTGTAAATGAATTTTGAATTTTAACCAAAGGTCGTAATGATGAATGTGTATCCTATCGTGAGGAAATCTTCTGTAAAGGCAGTCTTTTTCTCTGCTCTTTTTCTCTTTCTCCTCTCTGGTTGTTCCGCTCTTACCGGTATTCCCGGGCATGGAGGGGGTAAACGCTTTGCCGTAGAGCAGGAGCTCGTTTCTGCTGCGACAAGGGCGGCTATTAAACAGTTGGATCTTTCTGCCATTGCGGGGAAGAAGGTAAACATTTATGTTAATGCGATCTCCGATACGGGGGCGGGAAATATTGTTGGCGGTAAGTTCTCCCTTATCTCTCAACTGCATGGAGATTATGTGCAAAGCCCTACGGTGAAAGAGAGATATGTTTATCCCCGCTATGATAGTAACTCCATAACGAAGAATAGTTCTATGAGTGCACTTGGTAAAGTTCGTTCCCGCAGCACTCAAACCACGTCTACCAACACTATGCTCAGTGCTCCTGTCTTGAAAAAATCTCAAGAGGAAGGGGGACGAGTCACTGCGCAGATGGGAGTGGAATACAAGGGAATTGGTGCTTATCGTAATTCGGAAGAGCTCTCTTCCGATGATATTCAGTATCTGAGCGGGTTGCTGCAGGCGTATCTTTTCCTGCAGGGAGTACAGGTTGTGCCTCCATCTGAGGCTGAAGTTGATGTGTATATTACCGTTGATGTTTTTGGTACGATCTATACTCGGGTTGATTGGTTGTTGGCAAATAATGAGATTTTGCGAGCAAAGACATCTATGGAAGTTTTTGCTGTGGAGACAGCAAGCGGCAAGGTTGTTATGCCGCCGCAGGTTGCTGATGCCCAGGCTGAGTATAATGAACAGTATGTCTTGTGGGCAGGGCCCGTTTCCATTCGTAAATCGGTGTCATCTGCAGGCCCCTTACTGACTACTTTTGTTGATATGGGGGAAAGAGCTACAAGTAAGGTAGAAAATAGTCAGCAGATTGAGCCGGAGCGGCCCTTTGAGGAGTATTGGCAAAAAGAGTAGTCATAAGAATTAAAGAGAGAAAAGGCCCAATGAAATTATCTTTCATTGGGCCTTTTTTGTTTTTTAGTAAAATAACTTGATTGTGTAGATAAGAGCAGGAAAATTACTGTTGTAAATATTCAGAGTGTTCAGCAAAAGTTGGCTCATAGGCACTATCAAAAGAGATCGAATCTGTAAACATTGCCTGAATTGATGGGATATTGGGGTTACGCCTTTTGTCAATGTAAAAAGAGAAGGGATAAACACAGTGTATCTACCTTGTCAACACTTTCGATTCCGCTGCAGGAGAAGCGTCAGGGATAGGAGTAATGTAGTACTGTGTGGTATGGGCGGGTGGTACTTCTATCGCAAACAGCCCTGTTCTCTATTAAAAGAGAACAGGGCTGGATATTGTTGAAAAATAAGAGAAATTAACCAAGGAATTATCTCTTGGAAAAAGACTTTTTATTTTTTGTATTTACCGCCCATATTCCCTTTTTGGGCGTGAATCATATCCATAAGGGAACCGTGATTGTACTCTGGGGCAACTTTCTTTGCCTTCAGATGGAAGTCAATATTTTTTACGGCCAGCTCTACTCTCAGAGCTTCCTGCTCTTTAACGAGAGAAAGGAGTTTGTCTTTATCTGGTTGTGCGGATTCCATAATGGTTCGCATTTCATTACTGGTATTTTTTATGGCTGCTTTTGTTTTAGCCGTCTCATCCATAACCTGGCGATGTAATGCTTCAAGCTGGTCTTTTTTCTCCTGGCTTAATTGCTGCCATGAGTCGTTCATATATGCGCCATGATGAGCCATCTCTTCTTTGCCATCGGTCTTCATCTTGCTCTTCATATGAGCATGAATCATCTCCATAAGAGAGCCGTGATTGTACTCTGGGGCAACCTTCTTTGCTTTCATATGGAAGTCGATGTTCTTTGCAGCCAGCTCTGCCTGAAGGGACTCCTCCTGCTTAACAAGAGAGATGAGTTTTTCTCTATCCGGTTGCTCAGACTCCATAACTGCGCGCATTTCTTTGCCAATATTACCTATGGTAGCTCTTGTTTGAGCCGTTTCACTCATGAATTGGCGATGCAGTGCCTCAAGCTGGTCTTTCTTTTCCTGGCTTAACTGCTGCCATGAGTCGTTCATATATGCGTCATGATGAGCCATTTCGCTCTTCATTTGAGAGTGAGCCATTGTTTCCCCTTTCTGTGATTGAGAAAATGCATTGGAGCTAATTAAAGTAACAGCCAGTAGAGAGATGACAGGCGCGAACTTTTTTATTTTCATTTCTATTTTCCTATTGTGTAATTTATTGTTTCAGATGAGCCATTCATCTGTTGAACCTGCTCTATGCGAGCATTTTCTTAATCATGCCAAAAAAAATATGTTTTGTCTATATTTTTATGGCATTTATGGTAAAAAAAATATTTATAGAACAAATATTGGCAATAAAAGAAGCTGTGGGTCAATGTTTAAGGTGTGAGTGAATTTTTTTTGAGGTATTTTCGCTCTATGAAAACTCTGGGAAAGGATATGGTAGCATGGATTGCGCCCATCATTTGTATGTTCCGATATCATAGAAGCAATGGAATTGTAGAGGGTTTTCATCGTAAAATGAAATTGATTCAAGGAAGGGCATACGGCTTTAGAAATTTTGAAAATTATCGCTTGCAGGCTAGAGTTCTTGTGATTGCTTTTCGAGGGGGAATAGTGGTAATGTACTCCGCCATTCTGGACGCTGGAAGGGATACTTTGGGTGATATTGGAATATGGGCCTGCCTGTCGAAGTCTTTATTTCCTTTAGAAGATAAAGCCTTGATTGTTTAATTGGTGCCGAAGAGAAGACTCGAACTTCCACGAGGACACCCTCACCAGACCATGAATCTGATACTGACTATGTTTATATTGTTGAATTTATCTAAAAATAGGCATTAATTTTATAGGAAGTTCCACTTTGGAGTAATAACTTTTTCGCTTTGTTGGGGGATTTGCAATTTCGATTCAAGTCTGAAGCAAAATTTCAAGTGTATTGGCACGTCTCATTTGAGTCCAGATACGGAGATTCTCTACATCCGTACTTCATAGCTCGTACTTCTTCCACCGGAAGCAGTTCTTTGGAGAATTCCCTTGGCGACAAGATCGGCGAGGTCTCGACTGGCGGTAACTTTGCTGCATTTGGTCATTCCCGCATATTTTCTGGTGGTCATGCCGCCTTCAAATTTTTCTCCTGTATCAAGCAGACGGTTAACCACTTTTTGCTGTCGTGAGTTGAGAGCAGTTCCCTGATGTATCTGCCAGAACTGCGTTTTTTGAACTACTCTGTCAACAATCCAATGGGTCTCCCTCATGGCGGAAATCGTTGTCTCAAGAAACCACGATAACCAGTCTGTTATATCCAGAGACTGTTTGCCAGCTGCCTCCAGGGTGGTGTAATACCCCTTTCTGTCCAGGCTGAAATGCTTCGAAAAAGAGAGGATTTGCATAAGAGAGGGGGAGTGCAGAGAGATGATATAGTCTGTGATGGCTCTTCCGATTCGACCATTACCATCATCAAAAGGATGGATCATGATAAACCAGAGATGCGCTATTCCTGCTTTAATCAAGGGGTGATGTTCCTTGCTGATGTTGAGCCAAGTGAGGAACATCTCCATTTCCTTCTTCAGTCTGTCATGAGGTGGGGCGACATAATGAATGATCTCTTTCCCCAGAGCACCGGAGACGATCTGCATCTGTTCATTCCCTCTGTATTTCCCTGTACGAATCTGTTTTAAGCCAGAGTATCCCGTGGGAAAAAGAGCTGCATGCCAGCTAAAGAGCCTCTCTTGTGTCAGAGGTGAGGGGGTGGGATTTCTTGCATCAAACAGTACGGCAACCAGACCATCAGCGTGTGCATCCCAGTCTCTTTTTTCGACTGGCAGCCCTATTCGTTGTCGGATTGAATTCCTGACAGAACTCCGCCGGAGGATTTCTCCTTCGATGGCAGCTGTTTCGATAGCGTCATCAGCAAGAGTTCGTTCCTGTGCGGCAACTCTCTCCTCTTTGCTGATTGATCGGCTGACAGCTTCCAGCTCACCAATGAGTTGAGATGCCGTACCCAGCGATGAAAGAAGTTCATTTGCATCGAACGTAAATTCGGGCCACCCTCTATTTTGCCATATCCAATGATTCGTTTGCATCGTCTATTCGTATCATAAATGATATGAATAGTAAAGATAATCGTATCAGGATCTATATAGAGAATTTTTTGTATTGTTCCTTTTGCCGGGATTTCTGATAGTATGATGAGTAAGGGGTATAAGAAAGATTCCTGTATTTGCTGAATGTCTAGGAGCAGGGACAGATCATCTGAACCCATTGAGGGCGTTTCTGCCAGGTACTCTTTTGTGCCAACCCTTACAGCCGTTGCACTGTTGCAGGAAGCGGGCTGGCACCCCATGGCGGCAGGGCAGAGCAGTGTTCGCAAGCCGGAAAGAGACGGATTTTAGAAACATATCATCCGTTTTGCAAAAGAGGGGTTGGCTTTTTCCTCTAACGAGCGGGTTGGTGTTGTCCTCTACAACTCCATGACAGGGGTTGTGTCCGAGTTTGGCAATTTCAGCCACCGCCATATCGGTTTTGACCCGGAGGCGTTTGTTCAATCGGCAGAAGAGATTGCAGGTGCAGCGCGGAAAATTGCCGAAGGGGCAGATGAAATGCGAACGATAGAACTTACGGAAACAGAGAAAAATATCTTTGCCCAGTCAGCACATGGACTGGTGTATGATGATGAGCTTCATACACCGATCACCTCCTCCCAGCTTCTTGAGGGGCGGAGATATGATGACAGAGGCAATATCCTGTGGAATACCTTAATGTTATTCAGGAAAATTTCTGCAAAAGCGGGCTGCGTGGTACAATCGTAAATGCCGCCGGCAGACGCCGCAGAGTTACCACCCGTCCGATTAAATCAATCGACTGCAATATCAAACTCAATCAGGCTCTCTGGCATCTCACCGAGAGAATGGCGGAGTTGAAGCAGGGCAGGATATTTGCTGCTGATATTGTATAACATCTCAATATATCAATAATAATCGCCTCAGTCGCCTTCTTTTTTTTGGCGGCTTTCTTTATGTTGCTGTCTTCACGCCTCTTGTAAAAAAGAGAAGATATAGTAATGTTAGTACATTAGGATAACAGGAGGGAAAACCCATGCAAATAATTTCTAGCAGAATGTTAAATCAGAATATTAATAAGGCAAAAAAGGCTGCCTTAAATTCTCCAGTTATGATTACAAACAGGGGGAAAGCAACCCATGTACTACTTTCTATCGGAGAATATGAAAGAATTGCCGGGAAACAGAAATCTCTTCTAGAGCATCTTGGTATGCCAGAGGCTGCAGAGATTACATTTGAACCTGGCAAGATAAATAATCTGTTGCAACGGGTAGATTTTACATGAAATATCTCCTTGACACCAATGTTGTTTCAGAATTGCGCAAAGCAGGTACGACCAAAATTGATAGCAGAGTTGCCAAGTGGGTTGAGAGTGTACCTACTGTATCTTGTTATCTTTCTGTAATTACTCTTCTTGAAATTGAGATGGGTATCCTGCGTATTGTTCGCAAAGACAGAGCTCAAGGTAATATTTTGAGACAGTGGTTTGGTGAAAAGGTGATTCCTGCTTTTGCGGATCGAATTATTGCCATTGATGCAACTGTTGCTTTGCAATGTGCCCGGTTGCATGTTCCGGATCGTAAACCAGAGCGGGATGCTCTTATTGCAGCAACTGCTCTTGTTCATGACATGACTTTGGTAACGAGAAACGTCAAGGACTTTATAGGCGAGGAGATTCTCTGTATCAACCCGTAGGATGAGCTCGATATTGAATAAATAAGTGAGGGAGTTTTCCGTAACTTATCTTTATTGTTCCTGCTTAAAGTTAAAACCCCGCCTTTAAGGCGGGTAGCATTCTTCAAGCAGTTTGTTTATATTCCTTCTCTATGAACTACAGATATGGAGAGCATACCAAATATAACATAGAGTAATATCTGTCTCATCATTTTGAAAAGGACCCTGATTTAGTTTGTCAGGAGCTCAAGGAGTTATTACAAAAGAATTGAGATGCTAAAAGCCAGCCCTTTTCGCTCTATGAAAACTTTTGGAAAGAGTATAACAGCATGGATTGTGCCCATCGCCCGCATGTTCTGATATCATAGAAGTAATGGAATTGTAGATGGTTTTCATCGTAAAATGAAATTGATTTAAAGAAGAGCATACGGCTTTAGGCAATAAAAAAGGCTTTATCTCCTTTAGAGTAAGAGATAAAGCCTTGGTTATTTAATTGGTGCCGAAGAGAAGACTCGAACTTCCACGAGGATACCCCCACCAGACCCTGAACCTGGCGCGTCTACCAATTCCGCCACTTCGGCAATGCGCTACAGTATGCTTCTATGGCGGGTTTTTGTCAAGAATTTCTTGCGCAAAAGAGTAAAAAAAATAATTTTTATGAGAGATAAATGAAAGTATTGCGTGCTATTGAAGAGTTGGATGCAGAGCTTGTCGGGGCCTGCGTCACCATTGGTAATTTTGATGGTGTCCATAAGGGGCATCAACAGCTTTTTACCCGAGTGGTAAAGGAGGCCAGACAAAGGGGAGCAGCCAGTGTTGCCATAACCTTTCACCCTCATCCGCTGGCGGTGCTGCGGCCGGAGGGGATTATGCAAATTTCGTCCTGGCAGCAGAAAGAGGAGCTTATTGCAGAGGCAGGGATCGATTATTTGCTGGCAATTCCTTTTACAGAAGAGTTTGCCAAAACGGATGCTGCCGATTTTGTACGCCGTGTACTGGTGGAGAAACTCCAGGTGACAACTCTGGTGGTGGGATATGATTACGCCTTCGGTAAGGGGCGCAAAGGAGACATCTCCTTTCTTCGGCAGCAGGGAAAAGAGCACTCCTTTACGGTGGATGTGGTGGAGCCGTTTCGCCTGCATGGTGAGATTGTGAGCTCTTCGCTTATCCGTTCACTGGTTAAAAATGGAGAGATGATGCGTACCGCTGAATTCCTGGGGCGCTCTTATCAATTGCGGGGAGTGGTAAAGTATGGGCAGCAGCGGGGAGGAAAGGAGCTGGGATTTCCTACCGCCAACCTTCATTTTTGCCGGCAGGAACTGGTGCCCAAACATGGCGTATATGTGGTACGGGTGGAGTATGGCGGAGAGGTTTATGGGGGAGTGCTTAATATCGGCCGTAATCCGACTTTTACCGAGAACGAGCTGGTTGCAGAAACCCATATTTTCAATTTTAACAAGAATATATATAATCAGGAAATTAAGGTCTTTTTGCTGAAATATCTTCGTGGGGAAGTGCGGTTCCCATCTATTGATGCATTGATTGCAGGGATCAGGAAGGATTCGGAAAAAGCAAAAGAGTTTCTTGCGGAAAATCCATAAGCAGCACTCTCTTTCTGGTTGCAGTTCTGTTGATGGTGTCTATAGTGTAGCCCGCAGACAGGAACGGGGATGATTTTTGCCTGCAATATACAGGGGCGTTCGGGTTCTATCCGTTGACGGTTGTCTGCTTAAGGTTTTGAGCGATGCATCTTGATTCGATTTTTTTAGCGTAACGTCTGGGAAACAGGGCAGCAAAAAATATAAATAGAGAGGAAATACTATGGCTGAAGAGTTACAGGAAGATCTGCCGCGGGTAATAGAGGAGCTGGAGAAGAAGTGTAAGGAGCATCCAGATAATGTTATGGCTTTTCATCATCTTGGTCTGGTATATATGAAGGCTGGACGCACAGATGATGCAATTACTGCCCTTAAACGGGCGATCGAAATTGATGATTTAAGCAGTGAGTCAATGATTAATCTTGGTGCCATCTATTTTGGCATGGGAGAGATTGATAAGGCACAGGAGTTGAATGAGCGGGCGGTTAAGGTACAGCCGGAGAGTGCCCAGGCCTATGCCAACCTCGGCCTTATCTGGCAGCAGCGCAATGAGCTGGAAAAGGCGATTGAAGCCTATAATAAGGCACTGCAGCATGATCCGAAACTTGCCAGTGCCTGGATGAATCTTACCTCTGTTTTAACCATGAAAGGAGAGGATGAACGGGCGGTTACTGCGGCACGGAAAGGGCTTGAGCTCGACCCTGATTCCCCTCTGGGGCATAATAACCTTGCTGTTGCCCTTTACTTCTTCGGCAAATATTCAGAGTCTAAGCAGCATATGGAAAAGGCCAGAGAACTGGGCTACTCTGTGGATGCTAATTTTGTTGCCAGCCTGGAAGAAAAACTTGGCTAGAGCTATACGCAGGCGCAGGCATTGTTCTGGCAGCTTCGGGATGAAAAAGAGAGAGAGTCTTTACGATGGCAGGTGAACATAATAAGGTGCGTCCATGGTGCCCGTTCTGCGGGGTTGAGGTCGGAAAGCCCAGCCATGGAGCCGAACGGAAAATGATGGAGTTCCCCGTAGGCCGGTGCCAGTGCGGTGCGGTCTATACATGTGATGTCACCGGGCATAATGTGGGGGCCGCTATGGTGGAGACTCTTGTCTTTGCCTGTGGTAATAACTCCGATCTTGCCTGGGAGCTTATGCCGGAGGATGATTATCTCACTGGCCGCATCGAGAACTATGATGAGGTGACCCATGAGGTGGTTGCCACCAAAAATGTTGATGGCCGTGCGGTGCGGGGCGTGTTGTACTTTGTACGGCTGCATACCGAGATTCAGGATCTTGCCCGCCGGGTGAAGGATAAAAAGGAGGAGGCGTTACGGGCTGCGGTTCCTTTCTTGAAGGCAGAGAATCCAGTGCCTCTTGAGCCGGAGCCGGCAGCGGATGCTCCGCCGGAAAAAGCGAATAAGCGTAAGGTGAAGAAATATGTGGCGGACGGGGATGTTGATGCCCTGGTGCGCCTCTGTCTCTGCGATAAGAAAACCCTGCGTCTGATGCAGCGTCTGTTATATGATCCTGATGAAGATCAGCGCTGGCGGACAGCATGGATTATCGGTTTGGTCTGTAATCGGGTTGCCAGCCGTGATCCTGGTTCTGTGTCTGAACTTCTGCACCGTCTCTTTGAGGCGTGTTCCGACTCTGCCGCTACACCTTGGGGAATGGTGGAGACGATCGGTTTTATCGTTGCCGGCAGGCCGGATATCTTTGGTGCTTTTACCCGCTACCTGCTCAATTATGTGGCGGATGATTCAACCAGAAACCAGGCGGTATGGGCTTTGGCAGAGGTCGCTGCAACCAGGCCGGATCTGGTACGTAATACCCCCTTTTATTCTCTGTTCCATTTTTTGAAGCATCCCGATACCCAGGTTAGAGGCCAGATGGCGCGCCTGCTTGGTAATCTTCGGGCAAAAGAGGCGGTGATGCAGCTTATGGAGAGAGGCGGGGATAACGGAGTTTTCTACTATTATGCAGATGGGGCGATGTGTGAGATGACGGTAGCCGATGCTGCACGAGAGGCGATTGCAAAAATACAGGGAGGAAAATAGTGAGTAGTTCAGTTCAGCCGATGGACAGTATCATGCCGATGGCACAGGCAGAAGAAGCCGCACAGACAAAGAGTGCGGTGCGCAAGGAGTATGAGGAAGGTAAGCGGCTTTTCGAGAGTGGTGATTATGGTCAGGCGGCTGTTGCCCTGCATAATGCTCTGCTTGGCTTTGAAGAGAGAAAAGATGAGAATGGCATCGCTAATGCCTGTAATCAACTGGGGCATCTCTGCGCGGAGAAGGGTGATTATGAAACGGCTCTGCAGCATTATGAGCGGGCGTTTTCTATCTGCGATGCCGCCAATGACCGTATGAGTGTGCTTGCGGTACTTGTGCGCCGGGTTGAGGTGTATGTGAAGAGAAAGCAGTATGACAAGGCGATCAAGGACAGCCTTGATATGCTTGATCTTTATCAGGACAACCGTGATCCGCAAGGTTCAGTAACGGTGTTGGAGCGTATGGCTGAGATCTATATCGAAGCTGAACAGAAGGAGAAGGCAGCGGATACCTATAAGATGATTGCCGGAATCCATAAAAATTTCCGGCATGATGCTATTGCGGCCTCTTTTATGGAAAAAGCAGCGCAGCTCGTAGGGTAGGAAGCTTATGTTTACGGGAATTATTGCGGGGACTGGTCGTATAGAGAGTGTGGGGCATGCTGGTTCCGGTGCTGTTTTTACCGTGGAAGCAGGATTTGATCTGCCTTCGCCTGAGGAAGGGGAATCCATTGCCGTAAACGGAGTCTGTCTTACTGCATATAATATTCGTGGGCGACGTTTTCTGGCGGATGTCTCCCCCGAGACTCTTTCCCGCTCTACCTTAGGGAGTTTTTCCCGCGGGCAGCAGGTGAATCTGGAACGGGCACTGCGTCTTTCCGATAGGCTGGGAGGGCATATCGTTTCCGGGCATGTGGACTGCACTGGTAAGGTGCGCTCCATTACCGAGGTGGGAGACTATACTATTTTCCACTTTACCCTTCCGCCGGAACGTGCACGCTATGTCATTGAAAAGGGTTCCATCGCCATAGATGGCATTAGTCTGACGGTGAATAGTTGTGAAGAGGAGTGCTTTTCGGTCTCTATTATTCCCCATACGCTGAAGATAACATCTCTGGGGCTGCTTAAAGTCGGGAGTTCGGTTAATCTGGAGGTGGATATTATCGGCAAATATGTGGAGAAACTTCTTGCTCCTGGCGGAGAAAAAGAGAAAAAGAGAGGGGCTGTCAGTGCAGCCTTTCTGGCAGAGAATGGGTTTTTATAACAGTTTTCAGTAAGAGCTATCAAGTCCGGTTTTAACTGGGGCGTAACATATAAAGGTATGGGATTATGGCGGTAAGTTCGATTGAAGAGGCGATTGAGGATATCAAGGCAGGAAAGATGATTATCCTGGTGGATGATGAAGACCGGGAAAATGAAGGCGATCTCTATATGGCGGCGGAGGCAGCGGATGCGGCGTCAATAAATTTTATGGCAAAATATGGCAGGGGGTTGATCTGTCTTGCAATGAGTGGAGAGATTGTTGATCAACTGAATCTGCCGATGATGGTACCGCAGAATACCTCACCTTTTGGCACCGGCTTTACTATCTCCATTGAAGCACGTACCGGGGTTACTACCGGTATCTCGGCAGCGGATCGTGCCCGGACTATTCAGGTGGCAGTTGATCCTGCGGCCGGGCCGAGAGATCTGGTCAGTCCGGGGCATATTTTCCCGTTGCGGGCAAAGGACGGCGGGGTGCTGGTGCGTACCGGACAGACTGAAGGTTCGGTGGATATCTCCCGTCTTGCCGGGATGCGTCCCGCCGGAGTTATCTGTGAAGTGATGAAGGAAGATGGGACCATGGCACGGATGCCTGATCTGGAGATTTTTGCCGCAGAGCATGATCTGAAGATTGTGACTATTGCCGATCTGGTAGAGTATCGTTTGCAAAAAGAGCAGTTGGTTACCCGTGCGGCAGAGGCGCGGATTCCCACCGAACATGCCGGTGAGTTTACTGCTATCGCTTACAGTAACAGTGTGGACAGGTTTGAGCATATTGCCTTTGTTAAAGGGGATATCAGTGCACAGGATTCAGTTATGGTACGGGTGCACTCTGAATGCCTGACCGGGGATGTCTTCGGTTCTGCACGGTGTGATTGCGGTGCCCAGCTCCATGCAGCAATGAAGAAAATTGATGAAAAGGGCTGTGGCGTGGTGCTCTATATGCGGCAGGAAGGTAGAGGGATTGGGTTGATAAACAAGCTGAAGGCCTATAACTTGCAGGATGAAGGGTTGGATACGGTGGAGGCAAATCATCGTCTTGGTTTTAAGAGTGATTTGCGGGATTATGGTATTGGTGCCCAGATCTTGCGGGATCTTGGCGTGCGTAAGATGAGTATTCTGACCAATAATCCGAAAAAGATCGTTGGGCTGGAGGGGTATGGGCTTGAGGTTGTTGAGCGGCTGCCGCTGGAGATTCCGCCCGGGAAAGAGAATTTACGTTACCTGGCAACCAAGAGGGATCGTATGGGGCATCTTCTTTCCATTGATGATGTTTGCAGGAAGTAGGCAGGCGTTTTTTTTCTAGCGTATGAGTATCGTCTATATATTCAGGTTTTCTCTGGAAAACATGAGTGCTTAATTTTTGAAAAAAGGTGGGATTATGGCGAATTTTATCGAAGGCGGATTAAAGGCAGACGGCAAGAAGTTTGCAATAGTGGTTTCCCGTTTTAACTCTTTTCTGGTGGAGAAGCTGTTGGAAGGAGCTCTTGACAGCCTGGAACGCTCGGGAGCAAAGGCAGAGGATATTGATGTTGTACGGGTGCCTGGTGCCTTTGAGATTCCTTTGGTGGCAAAAAAACTGGCGGAGGCGCAAAAATATAATGCTGTGATTGTTTTGGGCGTTGTTATTCGCGGTGCCACTCCCCATTTTGATGTTGTGGTTAACGAAGTCTCCAAAGGTTCTGCTCAGGTGAGTCTTGCAACCGGTGTTCCTGTACTGTTCGGGGTGTTGACTACGGAGAATATTGAGCAGGCGATTGAGCGCAGCGGCACTAAAGCGGGAAATAAGGGGGCCGAAGTTGCTGTGGCTGCCATTGAAATGGCAAATCTTATGGGCAGTATCGAGTAGTTTTCCGGCAGCGTTTTTGGGAGTTTGATAAGCCTGTTGATGATTATCAACAGGCTTTTTATATAGAAGAAGCAAACATATATTATAAGAGTCATGGGAACACAGCAAACACGGCGTATCGCCAGAGAGACAGCCCTTCAGTTTTTATATCAGGAAGATTTTACCGTGGCTGGAGATCTGCGTCATGGATATGATCTTGATGATCGTTTTCCTCTTTTCTGCTCACTTTATCAGGTCAATAAGAAGGCGAGAGCGTATGCCGCGGTGCTTATTGCGGGGGTCTGTGATAATCTGGAGGAGATTGACCGCAAGGTTGATTGTGCAGCACAAAATTGGCGGCTGGAGCGGTTGGCGGCAACTGATCGTAATCTATTGAGAATTGCAGCTTATGAAATGCTTTTTTATAATGTTCCGGGGCAGGTTGCCATTAATGAGGCACTGGAGATTGCGAAAAAGTACGCTAATGAGGATGCGCCAAAGTTTATTAATGGAGTGCTGGGCCGCCTGATGAAAATGCAGCAGGGCGAGCCGGGTGATTCGTTATCGTAGAGAAGGAGAGAGCCGATGGCGGTAGAAAATGGGGTGGATGCTGAAAAAAGAGTGGCGGCAAAAAACCGCAGGGCAGGGCGGAAAAACAGCAGCGGCACAGCAAAGGAGAGCAGACCCTCTTTTTCTCAGGAAGCCGTGGCGGTGTTTGGCATTTTCACCGCCCTTTTTCTCTACCTTAGTCTTTTTGCCTATGCCTTTGCACCGGCACAGAATTTAAGCGGCAGATTTGGAGAATCTATTGCTGCCGGAATGTTTGATTTTATGGGGTGGGGAGCATATCTGCTGCCCACCCTTATTGCTTTGTCGTCTATCCTTTTTTTTCGTTCCCATCTCTGTCTTTCCCGTTTACCCCATATCTTTGCCGGTCTTTCTGGAGCGATAATCAGTTTTTGTGGGCTGCTATCGGCCTTTACTCTGCATAAAAAAGCGTTGATTGATGCCGGCGGTTTTGTTGGCAAGGTCAGCTTTACCTTGCTTGATGCGGTTGTTGGTCATGGCGGAGCCCTTATGATTTTTATGCTGGTGCTCCTGCTCTCCATGATGCTGGCGGTCCGTTTTTCCCCCTATCTATTGCTGTGCACTCTCGCTTCTTGTTGCCGTCAGCTATGGGAGATGATTTGTGATATGGGGCAAAAGACAAGGGGTGATGCCTCTCCTAAGTGCTCTTCATTGCTACAGGAAAAGAGAGAGACAGTTCCTGCTGAACCCTCCCTGCTGCCGCCGGAGGCGTTGCCGATAAATGGCGAAGAACAGCAAAAGCCGCAGGGGAAACCTGTTTTGAAAGAGCCGCGAAAAGCGGTGAAAGAAGTTGCTGCCGAAGAGGATTTTGCTGCCACGCCTATTGCGCGGGGAGAGTGGAAACTGCCGCCGCTCTCTCTTCTTACTCGTCTGGAGCAGGAGAGTGACGAGACGGTTGATAAGGATGTCTACTATCAGTTATCGCAGCAGTTGGAGCAGAAGCTGGACAATTTTGGGGTGAAAGGCCGGGTTATTGGAATTAGTCCTGGTCCGGTGGTGACCACCTATGAATACTCTCCTGCACCAGGGGTGAAAATTAATAAAATCAGCGGGCTTGCCGATGATCTTGCTTTGGGGCTTAAAGTGGGATCGGTGCGGGTTGCCGGCTCTATTCCGGGAAAAGCGGCTCTTGGTATTGAGATTCCCAATAAAAACAGGCAGATTGTGCCCATTCGTGATTTGATCGGTTCAGAAGAGTATCGCAAGCAGTCCGAGAAGCAGAAGTTGATGATGGTGCTTGGTCTTGATGTGGCGGGTAATCTGGTGATGGCCAATCTCGCCAAGATGCCACACCTGCTTATTGCTGGCGCAACCGGAGCAGGGAAATCTGTAGGAATAAATACCCTTATAGCTTCTATTCTCTACAATGCTACTCCTGAAGAGGTACGTTTTTTAATGGTTGATCCCAAGCGGATTGAGCTTTCTGGTTATGAAGGGATTCCGCATCTTCTCCATCCGGTGGTGGTGGAGCCGGGGCTTGCATCCAGAGCTTTGAACTGGGCTGTTCGTGAGATGGAACGGCGCTATCGGCTACTGGAAGAGGCTAAGGTAAAGAGCTTTGATTCCTATAATAAGAGTGCCGAGGAAAAGCTCCCCTATATTGTGGTGGTGGTTGATGAGCTTGCTGATTTGATGATGGTCGCATCCAAGGATGTGGAGGCATCTATTGCACGTTTGGCACAGATGGCACGGGCGGCGGGAATGCATGTTATTCTTGCCACACAAAGGCCGTCTGTTGATGTGCTTACCGGCCTGATCAAGGCAAATTTCCCCACTCGTATGTCATTTAAGGTTTCTTCAAAAATTGACTCCCGTACTATCCTTGATACCAGTGGTGCAGAGCATCTGCTCGGTATGGGTGATATGCTCTATCTTCCTAATGGAGGATCTCTGCGTCGGGTACACGGTGCCTATATCTCGGAGCAGGAAACTGCCGGCATTGTTGATTTCTGGAAAGAACAGGGAAGCTCTTCCTATGATACATCAATGATGGAGGAGATCGAAAAGGAAGAAAGCTCTGTCGAGGAAGACGCTGATAAGGAGTATGACGATCTCTATGATCAGGCAGTGGCCTTTGTTTCGGAACAGGGGCAGGCCTCAATCTCTTCTGTGCAACGCAGACTTCGTGTGGGTTATAACCGTGCTGCCCGCATGATAGAAATGATGGAAAAAGACGGTATTGTCGGCCCGGCAGATGGGGCGAAGCCTCGGGAAGTAATTGTTCGTCGCGACTATACTGGTATCTGATCCTTTTCTTTGTCGAAATTCTCTTGACAATCCCCAGTCAACAAACTATAAGAAGATTAAGTGAGGCTTCATTCATAATTTGTTTGTTTCCTCCTGATATTATGGTGTTTTTCGAGAGATTTTGTAAAAGGCACCTTATAAATTTTCGTAGAACTAAAAGGGTTTTTTTGAGCTAGGCTTAGGCGTTTTTACAGACACTGATAAACGGAGTCTGAACAGTTAATTTCAAACCGAGGAGGTAGTTTTATGCCAAGTTATGTAGATCCTTCCAAATGTGATGGCTGCAAAGGTGGTGACAAGACTGCATGTATGTACATCTGTCCAAATGATTTGATGGTACTCAATGTTGAGGAGATGAGAGCCTATAATCAGGAGCCGGATGCATGCTGGGAATGTTATTCTTGTGTAAAAATCTGTCCGCAAGGCGCGATTTTTGTTCGTGGCTATGACGACTTTGTGCCTATGGGTGGTCAGGTGCATCCGATGCGTTCTTCCGACTCCATCATGTGGACGGTCAAGTTCCGTAATGGAGCGCAAAAGCGTTTCAAGTTCCCCATTCGTACTACTGCCGAAGGTGCTGCCAATGCGTATGTAGGAGAAACTGGAGCCAATCTTGACGATGAGTCCCTGTTCCTTGAAGGTGAGCTCCCTACTCCCAAATGAGTTCTTCTAGAAACGAATAATTGAAATCTTTTATATAAGGAGATTGAAAATGGCATTACCTAATAAACCGAAAGGTGAATTGAAAGCGGTTGTAAACCCTGAAATCGTTGAACATGATGTAGATATTCTGATTGTTGGCGGTGGTATGGCTGCTTGCGGCTGCGCTTTTGAAATCAAGAAATGGGCGCCCGCTGATATGAAGATCGTTCTCGTTGATAAGGCATCTCTTGAGCGTTCCGGTGCTGTTGCTCAGGGTCTTTCAGCTATTAATACCTATATCGGTGAGAATAGAATTGAAGACTATGTAAAAATGGTACGTAACGACCTTATGGGGGTTGTTCGTGAAGACCTTATCTATGATACTGGTCGTCACGTTGATGAGTCTGTCAAGTTGTTTGAAGAGTGGGGGCTGCCGGTATGGAAAAAGGATGCAGATGGTGAGAACCTCGACGGTTCCAAGCCTGCGCCAACCCTGCGTGAAGGTGGAACGCCTGTTCGTACCGGTAAATGGCAGATCATGATTAATGGTGAGTCTTATAAATGTATTGTTGCCGAGCCTGCAGCAACTGCTCTTGGTGCAGATAATATTTTTGAGCGTATTTTTATCGTGAAACTGCTTCTTGACAAGAATAAGCCGAACCAGATTGCAGGTGCTGCCGGATTCTCTACCCGTGAGAACAAGGTTCATATCTTCCGTTGCAAGGCCGCTCTCGTTGCTTGCGGTGGTGCGGTAAATATTTTCCGTCCCCGGTCAACTGGTGAAGGTAAGGGACGTGCATGGTATCCGGTATGGAATGCAGGTTCTACCTATACTATGTGTGCGCAGGTTGGTGCTACTCTCACCATGATGGAAAACCGTTTCACCCCGTCCCGTTTTAAGGATGGGTATGGTCCTGTTGGTGCATGGTTCCTTCTGTTCAAGGCGAAGGTGCAAAACGGTCTTGGTGAGTTTTATGCTGGTGGCGATGCTGCTAAAGAGGAACTCTCCAAATATATGCCTTATGGACAATCTGCGGTTACGCCTACCTGTCTGCGTAACCATTTGATGCTCAATGAGTTGAAAGAAGGCCGTGGCCCGATTTATATGGCTACAGATGTTGCTCTTAATGCATTTCTTGATGCCAAGAGAGAAGCAGGTATGGATGAGAGAAGCCTGAAGAAATTCTGGAAACATCTTGAGTCTGAGGCTTGGGAAGACTTTCTTGATATGTCTGTTGGTCAGGCTGGCCTGTGGGCTGGTGCGAACATTGAGCCTGAGAAGGTTGGCTCCGAGATTATGCCGACTGAACCGTATATGCTTGGTTCTCACTCCGGTTGCTGCGGTATCTGGACTTCTGGTCCGAACGAGGATTGGGTACCTGATGTCCAGCATGAGTCCCGTTCTCACAAGTATAAGTGGGGATATAACCGTATGACCACCGTTGACGGTCTGTTCACTGCTGGTGACGGGGTTGGAGCTTCTGGTCATAAATTCTCTTCCGGTTCCCATGCTGAGGGTCGTATTGCTGCCAAGCAGATGGTAAAATTCTGTCGTGATAATGATTTCACTCCTGAATTGAAGCAGACTCCGCAAGAGATTGCTGATGAGATCTATGCTCCAGTAAAACTTTATAATGAGCATGTCGGTGCTTCTACTGCCGCAGATGTTAACCCGAACTACTGCAAGCCAGCAGGTTTGATGATGCGTCTGATGAAGGCAACCGACGAGTATGGTGGAGGGGTTGCTACCTACTATATGACTTCTGGTAAGCTGCTCAACATCTGCCTTGATCTGCTTCGTCTGTTACGTGAGGATGCCGAGAAGATGGCTGCTGGTGATCTGCATGAATTGCTGCGCTGCTGGGAGAATTATCACCGGATCTGGTGCGTTGAGACTCATATCCGTCATATTGAATTCCGTAAGGAATCTCGCTATCCCGGATTCTACTATCGTTCAGACTATCCAACCTGTGACGATGAAAACTGGAAGTGCTTCGTTAACTCCACTTTCAATCCTGAAACTCAGGAGTGGTTGTGCGAGAAGGTTGAATGTATCAACATCGTTGAAACCGAGCCCTGGATTTAAGAGCTGTTGATGTTGATATGATGTAACAATAAAAGCCTCCAGGGGTCGTACGACTTCTGGAGGCTTTTTTGACTTATCCGGGCAAGAGAGTTTTTTCACTCTCTTACCGGGATAAGTCAAAAATAATGTTTGCGTAACGGCTGTTGTTCTCTTTACCGAAAGAGTACAGCAGTGAAATTTTATATTTATGGAGGTTTTGGTATGACTGACGAGCAGAGCGCTTCTAATGCGGTATTGGTCGTGGGTGGAGGGATAAGCGGTTTAACCGCTGCTCTTGAAGCCGCTGAAGTCGGAAATGATGTTTTCCTTGTGGACAAGGAACCCTCTCTTGGTGGCAGGGTTGCCCAGTTGAATCAGTATTTTCCGAAACTTTGCCCGCCAAGCTGTGGGTTGGAAATCAATTTTCGGCGGATCAGGGATAATCGACGCATCAGAACATATACAATGACAACGGTAAAATCTGTCAGTGGCACTCCGGGGAATTATGAGGTCGTTCTGGAGACGATGCCCCGTTATGTAAACAGTAACTGTGCTGGCTGTGGGGAATGCGCTGAAGCTTGCCCCGATGAGGTTGATAACACCTTTAATTTTGGTATGAACAAACGCAAGGCGGTATATCTCCCTCATGAAATGGCCTTTCCCCGTCGCTTTGTTGTTGAGAAGGAGGCTTTGAGTGAAGCTGGAGCCATTGCGGTAAAGAAGGCCTGTAAATACGGTGCGATTGATCTGGATATGAAAATTGAGGCTCGCACCATACATGTGGCATCCATTGTCTGGGCTACTGGCTGGGATCCTTATGATGCAAATCGATTAACCAATCTTAAGTTTGGTCACTCTAGCTCCATTATTACCAATATGATGCTGGAGCGACTGGCAGCTCCGGGAGGGCCGACCAATGGTAAGATCCTGCGGCCTGGAGATAACAAGGAGATTGAGTCTATCGCCTTTGTGCAATGTGCTGGTTCACGCGATGAAAATCATCTTGAATACTGTTCCTATATCTGTTGTATGGCAACCTTTAAGCAGATGAGCTATGTGCGCGAGCAGTACCCGGATGCAAAAATTTATGTCTACTATATTGATCTGCGGACTCCTGGAAAATATGAAAAATTCAGGGAAGAGCGGATGGCAGATGAAAAGGCATTTTTTATTAAAGGAAAGGTGGCCGATATCCTGCCTGATGAAGATGGAGGCGTTACTGTTATTGCTGAAGATACGCTTACTGCGGAAAAGATG